>Ga0316601_100000016_pt1 | contig 68056 bp, 56 predicted proteins | sample OWC_soil_day5_no_FD_207663 | JGI IMG/M metagenome (GOLD analysis project Ga0316601, IMG submission 207663) | Wetland soil microbial communities from Old Woman Creek delta, Ohio, United States - OWC_soil_day5_noCT | ecosystem: Environmental > Terrestrial > Soil > Wetlands | place: USA: Ohio... | reverse complement strand
TGCTGAGTGAGACCGGGGTCAGCGGACTTGCCGCCAAGCAGCATTTCAGGGGCGCCCAGAAACCAGTTTCCGTGTTCGGCGAAGCTTGCCGCGCTCCATTTGCGGTGTGAGGAGAAAGGGATTGTTTCGTGTGCAGTCCAGTCTCCCGCTTCAGGAAAAGCCTCGGAGATAGCCGCCAATGTAGGATTCTTATATGATGATGAAGCACAGAGGGCTCCGAGTGCCGTTTCTGTTTGTACATCCTCTATAAGCTTAACGATCCTGTCGAGTGTCAGCTTGCCATCGGTCAGGGTTCCGGTTTTGTCGAGGCAGAGAACATCGACTCTGGCAAGACCTTCAACGGCAGGAAGCTCGTTAACCAGGACGTTTCTGCGTCCAAGAGTGATCACGCTTACAGCGAAAGCTACGCTGGTTAGCAGGACCAGACCCTGGGGTATCATGCCAACTATTCCTGCCACCGTGCCAACTATTGCCGGATTTAGCGGCAAGTCGGCCCTGAGCTGGCCTTGAAAAAGGAATATTGCTGCAGGGACAAGCAACCATGTTATCCATCGGAGAATCCTGTTGATTCCTTCATAAAGCTCGGAATGGGATATGTTGAAGCCTTTGGCTTCAGAAGCCAGCTTCTGGGCGTATGAATCGGCACCGATCTTTGTAATCCGGAAGCTGCAGCTTCCAGCCAAAGAGTAGCTGCCTGAAAGTAGAGCGTCGCCGGCAACCTTTGCCACCGGCATTGACTCTCCGGTCAGCATCGATTCGTCTACCTCAAGTCCGTCAGAAGCAAGAACTACTCCGTCTGCGACCACCTGGTCTCCAGGGCGCAGTTCTACAAGGTCGTCCAGCACCACTTCCCCAAGTTCGACTTCCTGCAGCATGCCTTCCCTTATGACCCTGGCAACAGGCGCGTTTATCAGCGAAAGCCGGTCGAGGGTCCATTTCGCACGCATTTCCTGAATTATTCCTATCATGCTGTTAATGACGAGAACAAAGCCGAAAAGGGCATCCTGCGGGGCGCCCACTAAAAGAACGACAGCAAGAAGGCTGCTCAATATGGCATTGAACGGCGTGAAGACGTTTGCCCGGAATATCTCTTTAAAGGTACGGGTTGTTGTATCCGGCATCCTGTTGACCTGTCCAAGCAGTACGCGCTCCTGGACCTCAGCCTGGGTAAGGCCTTCAAAAGAAGCTCTTTCCATCGGCATTGGCATCTCCTCCTTGATAAGTATTTTTTCCTGCGGTTCAAACTTCTTTGACATTCAGCAAAACGAATGCTCCTATAATGAAAAGTATGGTTATGCTCAGTATGCCGAATCTGGATTGCCCAGTAATCTGGCTGAACAAGCCGTACAGGGCAGGACCCATTATCGCTGCGAATTTACCGAAAACATTGTAGAAGCCGAAATACTCGTTGCTGTTTTCTTTCGGGATCAGTCTCCCGTAAAATGACCGTGACAGGGCTTGGATGCCTCCCTGGGATGTTGCTACCAGTACCGCCAGTATCCAAAACTCCATCTCGGAGGTCATCCTAAAGGCGAGCACGCAGACCAAAAGGTAGACTGCAATGCCTGTAAGTATGAGAGTCCTGCTTCCGAATCTCCTGGCAAGTCTTCCGTACAGGATGGTGAACGGGAAGGAGACTACGGGAATCACCAAAAGGGCTAGCATGAGGGTTGTTGAGATGAGTCCTATGCTGTCGCCGAATACTGCAGCCATATGCATTATCGTATTCACGCCGTCGATATAAAAAAAGTATGCGATTAGGAAAAGTGGGAGGTTCCTGTTGCACCTCATGAGTTTCAATGTGCTGGAAAGCCTGCCTGCACTCTCCCGTATGATATTGCCGGATCTCTCAACGGAATAAACCTGTCTTATGTTCCTTATCATCGGGATAGAAAAGGCTATCCACCAGAATGATGTGAGCAGAAAGGATGCCCTGACTGCCGTCGTTCTAGTGATGCCGATGGAGCTGCTGAAGATAATCAGTATAATTGAGATGATATAGGGGATGGTGCTTCCGCCTATATAGCCCATCGCAAATCCATAGGTGGAAACCTTGTCCATGCGTTCCTCTGTGGCTACATCGACAAGGAAGGCATCATAAAAAATATTGGCACCCGAAAAGCCGATTATAGTTATCATGTACAAAGCCAGCAGCAACTGCCAGCTGCCGGTGAAGCTGAGAAGGGCAGTTGAAATCGCGCCTGTCAAAAAGAAGAATCTGAACAACCGCATCTTGAAATTTTTATAGTCGCCCAGGGTTCCAAGGAAAGGGGCCAGCAGCGCTATGATGAGAGTGGCAGCCGAAGTGGCATATCCCCAGTAGGAATCGGCAACATTTGGCGCCAGGCCGCTTCCCGTGGCCATCGATTTATAGAAAATCGGAAGAACGGCAACAGTAATGATGACGGAATATGCCGAATTGGCCCAGTCATACATGATCCAGCTTTTCTCTTCTTTTGTGAAATTCTTCAACATAGCTTTTCTCCTGTCAGTCCTATTAGCTTCAAATGAAGCAGCAACGCTTTTATATATTACTATATTAACAGAATATTTAGAAAAGCGGTAGCGATGCCGGTTTATTTGTACAGATGAAGATGAATATTATTGTATTATTGTAGGATTTCCAAAATATATATTTGAAAAGAAAGCCGCATGTTGTATAATATAGTTAGAAAATTCAGTCAAATATAACTTGGATTTTTGTCATAATTTGATTCATGAAGGGAGTTGTTCAATATGAAGAAAATTGAGGTGCTGCCTAGAACAAAAACAGGGAATTGGGCTGGCATGGTAAGTGTAGCCTTTATTATTCTCTTCACATCTAAGGTTTTGTTCGCGATACCTCTGATGTCATATGCAATTTTCGGGATAGGCATCGCAGGCTTAGCTTTAGGCGTCGTGGCAGTGTTCGTAAAAAAGGACCATGCGTTATTCACGTACCTCCCTTTATTGACAGGGGCCTTCTGCGTGTTCTGGATTGCTGCAGAATTGATGTAACCCCACCAGAAGCCTGAATCGATCGTATATGAGGGGGCAGATGATATGACGCGGGCCGGCATTCCTTATAGGAGGGTTGTTCCTGGTGAACTGGTACAGAAAAAAGAAAAGCAAGCAGGCCTGAAGCCTGTAATGCCGGGGCTGATGCTAGTCAGCTCCGGTTTTTTCTGCAAAAAATTGGAACGTCATTGAACTTTGGTCGGGGCAGTAGTATCATTTAAGTATGAATTGAAAGACGGAGGAGACTGGAAGACAATGGGGACAGCGGAGATACTGAACTCGCTGGTGATGATCTTCATAATGATTATTCCCGGCATCATTTTGAAAAAGAAAAACATCATAGACGATAGCCAGACAAAAGGCATATCGGCAGTGCTTGTCAGCGTGACATGGCCCTGCATGGTCATAGACGCCATGCAGATACCGTATACGGAAGAGATCTTCAACGGCAGCAAGTATATATTCTTCCTGCTGGTGATCATATTCCTTGTGATTTTCGTTTTTGCTGCTGCAGTCGTGAAAGCGCTGAAGCTTAAGAGGGCTCAGGCCGGAATACTTGCTTTCATGCTGATTTTTGGCAACACCGGATTTATCGGGCTCCCGGTAATGAACGCGCTTTACGGGAAAGAGGCAGTCTTCTATGCTTCGATGGTGGAGATGGCAAACGACATACTCATGTTCACAATCGGGATAATGCTAATCCAGATCTCTGCAGGAGCTAAAACAAAATTCAGCTTGAGGGAATTCCTAAGCCCTGGAATATTCGGTGTACTCATAGGGTTCGCACTGTTCCTTTCAAGCATCGCTCTTCCGGAATTCCTTGGAAAATCGGTTTCAGCCATAGGCTCTGCTACAACGCCACTGTCCATGATAGTCATCGGTTCCCAGCTCGGGGGGATAAAGTTCAGGGAGCTGGCGGGAGACATAAACATTTATGTGGCCAGCTTTGTCAAGCTGATAGTCGTCCCTGCGATTGCGCTTGTCATAGTGAGGTTTGCGTTCGGGGATGTGTCGCTGCTGGCGAAGGTTGTCATAATGTCCTTTGCGATGCCCGCAGCCGCTTGCACAGTCATTTTCTCGCAGCAGTACGACAGCGATGCTGACTTTGCGGCCAAGGGAGTTCTGATGTCCACGCTGTTCTGCCTTGTGACTATACCCGTCTTTGCTGTTTTGCTCAGGTAAAAAGCTGGCGGGTTGAGTGTTCCGGGAGTATAATATATGTAATATGCAATAGGGGGAGGGATTCTCATGAGTGAAAGAAAATGTCCGCTATGCGGAGGAAGTGTAGAAGAAAACGCAAAGGAATGCCAGTACTGCGGTGCCAGCCTTCTGACAGAAGAAAGCGGGCAGGAAAAAACCGGAGGGCAGGAAAAGACCGGAGAACAGGGGAGCCAGAGCGATTCCTTTGCAAGTGCAGATCCGAAGTCGCCGTTTTCATATCTGCCGCCCTACTACCAGGAGGAGTTTGCAAAAATAGACGGAAGCCACGGTGCCTACAAGGGAACATGGAACTGGGCGGCGTTCTTTTTCACCTGGATATGGGGGTTTACAAAAGGTCTTTGGGCGTTGTCGCTGATAGCGTTGTTCATAACACTGCTGTTGAACAGGATGGGCTGGGATGAACTCAACCTTGCTTTAATGCTGGTTTGGGGTGTTCGCGGGAACTATTTCTACTACCAGCTGGTAAAGCACAACAGGCAGATCCCGGACTCCATATAGACAAACCAGGTTCAGCAGAATCAAACCGGCCAGAAAGTGGCCGGTTTTTTGATACGGCTGTTTCAAAGGAAATAAATGTAGTAGAATGTAATTAAATCAAGGCCAAAAACTGTAAAGGGGGTATCAAGAATGACGCAGGACAATGTCACAAAATGGCTTCTGGAGGAAGACAATCCTTCCGTCAGGTTCTTAACACTCACAACTCTTCTGGGGAAGCCCATGAAGAATAAGGATGTCAGGGAGGCCAGCAAAGCGATTATGGAAACCGGCGTTGTTCCAAAGATCCTCAGCCGGCAGAACGATGACGGCTCCTTTAGTATTCCGGAGAGGTTCTACAGGGACAAATATAAAGGCACAGTATGGACACTTATAATACTAGCCGAGATGGCTGCGGACCAGTCGGACGAGCGCGTAAAATCCGCCTGCGAATTCATCCTGAGGCATTCCCAGGATCCCTCCAGCGGTGGCTTCTCATACGATGAAAGCGCAAAGACCGGCACAGGCTTACCGAGCTGTGTAGTGCCGTGTCTAACCGGCAACATGGTATACAGCCTGATCAGGCTCGGATACCTGGAAGACGAGAGGCTGCAGAAGGCCATAGAATGGATAACTGTATACCAGAGGGCTGACGACGCAGAGGGCAAGGGGCCGACAGGAGGTATCTACGACAGGTACAAGAACTGCTTTGGGAGCCACACCTGCCATATGGGAGCTGCTAAGGCGCTGAAAGCACTGGCGGCAATCCCACCCGGCAAGCGAAGCAGAGATGCGGAACAGAAGCTGGCCGAGCTCGCTGAATATTTTCTGAAGCACCATCTTTACAAGAAGAGCCACAGCCTGGAGGAGATATCGCGTCCGGGCTGGCTAAAGCTGGGATTCCCCCTCATGTATCAGACAGACATCCTGGAGCTGCTGGGGATATTTGCAGACCTGGGGATAAAGGATAAAAGGCTATCGGAGGCTGTGGATATCTTGAGGAGCAAGCAGGGGGAAGACGGGAAATGGAAGCTTGAAAGCACAAGCAACGGAAAGATGCTTGCCACAATAGAGAAAAAGGGGGAGCCATCAAAGTGGATAACCCTAAGGGCGCTGAAAGTTCTGAGAAATTGGGAATAAATGGTTGCCTGTCATATTGGATATTTGATTAAAGAAAACGGAGGTAATATTATGCCAGAGAAAAAAGACGTATACCTTGGCCTAATGACCTGGCCAGAGATCGAAAACCGGCTGAAGGAGAGCGATATTGCGCTTATACCGGTAGGCCAGACGGAACAGCACGGTCTTCATGCCAGCATAGACCTTGACTCCCGCAATGCAGAGGGGATAGCCGTAAGGGCAGCCTTGGCGGCCTACCAGTCCTCTAAACCGGTTGTGGCCCCGGTGATATGCTACGGATACAGCGATCTGCCCGGTCTCAGGGATTACCCGGGAGTATTCTCGCTGAGGGGGGAGACGCTTGTCAACCTGTGCTACGACGTCGCTTTCAGCCTTATCAGGATGGGCTTCGCAAAGATAATTTTCGTCAACGGTCACGATGCAAATCCTCCTTTCATTAAGGAGGCCATGAGGCTTCTTACAAAGAAAACAGGAGCTTTCTGCGCCATGGCGCACATTTCAGAGATGAACAACAGCGCGGCGGAGGAGATCCTGAAGAAGCATGATATGCCGGCTGATTTCGGGCACGCATGCCTCATAGAGACCTCCATTGCGATGGCGTTTGGCATGCAGGTGAGAGAAGACAAGATGGTGGGGCACTACTGCGGCAAAATCGAAGGGCCTGTGGGTAAGATATTCCCGGAGGCGCCGGAAGGCATCTCCTTCCCTGCATGGGAGCGCCCGGAGGTTACGGAAGGGATATGGGGACAGGGATTGCCGGGGCCGAAAGGGAATCCTATCGGAAGCTCTAAGGAGCTGGGAGAAGAGCTGATACTGGCAACAATAAAGCCTGTGGTTCAGCTGATAGAGGCGGTCAGGGATTTTGAACCTGAGATCAAGAAAAATCTGGAATTCGAGGTATAGGATATTGGAAAGCAAATATTTGAAGTTTGAAAACCCGGTCAGGCTGGAAGAGTTAAATCCAACGTATACACTGAAGAGGATAGGCCTGGAGGATGGCATGGTGTTATGCGACATAGGCGCAGGAAGCGGCGTGTTCACTCTTCCTGCGGCACAGCTCACGAAAAGCACGGTTTACGCATTGGAGATAAACGACGGGGCGCTGTCGGCAATAATCGACAGGGCGGAAAAGCTCGGCCTGGAGAACATCAAGGCGGTCAAGGTGAGCGGAGACGGGTTTGATGTGGAGGACAGCACTGCGGATATCGTCCTTCTGGTGACGGTCCTGCATGAGATCGAAAGCAGACCGGCATTTGTAAACGAAACTGCAAGGCTGCTGAAGACAGGAGGAAAAGCAGCGGTTATAGAATTCTACAAGCGAGAAACACCCATGGGACCGCCAGCCGGGCACCGGATAGACGAGGCGGAGGTTCTGGACCTCTTTGCAGAAGCCGGCTTAATGGCAGAGGACAGGTTCCCGCTGGGAGAAAATTTCTATTGTCAGGTGTTTGTAAAAATCTGATATTGGATGTGGCAGTAGTATATCCGATTTGGTATAATAGGTATGCGCATATACGGGACTCATACTTTAGTATGAGTCAAAGCGAGCGAAAGGTGAGGGTTTATGTCAAAGGTTGTAGAGAAATTCATTAAATATATAAAATACGATACCATGTCGGATGAAAACTCAATGACATCCCCGACCACTCCGGGGCAGATGATATTCGCAAAGGAATTGGTCAGGGAGCTGGAGTATATGGGGCTTCAGGACATATCCCTGGATGAGAACGGCTACATCATGGCTACACTGCCGTCAAATGTGGACAAAGAGGTACCGGTCATCGGCTTCATAGCGCACATGGACACAAGCCCCGAGGTCTCCGGAGCAGGGGTGAACCCGAAGTTTGTCGAAAACTACAACGGAGAAGACATAATACTGGACGAAGAAAACGATATAATACTCTCGCCGAAGGAGTTCCCGCAGCTTAGGAATTACGTGGGGAAGACGATAATAACCACAGACGGAAGGACACTCCTCGGAGCAGATGATAAAGCGGGCATTGCCGAGATTATGGCGGCCATGGAAATCCTTATCGAAAACCCAAAGATCAAGCACGGGGAAATAAGGGTTGCTTTCACCACAGACGAGGAGATCGGCAAGATCGGCGAGTATTTCGATGTGGAGAAGTTCAACGCGAACATCGCATACACGCTCGACGGCGAAGGCATAGGCGAGCTTAAATACGAGAACTTCAACGCAGCCAGCGCCAAGATCACAATACGCGGCAAAAGCGTATTCACCGGGGATGCAAAAGGTAGGATGATAAATTCCCTGAGGATAGGGTCGGAAATAGTTAGCATGATCCCGTCGGACGAAACGCCCGAGGAAACGGAAGGCTACGAAGGGTTCTACCACCTGGAAGCCTTCACTGGAAAAGTGGAGGAAACAAAGATCCTGTACCTTATCAGGGATTTCGACGACAAGCAGTTCGAGGAGCGGATAGCCTTCATCAGGGATATCGTCAATAAGATAAACAGGAAATACGGAGAGCGCACAGCAAGCGTTGATATAACCGAGCAGTACAGGAACATGAAGGAAAAAATCGAAGCAGTGAAGTACATCGTGGACATAGCGATCGAAGCGATGAAGGAAGTGAATGTATTTCCTACAGTCGAACCTTTGAGAGGCGGCACAGACGGTGCAAGACTTTCACACAAGGGTCTGCCTACACCTAACCTCTTCGCGGGGGGGCACAATTTCCACAGCAAATACGAGTTCATTTCGACCTATGCTATGGAGAAATCGGTAGAGGTTGTGCTCAAGATAATTGAGCTGTTTGCGGAGCTATAGGAAGTTCGCTAGGGGGAACGGATAATGACAATTTACAACAAAAACAAGTTTATTATACCAAAAACAAAGCTTAAAGTAATCGATAGGAAAAACATCTTCGGCTTGCTGGACAAATCCCAGAACACGAAGCTGTCCATAATTTGGGCCCAGGCCGGCAGCGGAAAGACGGCTGCCGTGGTTTCCTGGCTTGGATCCAGAAACCTCGAGAACAACACGGTCTGGATCTCCCTGGACGAAAGGGATGACACGCCGGAGGTGTTTTCCAGATGCCTGGCCGAAGCTATAGAAAAAGTGCTGGGGGAGGACGTAATGCCGCTGGCCGAACAGACCATGGACTCCATCCTCAACAGGATTTCGGCGCTGGACAGGAGCCTGATCTTCGTTTTCGATGATTTCCACCATATAAAGAACGACGAGATACTCAAAGGGATCAAGTACTTCATCGACGGCATAGGAGGCAACATTCACATAATAATAACCAGCAGGTCTAAACTGAACCTGAACCTGGCGAGGCTCAGGCTGAACGGGGAAGTGACCGAGATAGACAGGAAGGATCTGAACTTCACATATGAGGAGGCTGCTGAATTCGTTGCGGAGAATGCGGAAGTGGAGATACCCGAAAAGACAGTGAAACAGCTCTGGGAACGCACTGAAGGCTGGGTGGCGGGGATACAGATGGCGCTGCTCACCATGAGGGACAGGAAAAACGTCGGCGAATTTGAAGAGAAGTTCAGCGGCTGCAGCAGTTTCATTCAGGATTATTTTAGCGAGGAGATATTCAACAATCAGGAGGAAGTGATAAAGGATTTTCTCCTGAAGACCAGCATACTTGAGGAGCTGAGCCCGGAGCTGTGCAACGCGGTGACAGGCAGAAACGACAGCCAGCAGCTGCTGGAGCAGATCTATGATACAAACATGTTCATAGACAAGCTTGACTACGACGGCAGGATCTTCAGGTATCGCAGGCTGTTCAGGGAGTTCCTCATGTGCAAAGCAAAAGGTATGAACGTGGAAGCCTTCTATGAGACGAGCAGCAGGGCGGCAAAATGGTACGAGGAGAACGGGCTTCTCAACAGCGCCATCAACCAGTACATGGAGGTGGGGAATTTCGAGCCTGTTGTGGATCTTGTAGAATCCGAATGCATAAGGATGATTCTGTGCGGCGAACAGCATGAGGTAATGCGCTGGCTCGAGAACATACCGCAGGACATAATATTCAAAAATCCAAGGTTCTGCATAGCCCGAATGTTCATATACATCAGCGATGACATAAGCTATGCAAAATACCGGGAGTTCGCTGAGAGGGCGCTTGAGGATTACGGGGATGAGGAATACAGGAAGGAATGCCGCGGCATAATGTGGATCGTAAAAGGGGACAGGCACCTGGTTAAATCCGATTACCATAGAAGTCTCGATTGTTACACGGAAGCGTTCAAAAGCCTTGAGTCTTCAGCCTTGTACAGTATTGCACTGAGCCTAAAGCTCGGCGTAGCCTGCTTCTATATGAAGGATCTGGACGGTGAGAAGGAAGCCTTCGACAGGGCCATGCTCCTGAGCCAGGCCTACCAGGATGACGTCCTTTACCTTGTTGTCAGCAGGACGGTGGTTTTCACCAAGCTTCTTAGAAGGCAGCTCGTGGAGTGTGAGAACATTTGCAACGTATGCATAAACAGCAAGATGAGCGATTCGCTGAAAAAATCCACACTCATGTCCATATTCTATATAATCCTTGCGCTGGTTCACTTGGACAGGAATGACATAAGCAGGGCGGAGGAATTCGTGCACAAGGGAATAGAGCCTATGGAAAGGGATGCGAAGCCTCTTCAGCATTACTACACAATGTATACAGCCCTTTATGTCTATGCAGGCGTGCTTCTGGAAAAGGGCGACAAAGCCGGGCTTGAGAAGGTCTGCGACAGGATAGAAGACCTGTCCAAAGCACACGGCGATGAAAGGCTGCCTGACATCTACTACCTGAACAAGGTGGAGAGCTATTTCGACGTATTCAAGATGGAGAGGTTCCTGGAGGCTGGAAAGACGAGCCTGGTGGAAAAATACATCTCTAAGATGGACTTCAAGAATCCGGAGGAAGTTGTCATGTTCTGTCAGACACTTGTGGACAAGGGCAAAAGCGATGACGCGCTGATGCTCCTGAACAAAGTGCTTACCACGGAAAGGGATGACGGCAACAGATATGTCAGCCTGAAGGCGGTTATCCTGAGGGCGGAAATCTTCTCGCAGGAAGACCAGTACGAAAACGCGACCCGCGACTTCAAGGAAGCGCTTACACTGGGCTATGGCAGCGGCTTTGTAAGGATATTTTCATTCAAGAATGTCAAGACCAGCAAAATGCTTATAAAAACCATCAGGGGAATGAAGTTCAACAAGGACTACTACAAGATGGGCGAGTACCTCAACAGGATAGCCGGGCTGTACTCGACCGACGAGGGAGCCGAGATAATAAGCAGGAGGGAAAAGGAAGTGCTGAGGCTTATAGAAAACGGGGCCAAAAATTCCGAGATAGCCAAGGAGCTGTTCATAACTGAAAGCACTGCAAAGAGCCACATTCTGAACATATACAGCAAGCTGGGAGTCCACAACAGGGTCCAGGCTGTGGCAAAAGCGAAGGAAATGGGGATCATATAAGGGGATCCGGCATCGTAAAGGTGCCGGATCTCCTGGCGTTTTCAGCCTGTTGATGGCCTTCATCCTAAAGTATGATTGGCTTGTAAGTATTTTTCAACCTGAATTCTAATACTTTAAGATGATTTTGGTGGATTTAAAAAATGCTATATTAAGACTCGTAGTTGATAATTAATTGTCACGGTTAAAAGATTCTGCAGAATATCAATTTTCAAGGAGATCAAATAATGTCTATGGTAGTAGAAAAATTTCTTAAATATGTAAGTTTCGATACCAGATCAGAAGAGGAATCGACAACAGTCCCTTCAACTTCAGGACAGCTCGTTTTTGCAAAAGAGCTGGTTGAAGAAATGAAGTCCATAGGGCTGACAGATGTAACAATGGATGAAAACGGCTACATTATGGCGACGCTTCCATCCAATATTGACAGGCCGGTTCCGACAATCGGATTCATCGCTCACATGGATACGAGCATGGAGATGTCGGGCGCAAATGTAAAGCCAAGATTTGTGGAGAATTATGACGGAGGAGACATAGTGCTTAATGAAGAGCTGAAGATAACTCTTTCGCCGAATGATTTTCCGGAACTGAAGAACTACATCGGACAAACACTCATAACTACAGACGGGACAACCCTTCTGGGAGCAGACGACAAAGCAGGTATTGCTGAAATCCTCACTGCAATGGAATATTTAATAAACAATCCCCAGATTGAACATGGCACTATAAGGATAGGCTTCACACCGGACGAAGAAGTGGGAAGAGGGGCTGATCACTTCGATGTGGAAAGGTTTAATGCAGACCTTGCCTACACCATGGACGGTTCAGAGATAGGAGAATTGGAGTGCGAGAACTTCAATGCTGCAAGTGCAAAAGTTACAGTCAGGGGCAGAAGCGTTCATCCTGGATCTGCAAAAAATAAAATGATAAACTCAGCGCTTATTGCAGGAGAGTTTATGGGCATGTTTCCAGCTGATGAAACGCCGGCGACCACGGAAGGCTACGAAGGATTCTACCATCTGGTTTCAATTAACGGCGGTGTAGAGGAGACAAAACTCAGCTACATTATAAGAGATTTCGACGAAAAAGCTTTCGAGAAGAGAAAAGAGACAGTTAAAGGTTATGTGGATGCCCTTAACAGTAAGTATGGGCAGAACACTGTCGCCTGTGAAATAAAAGAACAATACAGGAACATGAAAGAAAAGATAGAACCTGTGAAGCATGTTGTTGACATCGCTTTTCAGGCGATGAAGGAATCAAACATAGTTCCTAAAGTGCAGCCTATAAGGGGCGGCACAGACGGAGCAAGGCTATCATTTATGGGACTTCCTACGCCGAACATATTTACCGGGGGGCACAATTTCCATGGGAAGTACGAGTACATTCCTGTTTACTCCATGGAAAAGGCAGTGGAAGTTATTATAAAAATCATAGAAATATATACGAAATAAGAGGGGGAAAAAAATGGCTACAAGCACAACAGCAAAGTCAAAAAAACTAACCTTAATACCTTTGGTATTGATGATCTTTACATCAGTTTACGGTTTTAACAACATACCGAGGTCATTCTACAAGATGGGATACGCAGCTATTCCATGGTACATCCTGGCAGGTATAACATTCTTCGTTCCTTTCGCACTTATGGTTGCCGAATACGGCACTGCATTCAGAAAAGAAAAAGGCGGTATCTATTCATGGATGGAAAAATCCGTTGGACCTAGATTCGCATTCATGGGAACATTCATGTGGTACTTCTCATACGTAACTTGGATGGTTAACGTAGCATCAGGTATGTGGGTACCGGTTTCAAACGCGATATTCGGAAAAGACACAACTCAGACATGGGTTTTCGGACCTATATCAGGACCGCAGGTTCTGGGAGTGCTTGGAATTATATGGATTTTACTTGTAACATACACATCAACAAAAGGTCTGGACAAGATAAAGAAAGTTACTTCAGTAGGCGGAGTTGCGGTACTGCTGATTAACGTATTCCTTTGGGTTGGCGCTATAGCTGTATTCGCAGGAAACCACGGAGCGCTTGCCCAGCCGATAGTAGGACTCAGCTCATTCACACAGACGCCAAACCCTAAATATGCCGGCGACATAATCGCTTCATTGGCATTCGTTGTTTACGCTCTGTTCGCTTACGGCGGTATAGAGGCTGTTGGTGGACTGGTTGACGAAACCGAAAATCCCGAAAAAACATTCCCTAAGGGAATACTGTTGTCAGGAGCCATCATATCGGTTGGATATTCAATAGGCATATTCTTCATAGGTATATTCACAAACTGGACACAGGTAATGGGCATAGAAGGAGTAAACCTCGGAAACGCCAGCTACATTGTTATGTCAAACCTGGGATACTCACTCGGTCAGGCTTTCGGAGCAAACGAAGCAACATCGGTAATGCTGGCTCACGGAGTTGCAAGATACGTAGGACTTTCAATGTTCCTTGCACTTGCAGGCGCATTCTTCACTCTCATGTACTCACCGCTCAAGCAGATGATCGAAGGTACACCGGCAGAATTATGGCCAGGAAAAATGGGAGTATGCAAGGACGGAATGCCGGTTAACGCTATGTGGGTACAGGCTACAGTAGTATGCGTGATGATCGCACTGGTAGCGTTCGGCGGAAGCTCAATGGCTGCATTCTTCAACATACTCGTTTCGATGACAAACGTTGCGATGACTCTTCCGTACATGTTCATTGCTGCTGCATTCCCTTATTTCAAGAAGAAGACAGAGATAGAAAAACCGTTCGTTGTTTACAAATCACTGGGCTTTGCGAAAGTAGTTACTGTCATAGTAGTTCTCACAGTAGGACTTGCTAACGTATTCTGCATAATCCAGCCGGCTTTGGAAGGCGACATGCTCACAACAATATGGAGCGTTGCAGGACCTATACTGTTTGCTGCAATTGCATGGATGATGTACAGCAGATACGAAAAAAAAAATTTAACCAATAAAACAGAAGAAATAGCATAATCTAATAATCTAAGGACAGATGCCATGAAAAAAGGCATTTGTCCTTTTTTTCCGTCGCGAGTATAATTAGATAAAGGGGGATGAGAGTATGTTTATAATCAACGAACCTAATGAACAGATATGGCCCATTAAGGTATGGCTTGAAGATATAAGCCAGCTCGACGCGGACTGCCTGCGCCAGGCGAAAAACCTTTCCAAGCTCCCATTCGCGCACAAGTGGATCGCGCTGATGCCGGACACACATTCTGGATTCGGCATGCCAATTGGCGGGGTTGTGGCTACTTCTGGCGTCATCATCCCCAATGCGGTAGGGGTGGACATCGGCTGCGGAATGGTTTTTGTCCAGACTGACATCCCTGTCGAGACGATAATTTCAACAGACACTCCAAACGGGAAGCTGGGGAATGCCATTATAGGGGATATCCTGCGAAACATACCCACAGGCTTCGAACACCACAAGAAGTGGCATGAATGCGCAGCGGTCAGGAAGTTCGAGCAGAGCCTTACCGACCGCCAGAAAGCAGGTTTTGCAAAGCCCCTTCTTGAGCAGCTCGAGAAAGCTTGTTTCCAGGTGGGAACCTTGGGAAGCGGCAATCATTTCATAGAGCTGCAGACCAACGAGGAAGGGAAGCTCGGCATAATGGTCCACTCCGGGTCAAGAAATGTGGGTTTCTCCATATGCCACTTTTTCAACAATCTGGCCAAGGAGCTGAACCGGGAATGGCGGTCACCGATACCGGCCGAATGGGATCTGGCATATCTGCCCACAGACACGGATTACGGCGAGGAATACATCAAATGGATGAATTTCGCCCTCGAGTTCGCAAAGGAAAACCGTGCGATGATGATGCAGGAAGTAGTAGAAATCGTCTTGGAAAAGGTAGCGAAGTTCGCCGGAATCACCGATGTTAAATTATCCGAGAGGATAAACTGCCACCACAATTATGCTTCCCACGAGGAGCACTACGGTAAAAAAGTGTGGGTACACAGGAAAGGGGCCATAAGCGCGCGCAAGGGCGAGCTCGGGATCATTCCCGGAGCCATGGGCAGCGCATCATACCTGGTGAAGGGAAGGGGAAACCCTGAGAGCTTCTGCTCCTGCTCGCACGGGGCGGGGAGGCTCATGAGCCGAACGGCAGCAAAGCAGAAGTTCGGCGTCCAGGAAACAATCGAGGACCTTAAAGCCCTGGGAGTTTTCCTTGGGAAGGTTAAGAAAAGCGACGTGGGAGAGGAATCGCGCTTTGCATACAAAGACCTTGATTTCGTTATCGCAAACGAGCTTGATCTCGTTGAGCCTGTCGGAAAGCTGAAAACAGTTGCTGTTGTAAAGGGATAGGAGGAGATTATGGAGAAGTGAAATTTGAAATCCAAATTACTTCTTGGCTTCATTCTTGCATTGACAATATCTCTGTTTGCTGCATGCTCAGCCCAGAATTCCGACCAGGGCCAGGGTACAGATAAAAATGCAGAGGTCAATGCCCAAACTGTAAAAGCATTCACTGACTACGTGACTCAGGACAAAGGGCCGGTAGAGACAAAAAAATACCTGGACAGCATATTGCCGGAATCAGGTACAAAAACGGCAGATGCACTGGTGGGCGAATACATCGACTACCTTGAGGTTCTGATCGTGACCGGCCTTGGCGAATTTGCGGACGATCAGGGTATAGATGAGGCGGGCATCAAATTTGTAAAGGTCGAAGGGATGAGTGAGCCTGTAATAGACTACCATTTCATCGACGGCTACTCTGCTTACATCTCCGGGGAGATGAAGGATTACGCAGCTTTCATGGCGATGGACTCGGACAGCAGCTGGGCCGCCGATGCCGAATTGCGTATAACAATCGAGCAGCTGGGGGACAGGATAGCTCAGGCAGAAGTTTTTCTTTCTGAATATCCTGATTCGGCCAGGGCGGATGAGATACTGTCAAAGTACAAGCTATACCTCGCTGCATTTCTGGGAGGTATCGACAACACTCCGTTAGCGGATTATGATACCGGGAAAATACAGGATAAGTTCATAAACGCCTACGAATATTTCGAAAAGGAATATCCGGAGCTGAAGACTACCGAAACAGTTGCCGAATTCAACGAAGAGCTGAAAGCTGAAGGCTATGCGGCGCCTTACGGCTATTCAGAATATGAAAAGCAGTCAGCTTTCAGAAAGCATGTTGATGAATTGGTGAAGGCTGCTGTGGACAAATTATAGGATATGAGGTGCTAAATATGCAACCAGCAAGGGGCAGGAAAAATGCCATCAAGATTAACATAATGAATAAGTTCATCGATGCGGCCTTTACCATAATTGAATCGGAGGGGGTAGAAAATGTAACTATAAGAAAGGTTGCGGTCATTGCGGGGTACAACAGCTCGACGCTTTATAATTATTTCGCAGACCTGGACCACCTGATATTGTTCGCCTGCATAAGGTACCTCGGAGATTATACCAGGGCGCTTAAGGGCTATGTGAGAAAAGCGAATAACAGCCTTGATAAGTATCTTATGATTTGGGAATGCTTTTGCCGATATTCTTTCGAAAGGCCAAAAATCTACCATCTGATCTTTTTTTCAGAGCACAGCAGCTCGCTGAACAATATCATAAGCGAATATTACAATATATTCAACGAGGAGCTGGAGGATTCGCCGCAGCAGATCAAATCTATGCTGACGGGAAACGATATATATTCAAGGACACTTTTCCAGTTCGGAAACTGCGTTGAGGAAGGGTATTTCAGGGAAGAGGACATAGGGGATATCAACGAGGTGACCATCCTCATCTATCAGAGCATACTGACGAATCTTCTGAAGAAGAATCCGCCTTACAGCAAGGAGGAGGCTCTCGAAAAAGCGATGAAATATTTCGGCAAGGTGATCGAGGCCTATCAGCTACCGGCTGCAGAATAACAAATATTTATGAAAGAGGACGTTTAGAACCGGCAAGCCTGGTCTGAGCCGTCCTCTTTTGGGTATCGCTCTGCAAACCATGAACAATATGCATTAAGTGTATACAATCCCGCGGATTAAGTGGTATTATTGATTTTAAGAGGTGATGCGAATGAATTTAACCATAGGCGAGGCTCTGGACCTGGAAATTTTACAAGGTTTTAAGCTTCTGGCTGGAAAAAAAGGGCTTTCAAATCCGATACTTAACGTTGCAGTCTGGGATTACGAAACAGGCGCACTTATAGAAGAAAACTTCAGGAAAGGGGACTTTGTCCTCAGCACCCTGGTTGCAATAAAGGACAAGATTGAGGAACTTGAGGAGAATTTCCAAAGGCTTATCGACGTGGGCATAAGCGCCCTGGCGATCAGGCCTGTATATATAGACAAGGTTCCTGAGCACATTATAAGGCTTGCAGAAAGGAAGAACGTACCGCTGATGATGTTCGACCAGACGTTTACAGAGGACGTCATAGTGGGTATAAACAAGGCCATTGTGGAAAAACAGGGCTACAAGAAGCTCACAATGAAAATCGACGACATACTTTTTCTCAACCTCAACGAAGAGAGCATAAGGGGAATAGCCCGCAAAATCAACCCTCACTTCATGGAAAACAACATGGTTGCCTTCTGCAGGAAAAAGAGCAAAGCTAGAGGGATGATTAATTTTTCCAAGGAAGAGGTCGAGGAGATAGGCTGCAAAGTAATACCTTTCAAGAACGGCCACCTGGTGATAAATACATTCGAAAAACACGACCAGAAGGAGATAGAGAAGACCATGTTCAGGAGGCTGGAATGGCTCGGCTTTACGCAGAAGGATTACGTGGTTGGAGTAAGCGGCCTCTATGAAAGTCTGGGAAAACTCAGCTACTCAATAAACGAAAGCCTCTACGCCTTCAGGTATGCGAAGATATACAAGAGAGATATTTCTTTCTTCAACGACATAGGCATAAACAGGATAATCCTGCCTATACTGGATAATCCGTGGGTCATGAAGTACTACAACGGCATGGTTGAGCCGCTCCTGGAGTACGACAGGGAGAATGAAACCGAACTGCTCAAGACCGCGATTTCTTACGTAGAGAACAACGGAGACATAAAAGCTACCGCGGAGGAACTGTTCCAGCATGGAAATACAATCAGATACAGGCTGGACAGGATTAACAAGATAATGGCCGAGAATTTTAATTGCGAACATTTCTACGAGGAACTTGCTGTGATGGTCAGAATATACAGGATGCTCAAGAGCGACTTGTAAATATTACAACGGAAACCCTTTACTTATTAGAAAATTCACAAAACCTAAAGCCCCCCTGATGTTGTAAAATGTGTTTATGAGAAAAAATAAACACACAACGTTTCAGGGGGTATTTTATTAATGAAAAGATTAAAGATCGCATACACTGAAGCAGCCAGAGAGTATTTTTCAACTGAAAGAGAAATCGTTTCAGCTGACTGTACTGATTTTACAGACGTAGCGGCAGTTGTTGTAACTGAAAATGACGCCAGCTATGTAGAAGCTGCTCAGGAGACAGAATTCGGCTTGCCGGTTTTCGTTGTATTGACAGAAGGAACAAAGCTGCCGGAAGAGCTGATGGGTAAAGTAAACCACGTTATAGACTGCAGATCAGAAGAAGCAGGATACTACAGCCGCCAGATTGAGGATGCAGCAGCAAAATATGAAGATAACGTATTGCCGCCGTTCATGCGCGCACTTTCAGAATACGTTTACTCTGGGAAATCACAGTTCGACTGCCCGGGACACCAGGGCGGACAGTTCTACAGAAAGCATCCGGCAGGAAGATTCCTGTTTGATTTCTACGGAGAAAACGTGTTCCGTTCAGACCTTTGCAACGCCGATGTTAAGCTCGGAGACCTCCTTATACACGAAGGTCCTGCAGTCGATGCTGAGCAGTTCGCAGCTAAGGTTTACAATGCAGACAAAACCTACTTCGTATTAAACGGCACTTCGGCATCAAACAAAGTTGTAATGAACGCTTTGCTGTCACCAGGAGATTTGATACTTTACGACAGAAACAACCACAAGTCAATCAACCACGGTGCTTGTGTACAGGCCGGAGCTACTCCGATATACCTGGAAACTGCACGTAATCCTTTCGGTTTCATCGGCGGTATAGACAGCTGCTGCTTCGATGAAAAATACCTCCGTGAATTAATTGCCGAGAGAGCTCCTGAAAAAGCGGATGCAGAGAGACCGTTCAGAGTAGCGGTTATACAGCTCGGAACTTATGACGGGACAATATACAACGCTAGACAGGTTATTGACAAGATTGGACACCTTTGCGATTACATCCTCTTCGACTCGGCCTGGGTTGGATATGAGCAGTTCATACCAATGATGAAGGAATGCAGCCCGCTTCTTTTAGAGCTTGGTCCAAACGATCCCGGCATATTCGTTACTCAGTCAGTCCACAAGCAGCAGGCTGGTTTCTCGCAGACCTCACAGATCCACAAGAAGGACAGCCATATAAAAGGACAGGACAGATACTGCAACCACAAGCGTGTTAACAACGCATTCATGATGCATGCATCAACAAGCCCGTTCTATCCTATGTTTGCTTCACTCGACGTAAACGCCAAGATGATGGAAGGCGAAGCCGGAAGAAAGCTCTGGCTTGAAACCGTGAAGGTAGCTATCGAAGCACGAAAATCAATGTTCAAGCACTGCAGGATGATCAGACCATTCGTTCCTCCGTTCGTTGACGGAAAGCCTTGGGCTGAAGGGGACACTGTTGAGATGGCCCACAACATCGACTACTTCAGATTTGTACCCGGTGCAAAGTGGCATGCGTTTGACGGATACGGCGAAAACCAGTACTTCGTTGATCCATGCAAATTCCAGCTTACAACTCCAGGTATCCATGCTGAAACAGGCGAATACGAATCATTCGGTATCCCTGCAAACATCCTGGCTAACTACCTGAGAGAAAACGGAATAATACCTGAAAAATGCGACTTGAACGCAATACTGTTCCTTATGACTCCGGCAGAAACAGCAACTAAGATGGAAAACCTTGTAGCTCAGATCGCAAGGTTCGAAGCCCTTATTGAAGCTGACGTTCCGATGCAGGATGTGCTTCCAACAATATACTTCAGCAACATCTGCAAGTACAAGGGCTACACAATCAGGCAGCTCTGCCAGGAAATGCACGACTTCTACAAGGACAGAGGAGTTAAGGACCTTCAGAAGAACCTGTTCAGAAAAGACTACTTCCCTGAATATGCGATGACGCCGCAGGAAGCAAACATCAGATTTGTCAGAGGCGAAGGGGAATTGGTCGCTTTAGACGCAATCGAAGGACGTATCGCGCTTGAAGGAGCTCTTCCATACCCGCCGGGAGTTGTATGCGTAACCCAGGGTGAGAAATGGTCGGACACTGCAGTTAAATATTTCCAGGCGCTGGAAGAGGGCATCAACGTGCTTCCTGGATTCGCTCCAGAAATACAGGGCGTTTACCTTGAAACTGTAGACGGAAAGAGGAAAGCTTTCGGATACGTAATAAAAGAAGGCAGATAACAAGCAGCACAGATTAATACGGACATAATTTTATTATAATAAAAAAATAAAATAAAAATGGGGTAAATAATCATGGCGAAAACTGATAGTAAAAAAATGGGCGTTGTTCAGTTAACAATACTGACAGCAATAAACATGATGGGTTCAGGTATAATAATGCTTCCGACCAAGCTTGCTCAGGTTGGAACAATGTCAATCCTCTCCTGGCTGGTAACAGCCGGCGGATCGATGGCTCTTGCTTATGCATTCGCGCAGTGCGGAATGTTCAGCAGAAAAGGCGGCGGTATGGGAGGATACGCGGAGTACTCCTTCGGCAAGGCAGGAAGCTTCATGGCTAACTACACTTACGGTGTGTCGCTTCTCATTGCCAACATAGCAATCGCTATATCAGCTGTAGGTTACGGTGCAGTTCTCTTCGGATACGAGCTTTCACCAATCGCAGTCTGCTTAGCTACAATCGCAACACTCTGGTTTGCTACAGTCCTTAACTTCAAGGGGCCGAAGGTTACCGGACAGATCGGATCATTCACAATCTGGGGTGTTATTATACCAGTAGTGGTAATATCAACTGTCGGCTGGTTCTTCTTCCACCCAAGCATGTATATTGCTTCATGGAATCCAAACGGCACTCCATTCCTGGAAGGCGTTACAGCTTCAATATCCATGACACTTTGGGCATTCCTGGGACTTGAATCAGCGTGTGCAAACATGGACGCTGTTGAGAACCCGAAGAAGAACGTTCCGATAGCAGTTCTCGGCGGCACGATCGGTGCAGCGGTAATATACATAGTTTCAACCAATGTTATGGCCGGCATCGTTCCTAACATGGACCTTGCTGCCAGCAACGCTCCATTCGGATTAGCTTTCTCAATGATGTTCGGAACAACTGTTGGTAAGATTGTTACAGGCCTGATGGTTATGTCATGCTTCGGATCACTTCTCGGATGGCAGTTCACAATCGCTGAAGTGTTCAAGGGATCAGCAGCTGAAGGCTACTTCCCTAAGGTGTTCGCAAAGATCACTAAGGATGAAGCCCCGGTTGTCGGTATGGTAATAATCACAGTAATACAGTCACTGCTTTCACTCATGACAATCAGCCCGAACCTGAACGCACAGTTCACAATACTCGTTAACCTGGCTGTTGTTACAAACATCATCCCGTACATTCTCTCAATGGCAGCGGTAGACGTAATTATGAAGTCAGAGATGGTTGATTCCAGGAAAACAAAGCTTGCGATGATTACAGGATTCGTAGGATCCGTATACAGCTTGTACGCACTCTACGCTTCAGGGTTCGAAGCTATGACATACGGATCGATCGTTACATTCGCAGGTTGGGTGATATACGGATTCATATCGTACAAATATGATATGGGAAAGCGTTCTAAAGAAGCTCATGAAAAGATAGCGGCAATAGAAGCTCAGAATGCAATATAAGATTAAATGCAGCAGACCGGTTTTTACCCGGTCTGCGTTTTTTTGCTCATTCGAAGTGAAACAAGCGCAAGAGATGTCAGAAAAATCTTGAAATTCAAGCGAACCTGTTATATGCTGTTTAAAAGGATACTACAAGGGGGTGCGTGTTATGAAAATCGGGAAAAATATCAGCTTATCTTTATCACTGGCAATCGCAGCAGTCTTTGCTTTCCCCTCAGCAGGAAATGCAGTCACTTTATCTACGGGGCCATACCCTGGGAAGAATCTTCAGAAAGTAGAAGTGGTCCATTATGCGAATGCAAAACCGGGTGCAGCGACAACCAAAACGGGAGGAGGGTACAAGCTTACCGGGTACAAACTGGGCCTTGGGGGGAACTGCTATCTGAACACTTCGGGAGTTGACGAAGGAGCGGTTTCCAAATTCCAGGCAGCGGTTGATACATGGGATGCCGCAACCTCGGCGGAGATTTTCGGAAGCGTTACCTCGGACAGCGACGCAGTATACGGCGACCTGGATGGAAAAAACTCTATAGTCTTCGACAGATATCCTACTGACGGTGTCATAGCAGTCACTGCTTACTGGGTGGACAGGAGCACAAGGATCGTAGTGGAATTCGATATGATGTACAATACATATTATCAGTGGGGAACTGTTGAAAGCAATGGAACAGGGGTGATGGACATACAGAATATAGCTACACATGAGTTCGGACATGCCTTCGGCCTAAGCGACATCTACAGCTCGGCCTATTCACATGTAACCATGTACGGCTACTCCAATTTCGGAGATATTGCGAAACGAACGCTCGATCCTCAAGACGTTTTAGGAATCCAGAAAATCTACGGCAAATAAGACCCAATAAAGAAAAGCCCCCGCCGCATTTATTTGACGGCGGGGGCTTCGGGCTACTTGAGGTTTTTCTCCATTTCCAGAACGGTAAGGGTGATCTTCATGACCGAGTCAGGTGTTAGGGAGATCGAATCTATATGTTCCTTCACCAGGAATTCAGCGATTTCAGGGTAGTCGCTCGGCGCCTGGCCGCATATTCCGCTGTGCCGGTGGTTTCGCTTTGCTCCCTGTATCGCCTGGGAAAGCATCTTGAGCACGCCTGGATCCCTTTCATCGAAATCGTGGGCTACCAGGGCCGAGTCGCGGTCAACACCGAGGACGAGCTGGGTAAGGTCGTTGGAGCCTATGGAGAAGCCGTCGAAGACCTCGCTGAACTCATCTATCATCAACACGTTGTTCGGTATCTCGCACATTACGTAGACTTCCAGGCCGTTCTCACCCCGTTTGAGGCCGTTCCCGGCCATCTCGGCGATTACCTTCTTCGCCTCATCGACCCGCCTGCAGAAAGGTATCATGAGCAACAGGTTGGTCAGACCCATCTCGTCGCGCACCTTCTTCATAGCCCTGCATTCCAGTGCAAAGCCTTCCCTGTATTTGTCGTCGTAGTAGCGGGAAGCTCCCCGGAAACCTATCATCGGATTTTCCTCTTTCGGCTCGAAGTACTGGCCTCCTATAAGGCTTGCGTATTCGTTGGTTTTGAAATCGCTCATCCTGACGATTACAGGCTTAGGGTAGAATGCGGCAGCGATTGTGCCTACGCCGTGTGCCAGCTTCTCAACGAAATACTCTTCCTTCTGTCCATAGCCGTAAGTCAGGGCGTCGATTTTATCCCTTACGGCCTCATCCGTGACTGCCTCGGGATGTACAAGGGCCATAGGGTGGATCTTGATGTAGTCGTTTATTATGAATTCCATCCTGGCTAGCCCGACACCGTCGTTAGGTATCATGGACATCGTGAATGCCTGGTCCGGGTTGCCAAGGTTCATCATTATCTTTGTTTCAGGCCTTTTGAGACTGCTGAGATCTATCTTGTCCACATGGAAACCGAGGAGGCCGCCGTAGACCTTGCCTTCGTCACCTTCGGCGCAGCTCACGGTTACTTCCTGTCCGGAGCTTATCTTCTCAGTCGCGTCGCCAGCTCCAACCACGGCAGGAATGCCGAGCTCGCGGCTCACGATTGCGGCATGGCAGGTCCTGCCGCCCTTGTTGGTCACGATTGCCGATGCCGTCTTCATGACGGGCTCCCAGTCAGGGGAGGTTGTATCCGAAATCAGTATCTCGCCTGGCTTGAAGGAGGACAGCTGAGAAACATCCTTGATTACCCTCGCAACACCCTTGCCGATCCTTGAGCCTATGCTCTTGCCTTTTACCAGCACAGGACCCTTAACCTCCAGCTGCCAGGTTTCAAGGAAATCCATGGACCTGGCTGACTGAACCGTCTCCGGCCTTGCCTGCACTATGAACAGTTCACCGGTGACGCCGTCTTTTGCCCATTCGATGTCCATAGGGCGGTCCGTTCCGGCTTTCCTTGAATAGTGGTCTTCTATTACTATTGCATATCCCGCAAGCTTAAGTATGTCGGCGTCGTTGAGGCAGAAACTCCTCCGGTCAGCCTCCGGAACCTCCACGTTTCTGGTGAGGGTTTTGGAGCCTCCTCTGCCGTATATCATTTTGATGCGCTTTTCGCCAAGGTTTTTCCTTATAACAGCCTTGTGGCCTGTCCTGTAGGTAGGCTTGAAAACGTAGTATTCGTCTGGGTTTACGGCGCCCTGGACGATGTTTTCTCCGAGCCCGTAGCAGGCCGTGATGAAAACGACATCCTTGAAGCCTGTTTCCGTGTCGAGAGTGAACATTACCCCGCTTGTGGACAAATCGGAGCGGACCATCTTCATTATCCCTATGGAAAGGGCAACCTTGAAATGGTCGAAGCCGTTGTCAATCCTGTAGGAGATGGCCCTGTCCGTGAACAGGGAGGCGAAGCACTTGCTGCAGGCCTCGCGCAGGGCGTTCTCGCCCTGGATGTTCAGGTATGTCTCCTGCTGGCCTGCAAAGGAAGCGGTCGGCAGGTCCTCAGCGGTTGCGGAGCTTCTTACCGCCACGTCCGTATCGGGACCGTACTCATCGCTCAGCTTCGAGTAAGCTGCTTTGATCTCGGCCCATACATCGTCAGGGATGCCGGCGCTCAGAATGAGATCCCTTGCCAGTTTTCCCCTTACTGCAAGATCTGCAACATCCGTTTTATCAAGGCCTTCCATCGCTGCCTTGAGCTCCTCGTAGATTCCTGCTGACTTTATCGTGTGCCAGTAAGCCTCGGCGGTCACCGCGAAGCCGTTAGGGATCTTGACCCCTTCTGAAGTGAGCTCCCGGTACATCTCGCCGAGAGAAGCGTTTTTTCCCCCCACCAGGGGGACATCCTCGATAGTTGTGTCTTCAAACCAACGGATATACTTAGCCATTTGTTTCATGGATTTATACACTCCTTTCGTCTAGGCAACTGTTGAATTCCCAATATTCGCACTATTTACTTAATGATAACACAAAAGAATGCTGCAGGAGAATAGGAAAAGAAAAAAGTTGAAGTTTGGTTTGTTAAACTATATACTTGAAATGGATTGGATTATATTTGAATTAGACTTGAAGAAGGAGGAGAGACATATGTTGACTCCGATAAAAACAACAAAGGTATACGAGCAGGTTGTCGAGCAGATAAAGGAAATGATAGCGGATGGAACGCTTAAAAAAGGAGACAAGCTGCCCTCCGAAAGGGATCTGGTTGAACAGCTCCAGGTCAGCAGGACTTCGATAAGAGAGGCTTTGAGGGCCATGGAGATAATAGGCCTTATAGAGTGCAGGCAGGGCGGTGGCAACTTTGTCAGGGAGAACTTTGAAAACAGTTTGTTCGAGCCTTTGTCAGTGATGTTCATGCTTGAAAAAAGGAATCCGCTTGAAATAATCGAGCTCAGGAAGATAATAGAGGTTGAGACTGTAGCCCTGGCGGCAGAGAGGATTACCGATGAGGAACTTGCTGAAATCGGTGTGATAATTGAGGAACTGAAGGTTTCGGAAAATGAAGAGGTTGCAGTGAAGGTCGATAAAAAATTTCACTATGCAGTCGCAAGAGCATCAAAAAACAGCTTGATCCTTGCAATCCTGAATGCTGTATCTTCCCTTATCGACGATTTCATCAAAGATGCAAGGATGAAGATCCTCCAGAAGGAGAGCAACCGGGTGCTGCTGTCCGCTCAGCATGAGAAGGTTTATCTGGCCTTGAAAAAGCACGATGCTTCGGCTGCTGTAAAAGCAATGAGAGAGCATCTTGAATTTGCAAATGAATACATATCCCGTCATCAAACAGACCAGCCATAATGAGGCTGGTTTTTTTATTTCGATTTAATTTTCAAAAAATTGTGTTATTTTTTTAACTATTATAGACTGCGGAAAATAAGTGTGCTATTATAAATTAAAAGTGGTCAGACCATAATACCATAGTACCAAAACAATTAAGCTAGAAAAAATAATTAGGGGGACTGTCATGAACATGTATCTATTATTCTTTATCGCCTTGATACCTATAGTTTGGCTAATGGTTTCTCTCGGTGTGGTAAAGACACCGGGACACAAGGCAACACCTGTCACTCTCATGATAACGTTTGTATTAGCGGTTCTGGTTTGGAAAATGCCGGTCATGGATGCTGTAAAAGCAGGTCTTGAAGGAGTCGCAAGCGCGCTGTGGCCAATAATTCTTGTAATAATCGCAGCGGTTTTTATCTACAATTTGTCTCTTCATACCAAGAGCATGGATGTAATCAAAAATATGATGACAAGCGTCAGCACAGATCAAAGGATACTGGTTCTCATACTGGCATGGGGCTTCGGCGGATTCCTGGAAGCGATAGCAGGCTTCGGAACAGCAGTTGCGATTCCGGCAAGCATCCTGGCAGCCTTGGGCTTCAACCCGGTTTTTGCCGCAATAATCTGCCTCATAGCCAATACAACCCCGACAGCCTTCGGAGCGATTGGCCTTCCGGTTTCAACCCTTGCCAAGCTCACTAACCTTGATCCAAACATCCTGAGCTTTGCGGTTGCATGCCAGCTGGGAATACTCATTGTGCTTGTGCCTATAGTTCTGGTAATGCTCACAGGCAGGAGCGTAAAGGCGATCAAAGGAGTGTTTTTCCTGTCACTGGTATCCGGATTGTCCTTCGCAATACCGCAGGTGCTGGCAGCAAAGTATATCGGAGCTGAGCTCCCTGCAATACTCGGATCAGTAGTATGCCTTGCGGCTACAATAGGCTGGGCGAAAGTATTCCATAAGGAGACCGCTGCCAAGGATGCTGAAAAAATACCGATGAAACAGGCAGTCATGGCCTGGGTGCCGTTCATACTGGTTTTTGCAATAATATTGATCACTAGCCCTCTGTTCCCGGGAATAAACAAGGGCTTGTCGAAAATAAGCACCACCGTGAATTTCTATCATCCCTACACTTTCAAATGGATCAACAATCCCGGCACGCTGATAATACTGGCAGGCTTTGCAGGAGGATTGATGCAGGGTGCCAAATTCGGTGAGATAGCGACGGTCCTTGGCAAAACAGTCAAGCAGATGAGCAAAACCATGCTCACGATAATGGCAATAGTAGCACTCGCCAAGGTCATGAGCTACAGCGGAATGATCAAATCCATAGCTGTCGTGCTGGTCGCTGTAACAGGACAAGCCTATCCTCTGATAGCTCCGATAATCGGCGCAATAGGAACCTTTGTAACGGGAAGCGACACCTCGGCAAACATACTGTTCGGACCTCTTCAGGTGGAAGCCGCGAATTCTCTGGGCATAAACCCTTACTGGCTTGCTGCAGCGAACACAGGCGGTGCTACAGCCGGAAAGATGATATCCCCTCAGAGCATAGCGGTTGCCACGGCAGCCACAGGGCTCATAGGCTCGGAAGGTAAGATACTGACAGCAACGGTGAAGTTCTGCATTGTTTACGTAATCATCCTGGGGCTTATAGCATACTTCACGGCTCCGCTGTTCGGATTCTGATTATATTTTGATAGGAGAGAGGCATATGGCAAAAATAAAAATACCATACAGTAAACAGCTGCTCGAAGTCGAAATAGATGATAAAAACATTGCGGGTATACTGGAGTCAAAGGCAGAGGAGTACAGGCCCGGCGGTACCCAGGAAGAGCTTGTGGAAATGGCCCTGGACAACCCCGTGGGCAGCGAGAGCCTTGAGGAGCTGGTAAAAGGCAAAAAGAACATGGTAATCATAACCAGCGACCACACAAGGCCGGTGCCGAGCAGGGTTACGATGCCGATACTGCTCAGAAGGATAAGAGCGGTCAATCCCGGCATCGACATTAAGATCCTCATTGCAACCGGTTTCCACAGGCCGACCACCCATGAGGAACTCATAAACAAAATGGGGGAAGAGATAGTCAGGGACGAAACAATTATTGTCCACGATGCATTTGACGACAGCGCCATGGTCAAGCTGGGAACTCTCCCTTCGGGCGGCGAGCTTATAATAAACAGGCTGGCTGTAGAGACAGAGCTGCTGATAGCCGAGGGATTTATAGAAGCCCATTTCTTCGCCGGCTTCTCAGGCGGCAGGAAGAGCGTGCTTCCGGGCATCGCATCGGCAACAACGGTAATGTCTAACCACTGCGGCGAGTTCATAGCCAGCCCTCATGCAAGGACAGGGGTGCTCAAGAACAATCCGATACACAGGGATATGCTTTACGCAGCGGAAAAGTCAAAGCTTGCGTTCATACTAAATGTTGTAATAAACAGTGAAAAGAAAGTGATCAAAGCGTTCGCAGGGCACAGCGAAAAGGCCCATCTGAAGGGCTGTGAGTTTGTAATGGAACTTTCAAAAGTGGACAAAATCCCTGCAGATATTGCAATATCAAGCAACGGCGGCTACCCGCTGGACCAGAACATCTACCAGTCGGTAAAAGGAATGACTGCAGCGGAAGCAACCTGCGTCGAAGGGGGTGTCATCATAATGGTGTCAGCCTGCAATGACGGGCATGGAGGACAATCCTTCTACGACAACCTTGCTCAGGCCAGTACACCGAGGGAGCTGCTGGAAAGGATAGCAAAGGTTCCGAGAAACGAGACGGTGCCTGACCAATGGGAGTTCCAGATACTTGCAAGGATGCTTGATAAATATACTGTCATCATGGTCACCGACATGTGTGATCCGCAGATGATAAAGGATATGCACATGGAGCATGCATCCAGTTTTGAAGAAGCGCTGAAGAGAGCTTACGAGATCAAAGGAAACGATGCCAAAGTGGTTGTAATCCCGGACGGGGTTTCAGTGATAGTCAGGTAATATAAATAATTTATAGCAAAAAAGTTGGAGGTATGAAAATGGATATTTTAGTTTGTATTAAACAGGTGCCAGGCACTTCGAAAGTTGAAGTTGATCCGGTAACAGGAGTGTTGAAAAGAGGCGGCGTGGATTCAAAAATGAACCCATATGACCTATACGCCCTTGAAACAGCATTCAGAATAAGAGAGCAGGTCGGTGGAACAATCAAGGTGATCAGCATGGGACCACCTCAGGCATTGGAAGTAATAAAAGAAGCATATACCATGGGCGCAGATGAGGGCTTGCTACTTTCAGACAGGAAATTCGGCGGAGCAGATGTGCTTGCAACAGCCTATACTTTATCCCAGGGTGTCAGAAAAATGGGCAATGCTGACTTGATATTATGCGGAAAACAGACAACTGACGGAGATACAGCCCAGGTCGGACCTGAAATGGCTGAGTACTTAGGAATACCGCACATAGCCAATGTAATAAAAATTGAAGAAATAAAGGATAGCTCCATGGTGGTTGAAATGGATATGCCAAACACCATAGAAGTGGCGGAAATAAAATTCCCATGCCTGCTTACTGTAGAAAAGGATATATTCCAGCCGAGGCTTCCGTCTTTCAAAAAGAAATTGGCTACCAAAAACAGAGAAATCAAGATGCTGGGGTTCAAGGACCTTGAGGACCAGAATGAGAAGAGATACGGCTTGATGGGATCACCAACCCAGGTTGAAAGGATATTCCCGCCGGCAGTCAATACAGATAAGGAAATGTGGAATGGAACAGGAGACGAGCTTGGAGACAAGTTAACTGCAAAGCTCAAGGAACTAAAATTTGTATAAATAATAGTTAGGAGGAAATTAAAGTGGGAAAATTAGTTGTAAATCAGGAGAAGTTAACTCCTTCAGTTATTGAAAAATTAGTGAATATATGTCCCTTCAATGCGATAGAGGATAAGGGTGGAAAAATCGAGATCAATGCCGCCTGCAAGATGTGCAAGATCTGTGTCAAAAAAGGGCCGGCCGGCGCAATAGAATTTGTAGAGGAAGAAGTGGCGCAGATAGACAAAAGCCTGTGGAAAGGCGTAGCCGTATATGTGGATCATGTTGAGGGTGATATCCATCCGGTGACATATGAGCTGATAGGTAAAGCCAAAGAACTGGCAGCTAAAATAAATCATCCTGTGTATGCAGTATTTGTAGGACATAATATTAGGAAAAAAGCTTCTGAAATTCTTCATTACGGAGTAGATGAAGTATTCGTATATGATTATGAAGAATTAAAGGACTTCAGAATAGAACCTTACACAGCTGCCATGGAGGATTTCGTAAACAAGAAGAAGCCTTCAACCCTCCTCGTAGGAGCAACCACAATAGGAAGATCCCTTGCACCAAGGGTCGCTGCCAGGTTCAGGACAGGGCTCACAGCTGACTGCACGATACTGGAAATGAAGGACAACACAGACCTTGTTCAGATAAGACCCGCTTTCGGCGGAAACATAATGGCCCAGATCATAAACCCTAACAACAGGCCGCAGCTTGCGACTGTAAGGTACAAGGTCATGGATGCACCGGAAAGAACTGCAGTGCCATCAGGCAGAGTCATGTTTGCGGATATGGACAGATCAAAACTTACTTCAAACATCGATGTTGTCAAGGTAACCAAGAAGGTTGTGGAAGCAAGCATATCCGATGCTGAAATCATAATTGCAGCCGGAAGAGGCATAAAAGCAGAAAAAGACCTGGCTATGATAAATGAACTGGCAGAACTGCTTGGAGCACAGGTAGCCACTACAAGGCCATTAATAGAAGCAGGCTGGTCAGATGCCAGGAAGCAGATAGGGTTAAGCGGGAGAACAGTAAAACCAAAACTGATAATAGTCTGCGGAATTTCAGGCGCGGTACAGTTTACTGCAGGCATGAACAATTCAGAGTGCATAGTAGCAATCAACAACGATCCCAAGGCTTCAATATTCAATGTAGCCCATTACGGAATTGTAGGGGATTTATATGAAGTAATTCCGAAACTCATAAGCAACATATATGAGATGAATAATGAACGCGAAGGAGCATACATCAGGAAGGAAGCTTAGCAGCACATCAAATCAGGAGCTGCATATTATAGTTTGGAGGTAAGAATAATGGATATGAACCAATATAAAAAGTTAGATGAAAAAGATAAGAAATTCTTAGTTGAATTACTGGGTGAAGATAGAGTATATACAGGAGAAGCAATAAATGAAGATTACAGCCATGACGAATTAGGCGGAATCAGCAAAATGCCGGATGTCCTGGTCGATGTTCTGACAACAGAAGAAGTATCAAAGATAATGGCTTATGCTTATGAAAACAGCATTCCCGTTGTAGCGAGAGGATCAGGAACCGGACTTGTCGGAGCAGCAGTTGCAATTAAAGGCGGAATAATGCTGAACCTGACCAAGATGAATAAAATTCTTGAGCTGGATGAAGAAAATCTCACATTGACATTGGAGCCTGGCGTTTTGCTTATGGAAATAAGCAAATTCGTAGAGGAGTATGACTTGTTCTATCCGCCGGATCCAGGCGAAAAATCAGCAACAATAGGCGGAAATATCAGCACAAATGCCGGTGGAATGAGAGCTGTTAAGTATGGAGTTACAAGGGACTACGTCAGAGGTCTGACAGTAGTGCTTCCAACAGGAAAAGTTATTGAAGTTGGCGGAAAGGTAGTTAAAAACAGTTCGGGCTACAGCATAAAGGATCTGGTTTGTGGATCAGAAGGAACATTGGGAATAGTCACAAAGGCTGTACTTAAATTAATACCATTGCCAAAGAAAGCAATCAGCCTGCTGATACCTTTCCCAAATTTAGATATGGCAATAAACACCGTGCCGAAGATTATTAAGTCAAAAGCAACTCCAACAGCGGTTGAATTTATGCAGAGAGAAGTAATACTTGCAGCGGAAGAGTTTTTAGGTAAAAAGTTCCCTGACAACTCATCGGATGCCTACCTGTTGTTAACCTTCGACGGCAACAGCAGAGAAGAAATTGAAGGAAATTATGAAAATGTGGCAAATATCTGTCTGGAAGAAGGAGCGCTTGATGTATACATTGTAGATACTGATGAAAGAAAAGATGCAGTATGGTCAGCAAGGGGCGCTTTCCTCGAAGCGGTTAAAGCTACAACAACCGAAATGGATGAATGTGACGTTGTTGTCCCAAGAAACAAAGTGGCGGAATTCATAAAATATACTGATAAACTCCAGAAACAATTCGATATAAGAATAAGAAGCTTCGGACATGCCGGGGACGGCAACCTGCACGTTTATGCATTAAGAGATGCGTTAGGGCAGGAAGAGTGGGAAAAGAAATTAGGTGACGTATTCGAATGCATGTACAACAAATCCGTTGAGCTGCACGGTCTTGTATCCGGAGAGCATGGAATAGGATATGCGAAGAAACCATACCTGTTTGAACAGTACGGCAGTGATTACATGGATCTGATGAGAAACATAAAAGCAGCGTTTGACCCTAAAAATATATTGAACCCAGGCAAAGTTTGTCAGTAAATAATTGAATGTCTACCCCTCATCATGATGTTTAATTTTTTATATGAAACGCCCCTAAAAATATTGAGAAATAAAAGAAGTAAAACGTTTACTGCCCGGCTGCGGGAGTAGACGTTTTATTTCTTTTGTGTTAATCTAATATAAGAAACACTTAGGAGGCTAAGCGATTTGGAAAGAAAACCTGAGAAATATATAGGCTACTGGATAAATAAAGTTGAAAGAACAATGAAGAATATTCATGACAAGAGATTCCAGGAGTATGGGATTACCTTGTCACAGGGATCCCTGCTCCATCAGCTGTGGCACAAGGATGGGCTCACCCAAACGGAGATGCAGGAGCGGCTGAAACTCAGGGGCGCCTCGGTGTCGGGGCTTGTCGATGCACTGATCAAGAAAGGGCTCATAGTCAGGAAGCAGGATAATGAGGATGCCAGGTACAAAAGGCTGTACCTGACAGAAAAGGGCCGAACAATCGAGGACAAAACCATCGGCTTATTGATGGAGCTTGATGAGGAAATCATGGAGGGCTTCGACCAGGAGGAGAAGGATATGCTGATCTGCTGGATGAGAAAGCTGTACAGCAATCTCGAGAAACTGGATAAATAAATCCGAAAATATGCTTAGGAAACTAACTTTATATTCTGAAAATTGTGCTTCAAGGAGGTAATTACATGGATGAATCAAGAGAGCTGGGAAGAGAAAATGTTTGGAAGCTTCTGGTGAAATTTTCCATTCCGGCTGTAATAGGTATGCTGGTCAATGCGCTTTACAGCGTGGTAGACAGGATATTTGTAGGAAGAGGGGTAGGGTCTATGGCGCTTTCAGGTGTCGCCGTGACATTCCCTATTACAAACATAATCATGGCGGTGGGAATGCTTGTCGGTACAGGCGCAGCCGCAGTGGTGTCAATAAAGCTGGGGCAGAAGAAGCTCGGTGAGGCAGAGCACATACTGGGTAATGCGTTCGTGCTTTCCGTAGGAATAACGATTATAATAAGCATTCTGGGGCTTGTATTTCTGGAGCCGCTGCTGGTAATGTTCGGCGCCAGTGCTGAGACATTGCCTTATGCTAGACAGTTTGCGGCAATACTACTTTCCGGAGCAGTTCTGCAGAACATAGGCTTCGGACTGAATCCGATAATACGTTCACAGGGAGATCCGAAGACGGCCATGAAAACAATGCTTATCGGAGCCGTGCTGAATTTCGCTATAAACCCTGTGCTGATATTCGGGTTTAATCTTGGGGTTGCAGGTTCCGCCTTCGCAACACTGATATCCCAGGCTGTCTGTACTGTATGGATTTTTACATACTTCACAAGGGGGAAGAGCCTGCTCAAGCTTAAGAAGCCTAACCTGAAGCTGGAAAAGCATATAGTCGGCCAGATACTGGCCATTGGCATTTCTCCTTTCGCAATGCAGGTTGCAGCAAGTTTGGTTACAATAAGCATAAACACGAATCTCTACAGGTATGGCGGCGACCTGGCCATAGGGGCATATTCGCTTATAAGCAGCATCGCGATCCTTCTGCTCATGCCTATGTTCGGCATAAACCAGGGAGCTCAGCCGATTATAGGCTACAATTACGGTTCCATGCAGCATGATAGGGTTAAGAAGGCTCTTAAATATTCGGCTGGTGTCAACACAGTGATTGCGGCAGCGGGATTCCTTATCATAGAGTTGTTCCCGGTCCAGATAATCAGCATGTTCAACAGTACAGACAAACAGCTGATAGCGATAGGGTCTGAGGGTATCAGGCTGTACCTTATGATGATGGTGCTTATTGGACCATCCTGCGCCATAATAAACTACTTCCAGTCGGTCGGCAAAGCCAAGCAGTCCATGGTCCTGAGCCTTCTCAGGCAGGTAATCCTGTTGATACCGCTTGTGTTCATACTGCCGCACTTCTTCCAGCTGCACGGCATATGGATGGCCGGAGCGGTCTCCGATCTGGTTTCGTCACTGATATGCTTTGCGTTCATAGCAAAGGAAGCCAAGCTGCTTAATGGTACTGATGAAAAGATTCGCGAGAATCTGGCTGCAGCCTGCAATGTCCAAAGCTGAAAATCTGAAAGATAATGTTTGAAGACTGATTGTCAACCTGATATAATTATTTGGTTGACAATTTTGTTTGGCATTGGTATAAATTGGTTGCCTGCCATATTGGATATTTGATTCTGAAAAAGAGGTGTTTATTCATGAGAGAATACATAAGATCACTCGAGAGCATGATCCTGAGCGGACAGGCTGTCAGCTTCCAGGACGCCCTCAGGCTCTATGGTATTGACGGGAAGGAAGACATTGAGGAGCTGTGCAGCGCCGCTGACAGGATAAGGGAGCATTTCTGCGGAAACGAGGCGGACCTCTGCACCATAATGAACGCCAGGTCAGGGCGCTGCTCCGAAGACTGCAAATTCTGCGCCCAGTCCTCGCGCTACAAAACTGGTGCGGAGGAATACGGGATGGTTTCAAGGGAAGCCGCAATCGCACTGGCGAAGGAGAACGAGGAGGAAGGCGTCAACAGGTTTTCTCTCGTAACCAGCGGCAGGAGCGTCTTCGGGGATGATCTGGAGAAGGTTTTAGAAATCTACGAGGCCCTTGGCAGGGAGGCGGGGATGGAACTCTGCGCATCCCACGGGATACTTGACTTCGAAGCTATGTCCAGACTGAAGGCTAAGGGGGTAACAAGGTACCACCACAACCTTGAGAGCAGCAGGGAATATTTCGGCAATATCTGCACAACCCACAGCTATGACCAGATGATACAGACGATAAATGCCGCCAGGCAGGCAGGCCTTGACGTTTGCTCAGGAGGGATAATAGGCATGGGGGAGAGCGGGCTGGACAGGGTGAGCCTAGCGTTTGAACTAAGTGGGCTTGGAGTGGAATCGATTCCTCTAAACGTGCTTAATCCGATAAAAGGCACCCCACTGGAAAATGCCGGACCTCTCAGCCAGGACGAGATACTAAAAACCGTTGCCCTGTTCAGGTTCATAAACCCCAAGGCGGACATAAGGCTTGCGGGAGGAAGAAACCTCATACATGAATACGGCAAAGACTGCTTCAGGGCGGGTGCAAATGCGACGATAACGGGCAACTACCTCACGACATCCGGAAACAAGATTGCAGACGACAAGAGGATGCTGGACGGGATGGGGTTTCAGTTAAGAGAAAAAGTTAAAAAGAAATAGATTATTATGATAAAGCCAGGTTCTTCGTGATGAAGAACCTGGCTTTTTTGCTTTCATGCAATGGTGTGTGTTTTGATGTTCTGTATATTGCATTTGTGTGTTTGTTGCGTGTAAAAACCATCAAAAAACACATGATTTCGCAACAAAACACACAAAAACACTTGACATAACACATTATGCTGGATTATACTACAATTATTCCCGGGGATTTAATAAAAGAGGACATTGAAATTCGGCATTATTAAGAACTTAAGAGATGGTAAAAACTTTATATTATCGTATTATAAGTGGAGGTTATGAAATGGAAAAAAACAATAGTTCTAAGCAAAAATGGCTATCATATATTGTTCTCTTACTCACAGGCGGGACAATGTATAAATTGTATTTTATGGACGGTGCATTCTATGTCCAAATGCAGCAGTATTTAGGCTTGTCCCATACACAAATCGGTTTGATTTACAGTATATCTGGATGGATCTCCACTTTTGGATTTTTAGCAGCTATTTATATCACAGACCGTTTCTCAAAAAGAAAAATGTTTCTTTTTGCACTCATTGGAAACGGTTTAGCAGGGTGTATGCTTGCAACATTCCCCGGATTTCCTGTAATGCTAGTATTGTTCTGTTCCTTTGCAATATTTACAGATATGCTTTGCTGGCCTACCCTGCTCAAGACAATCCGTTTATTAGGGAAATCAGGAGAACAAGGAAGGATGTTCGGTTTTCTGGAAACCGGCCGCGGAATAGTCGACACTGTAGTGAACTTCGCTGCGCTCGCTATTTTCATAGCACTTGGCAGCAATGCCCTTGGATTCAAAGGCTCTATCTTATTCTTTAGTGCAATCTCCATAGTGCTTGGTATTGTCTCTTATTACGTGATGGAAGATGATGAGATTGCAAAAGTTGGTTCTGCAAACGAAAGGAATAAAATAGCTCTTGCAGGTATGAAAGAGGTGTTCAAAAGCAAGGAAATATGGCTTGTTGCTTTTAATGTATTTGCTGTTTACTCTGTATATTGCGGTATCAAATACTTCGTCCCTTTCCTCAATAATATTTATGGTTTGCCTGTAGCGCTTGCATCTGTTTACGGAATAGTCAATCAATATGGTCTTAAAATGGTTGGCGGACCAATTGGTGGATTTATTTCCGATAAAGTTACTCATTCAGCAGCAAAATTCATCAATATTATGTTTGTTATCACAGCAATTGCGCTAGGTGTTTTTGTTTTCTTACCTCACGAGTCTATGAACATATTTGTGACAATGGCTATTGCGTTAACTATTTCAGCATTCATTTTCTGTATGAGAGCGGTTTTCTTTGCTCCTATGGATGAAGTGAGAGTGCCAAGAGAAATCACCGGTGCAGCAATGTCACTGGGATCATTTATAGGGTATCTTCCTGGTGCGTTTATGGGTATAATCTACGGTACACAGCTGGACGCTCATCCTGGCATCGCAGGTTATAAAATTGTATTCAGTATTATGATGGGTATTGCAGTTGCGGGTATTGTAATCAGCAGTGTCGTTGTAAAATATATAAAGCGTGACAAACAGTCGGCAGAAGAAAATATTGGAGCATAAATTTCTGGTTTTTCGAATGAATACTGAAAGAATATAATTGTATAAGCCTTCAAACTGATGCAGAATAATCCAAATCAGTTTGAAGGTTTTTTAAGAGGATCAATCAAAAAACAAACATAAAAACAGGCAAAGCGATTGAAAATGCACACAAATACATGTATAATTGTGCTGAATGTAGAATTCGGCATTTGATATTAGGAGGATTCTCATGAAAATAGGATTAGAAACTGAAAGCTACCACCTGAAGTTCATAACTGGAAAGATGGACGTTTTCGGATTTATACGAAAGACTGCTGAGCTGGGGCTGGATGGCGTTATGCTTAATATAATTCCTTGGCCGGGGCGTGAAGAAATATGTGTCCTTGAGTCTTTTGAACCGGAATACCTTGACAGGGTAAAGAAAGAAATCCAGAAGTACAATCTTTATGCGGAGATCGACACAAACGGAACTGAACCTGAGCATCTTATGGAAGTGATAGAAGTCGCGCACAGAATCGGGGCGGATGTCATCAGGACATATTGCTGCAGGGGTATATATGAACCTGAACTGCTGGAGAAAGCTCCGGGAGATATCAGGCAGGTTGTTCCGATGCTTAAAAAGTACAGAATAAAACTCGCTGTTGAAAATCATGAAGAAGAAACGGCGGATGAAGTTATAAAGATAATCAAGGAAGTAAACAGCCCATGGGTAGGAGCTCACTGCGACATTGGAAATGGGATGATGGCCTGGGAGGAACCTGTTGAGGCTGTCAGGAAACTTGCACCCTATGCATTCACAACCCACTTCAAGGACCATATAGTTATAATGGATGATAACGAATACAAGGTTTGCGGAGTACCTGCCGGTGAAGGCAACATTGACCTTGACCAATGCTTCAGAATACTTGTGGAAGATTCAACCCTTACAAGGATAAACATAGAAATGTGCTATCCGTATGCGGTATCATTCAAAAGGGAGCCCGGAGCAGGAGGAGTATATAAAATCGGGGAAGGCGCATTCAAGGTTGAAAATCCGCCTTACGACATAAATTCAATAAAACCATCTGATTATTACTATCCTCCGGAAGAGCTTTTGGAAAGAATGATAGAGGATCAGGAGAATGGCGTTGAAAGAACGGTTAAATTCGTTTTAGGGCTTAGAGATAGATACTGCAGATAATAATATTGAAATAAGCAAAAAGTGGCTTTTGTCACTTTTTGTTTTACTTGTTTTTAGGATTTCAAAGGAGAGTATGGGATGGTAAAAAGCAGACTAGCAAAATTGGTTATACTGTCGATCTTGAGTTTGAGCTTACTCCTTTCGTTTTCGTCTTGCGGAAACAAAGAAGCAAGCAGTCCTGGAAAGAGAACCGTTGAAATTCCTCAATCCCTGCCTGAGCTGGTCGAGCTGGCTAAGAAGGAGGGGAAAGTGGTTAGCCTCGGCATGCCGGACGACTGGGCGAACTGGGGTGATACCTGGTCTGCAATGAAATCAAAATACGGGATATCACATACAGATACTGACATGTCAAGCGCAGAGGAGATAAGCAAATTTGAAGCGGAGAAGAGCAGCCCAACAGCAGATATAGGGGATGTGGGGATAGTTTTCGGACCATTAGCTGTGGAAAAAGAGCTGACACTGCCGTACAAAACCTCATATTTTGATGATGTTCCGGATTGGGCGAAAGATGAGGACGGGAACTGGATTGTAGCCTACACTGGAACAATAGCTATAATAACAAACAAAAAACTCGTAAAAAACCCGCCCAAGAGCTGGGATGATCTTTTAAAAGGCGACTACAGGATAGCATTGGACGATGTCACTAAATCGGCACAGGGGCAGGCAACGGTACTCGCCGCGGCAGTCGCTTATGGTGGCGACGAGAAGAACATCCAGCCGGGCATTGACTTCTTTGCAGCAATTGCCAAACAAAGCAGGCTTTCCCTTGTTAATCCGAGCATCGCCATGCTGGAAATGGGAGAGGTCGATGTGGCTCTGCTATGGGATTTCAGCGCACTTGAGCGAAGGGAAAAAGTCGACCCCGATGGCTTCGAGGTCTGCATTCCAAGGGAAGGCAGCGTAACAAGCGGATATACTACAATTATAAACAGATATGCGCTTCATCCGTACTCCGCTATGCTGACGAGGGAGTACATCCTGAGCGACGAAGGGCAGGTCAATTTTGCCAAAGGTTATGCCAGGCCGATAAGGAACGTGGAGCTGCCCGAGGAGGTCAAGGAAAAGCTGCTGCCCAGCGAGCAGTACAGAAATGCCAAACCGATAACAGATGTGGATGCTTGGGCGGATACTTCAAAGCAGCTGCCGCAGCGGTGGCAGAACGAGGTGCTGATATATGTCAAATAGGCAGTACATTAAAATTTGTCTGATACCTTTTGCTTTCCTGATTGTTGCCTTTGAGATATTGCCGCTGATGTCGATAGTGGCAGGCAGCTTAGGCGACGGTCATGGAGGATACTCATTAATCCAGTACAAGAATGCAATTACAAGCAGGTTCTATATGCAGGGTATAGCAAACAGCTTCAGAGTATCAATCATTTCTGCAGTTGTTGCAACGATCATATCAGTTGCTGGCTCATATTCCATCAGAAGGCTTGCTCCAAAAATAAGGGATGCTGTCATGCTGATATCAAACATGACATCGAATTTTTCAGGCATCCCGCTCGCCTTCGCCTTCATAGTGCTCATAGGGAATAACGGTGTTGTGACTATAATTATGAAGATGTTCGGCTTGAACCTCAGAGATTATTTCAACCTCTATTCTATTGCCGGACTTACAATGGTGTACACCTATTTCCTTGTTCCTCTTGGAATACTCTTGATGTATCCCGCCTATGACGGAATAAAAAAAGAATGGGAGGAAGCTGCGCTCATTCTAGGTGCTACAAGAATTGAATTCTGGAGGCATATTGGCATTCCAGCAGTCTTTCCGAGCATCATGGGCACAATGAGCATTCTTTTCGCAAATGCATTAGGAGCATACGCTTCAGCCGTGGCGCTCACGAGCGGGAACATAAACCTGCTTTCCATAAGGATAGGCGCGCTGGTTTCAGGAGATATCAATCTGAACCCTGAACTTGCCAGCGCCCTTGCTGTGATTCTCGGGATGATAGTTGTATTCACGAACCTTGTCAGCCAGTCCATGACAAGAGGGAGGAGGCGGGCACGAAAATGAGAAGAAAATTAATGCATTACATCGCCGCAGCAATTATTCTGATCTACCTATCAATTCCACTTGCAGTGACGTTTTTATATTCAATAGCACAGAAGTGGCAGTCATCAGTGCTTCCGGAAAGTTACACAATAGCCTGGTACCAGGCTGTTTTATCGGATATCAGGTTCTGGAATGCGTTGGGACGTTCCTTTTTCATAAGCATCGCCTCAGTCATTCTATGCCTGGCAGTAATGATTCCCACTGTCTTCATAATAACCATGTACTTGAAGAAATATGAAAAATACATCGAAATCATTTCAATAATACCTTTTTCAATACCAGGAGTTGTATATGCTGTAGGCTTGATAAGGATATATTCCAAAGGGCCGGTTAACATCGGAGGAACTGTGTGGATTCTGCTCGGGGCGTTCTTCATAGTTGTTATGCCCTATATGTACCAGGCTGTGAGGAACTGTCTAATGACTATCGATGCCAGACAGCTGATGGAGGCAGCAGAACTGTTGAACGCGACAAAGCTTCAAGCGTTCGTACACGTCATCCTGCCTAATATCATGAAGGGCATTACGGTATCGGCCCTTCTGGCATTTTCGCTTCTGTTCGGGGAGTTTGTACTGACCAACATTTTAGTAGGCGGTGCCTTTGAGACGGTTCAGATATACCTCTTCACAAAACAGAACTTCAGCGGCCATCTTTGCAGTGCGATAGTCATCATGTACTTCATCTGTGTGCTGGTCCTGTCACTATTAACAACCACAGCCAACAAGCTGATCAGCGGGCGCTCTAGAGGAGGAATACAATGAGCTACGTGACTGTAGAGAAGCTTTCAAAAAGCTTCAAAGGTAATAAGATCATTGATAATCTGGATTTCACAATAGAAAAAGGCGAGTTCGTTACGCTTCTGGGTCCAAGCGGATGCGGAAAGAGCACTCTTTTAAGATGCATCGCAGGGCTTGAGCAGATAGACGGTGGAGAGATATGCATCGATGGAAAGGAAGTCAGCCGTTTGGGGCCAAGGGACAGGGGGATAGGAATGGTGTTCCAATCCTATGCACTTTTTCCGAACATGACAGTCAGGGAAAACATAGGCTTCGGCCTGAAAATGAAAAGGGTGAATGAAAGGGAACGCAGGGAAAAGGTTGACGCTATGATGGAACTTGTTGACATTGCAGACAAAGCTGAAGCGCGTATACAAGAGATTTCAGGGGGTCAGCAGCAGAGGGTGGCTCTTGCCAGGGCACTGGCTGTTGAACCTAAAATACTCTTGTTGGACGAACCGTTAAGCGCGTTGGATGCAAAGATCAGAAAGAGCCTCAGGCTGCAGCTGAGAAATATCCAAAAACAGCTGAAAATAACGACCGTTTTCGTGACTCATGACCAGGAAGAAGCTCTCACTATGTCTGACAGGATTTTCGTTTTCGATAAAGGAAGAATATCGCAGATGGGGACTCCTGCTGATATTTATTCACTGCCGCAGAATGAATTTGTGGCGGGTTTCATCGGGAATTACAACATGCTGACTTCAGATGATGTTGAAGAAATATCAGGAGCCAGGCTTGAGGGGGAGCTGTTTGCAATCAGGCCGGAAGTCATAAGCGTATACGGCGAGGCGCCACCCGAAAAGGGAGGTGTATTACACCTTAGAGGGATTGTTGAGGACACGGTGGTCCTAGGCAGCATACTGAGGTGCTATCTTGATGTTAAAAACAGGAAGATTGTTGCCGACATGCTCAACAGGGAAGAAAATTATTTTGAAAAAGGTGAAGAAGTGCAGTTGCTTATATCGCAAAAGGAAATAAGCCGAATAAGGTAAGGAAGGTGATTTTATTGCTAACGCAGGAAAGACGTGAGCGCATCATTGAAATAATCGAGAAGGAAGGCAGCGTGAAAACGACAAAGCTAATAAAGCTTTTCGATGTTTCAGTTGAGACTATAAGGAGGGACATGGAATACCTTGAAAAACAAGGATTGCTAAAAAGGGTCTACGGAGGAGCAGTCCTTAAGAAGCCAAATACCCTCGACAAGATATATTTTTCAAAGAGAGAGAGCGAATACAAGGAAGAAAAGAAGGAGATTGCGGCCATTGCCGTTAGGTACATCGAGGAAGGGGAGTCGATAGCTCTCAACGATAGCACTACAAATACCGAGATAGCCAGGGAGCTCAAGAAGAGCTTCAGCAATCTGACAATAATCACAAATTCACTTATGATAGCAAATGAGCTTCTTGGCGTTGAAGGGTTCACAGTCATATTGACCGGGGGGGTCCTCAATCATAAGGAGATGGCCTTTTATGGGGATCTGGCTGAGGACATACTTTCAAACTTCATAGTAAACAAGGCGTTTCTTGGCGTAACGGGGATTTCGCTGAACAGGGGTGTCATGGATTATTCGATTGAAGAAGTAAAAATGCAGAGGAAGATGATGGACATGTCACAGGAAGTCATAATCCTTGCCGACAGCAGCAAGATAGACAACGTGTCCCTTGTTAAGCTTGCCGACATTGATGAGGTGAATCTTATCATAACGGACTCGAAGCTTGACCAGAAGGTTTTGAACAAATATCAAAAGAGCGGGATAGAAATTGTTAATAGCTAATACCTATTAGATAAAGAATCAAAAAATTAAGAACAACTCACTCGATATTCAAGTGAATTGTTCTTAATTTCTATCCGGAACTTATTTAACCATGTTTTCAAGGAAGTACTTGTGGATACTAAGATCCGACGTGAGCTCGGGGTGGAAGGCTATTGCAAGCTGGTTGTCCTGCCTTGCGGCCACGATCTTGCCGTCGACAACAGCAAGCACGTCCACCCCTTCTCCGGCGCTCTCTATGAAAGGTGCCCGGATGAAGGTCATATCAATCTTGCCGATGCCCTTGAAATCGGCTTCCGTCCTGAAGCTACCCAGCTGGCGGCCGTAAGCATTCCTTCTGGCAACAATGTCCATTGTGCCCAAGTAGGAATCGTCATCGTTGGAGATCGACTTGGCAAGAAGTATGAGGCCGGCACAGGTTCCGAACACAGGAAGGCCGTCCTGGATCATCTTCTTTATGTCGTCGAACAGGTCCAGCTCCCGGAGGAGCTTGCCCATTACCGTGCTTTCGCCGCCTGGAAGAACCAGCCCGTCTATAGGGCCTTTCGCCAGGTCGGATTTCTGCCTTATTTCAAAGGTTTCAGCTCCCAGCTTGTTCAGTGCATGTATGTGCTCTATGAAAGCGCCCTGAAGAGCTAAAACGCCTATCCTCTTCATCTATATACCTCTCTGCGCCATAAGCAGGTCGATTTCGCTTTCGTTTATTCCGACCATAGCTTCGCCCAGGTCCTCTGACAGTTCAGCGATCAGCTTCGCGTCAGTGAAGTTGGTAACAGCCTTTACGATGGCCTGAGCCCTCTTTGCAGGGTCCCCGGATTTGAATATGCCTGAGCCTACGAACACGCCTTCAGCGCCAAGCTGCATCATGAGTGCAGCATCCGCTGGAGTTGCAACTCCGCCAGCCGCAAAGTTTACTACAGGGAGCTTGCCGTTTTCATGAACGAACTGCACAAGCTGATATGGAACCTGAAGTTCCTTTGCTGCGTAGAACAGCTCATCTTCCCTTAGGCCCTGGAGGTTTCTTATCTGCTGGTTGATCATCCTCATGTGGCGTACTGCCTGGATAATGTCTCCTGTGCCAGGCTCTCCCTTTGTACGTATCATTGCAGCGCCTTCGTTGATTCTTCTAAGTGCTTCTCCAAGGTCCTTTGCTCCGCATACAAATGGAACGCTGAACTTTGTCTTGTCTATGTGGTACTTGTCGTCTGCCGGAGACAGAACTTCGCTTTCATCTATATAATCTATCTCGCAAGCTTCAAGAATCTGAGCCTCAACAAAGTGTCCAATACGGACCTTTGCCATAACCGGGATGGACACGGCTTCCTGAATGCCCTTTATCATCTTTGGATCGCTCATTCTGGAAACTCCGCCTACTGCACGTATATCTGCAGGAATTCTTTCAAGGGCCATGACCGCGCATGCGCCAGCTTCCTCTGCTATTTTCGCCTGCTCAGGAGTTGTTACATCCATTATTACTCCGCCCTTAAGCATCTGCGCAAGATTTTTGTTTAGTTCATAACGATTGTTCATTTCACATATCTCCTTCTTAATAGACTGTTAACTTGACTATGTCTGCCAATATGATATCATTATATTCTGAAGCTGATATTATAAAAAGTATCAATTTGCAACAAGTTGATGGTATCAGTTTGAAGGAGAGATGACGATGGATATGCTGACATTTGCTATGGATACTGAAGGCGGAGAGCCGCTTTATCTGCAGCTTTACGATTACATAAAATCTGAAATCCAGGCCGGAAGGATTGCCTGCAGCACAAAGCTGCCTTCCAAAAGAAAGCTTTCCGCACACCTGGGGATAAGCCAGAACACGATCCAGACCGCATATGACCAGCTTATAGAAGAAGGGTATGTCCTTCCTGTTGAGAGGAAGGGCTTCTTTGTATGCAGGCTGGACAACATGGTCAGGCTGGAAAGTGAAGGCAAAACCGGCACGAGGGAAAACAAGGCAAGCGCACAGAATGCCGCCTACGATTTTTCTTATCACGGCGTTGACATGCCGAACTTCCCCTTCTCCACCTGGAGAAGGATCACAAAGGATGTAATCAACGAATATGATACTGAGCTGCTCAGGAGCTGCGACATCCAGGGGTATGCGAACCTCCGCAGATCGATAGCCGGTTACCTGAGACAGTCCAGGGGGGTAAACTGCAGCGCTGATCAGATAGTGGTAAGCGCGGGCACGGAATACCTGTTTCAGCTGCTCATCCAACTGCTGGGAAGCGACAGCGTATACGGCATAGAAAATCCGGGATATGAGAAGCTCAACCTGCTTTTCAACAGCAGCCGTGCAAAGTTCAAGGCCATCAACATAGACAATGAAGGTATGGTCCTCGAGGATATAAGGAAAAGCGGCGCCGATGTAATCTGCATTACGCCTGCACACCAGTTCCCTTCGGGAGGAATTATGCCGATCAACAGAAGGATACAGATCCTCAACTGGGCGAATGAAGAAACAAACCGCTACATCATAGAGGACGATTATGACAGCGAGTTCAAGTACAGCGGAAAGCCGATACCTGCGCTTCAGGGGCTGGACAGCAGCGGCAGGGTCATATATATGGGAGCTTTTTCAAAATCGCTTTCGCCTTCGCTCAGGATAAGCTACATGGTGCTGCCTGAGAAGCTGCTGAAGGAATTCAAGGAAAGGATGGCCTTCATAATATGCCCTGTGCCAATGATAGAGCAGAAGGTTCTCTGCAGGTTCATGCAGGACGGCTACTTCGAAAGGCACCTGAACAAAATGAGGAATATTTACAAGAAAAAAAGAGAGGCTCTCACCGAGGGGATCCTGAAAACAGGGAGACCCATGGAGGTCATTGGAGCGGATGCAGGCCTTCATCTAATTCTGAGAGTTAATAACGGGATGAGCGAGAGGCAGCTCGTGGACACCGCATTAAATGCAGGAGTAAGGGTATACGGGCTTTCTAAATACTATATAGACAAGAAAAATTTGAGCCCGAAACCCGAATTGCTCCTGGGTTATGCTACAATGGAAGCGGAAGAGATAATTGAAGCTGTTGAAATTCTTAGCAGGGCATGGTTTGATGAACTCAAACATCTGGAAGGAAAGGTAAATTAAAATGCATTTGATGTTATTTGTAACCAAAACATTATGGCTTTTGAGTTTTTTTATGATATTGTATGCAGGCTACTATGCCTGCACGTCGGTCTTTGCGCTAAAGAAACTTAAGGCAATTCCGGAAGCGAAGCCGAAGAACAGGTTCGCAGCCATAATAGCCGCAAGGAACGAAGAAAATGTGATAGGGAATCTTGTAAAAAGCCTTAGGGAGCAGAACTATCCAGCCGAGCTTATAGAGGTTTTCGTCATACCAAACAACTGCACCGACAACACAAGGGGAGCGGCTCTGATGGCTGGTGCCGTTGTCGTCGACTGTGACCGGGAAGTGAAGTCCAAGGGCGACGTGCTTAATTTCGCCTTCGATAAGATATTCAAGGGCAGAGAAGACTTTGACGCCTACTGTGTTTTTGATGCGGACAATCTGGCCGATCCTGATTTCTTCAGGGAGATGAACAACGCGCTCTCAAGCGGAATGAAGGCAGCCCAAGGATTCAGGGACAGCAAAAATCCAAATGATTCGGCGGTTTCCGCCTGGTATTCGATTTATTATCTGACACTAAACAGGATCCTGAACCATTCAAGAAGCGTGCTCGGCATGTCTTCCTGGGTGAACGGGACCGGCTTCATGATAAGCGACGAGGCCATAAGGGAGCTCGGCGGCTGGAATACGAAAACCATATCGGAGGATATGGAGATCACGACTCTCTGCGTGCTGAAAGGGATCAACATAGGCTGGGTTCCAAAGGCGGTAGTCTACGACGAGCAGCCTATAACCTTCGCACAGTCATGGAGTCAGAGAAGGCGATGGTCTACAGGGATGCAGGACTGCGCAATGTATATAAGGCCGCTCCTTGTTTCTGCGGTCAGGAAAAAGAACATCAACTGCATAGAGGTTGTATTCACTATTATCGCGCCGTATGTTCAGCTGCTCGGCTGCATAGCATTTATGATGACGATGTTTCTCACAGGGATAAAGATAAAATACGATCTTTTCCCGGATACCTTCCTTTTCGTAAGGCTGTTTCTTTCCTTAGACAGCTCCTATATCTCGACAACAGCAGTTGCTGCCCTTGCAGTCTGGCTGGGGGGAAAGAGCGTAAGGAAGCTGTCGTACGGAATACTGAGTTTCTGGATATTCCTTGCCACGTGGGTTCCGATAAACATAATTAGCCTTTTCTGGAAGCAGAAGCAGTGGAGTAAGATCGAGCACACGAGACAGCTGACGCTGCGGGATATTGTAGATCAGGAATAAAGGGGTGGGATTATGCCAGCTGTTGCCGCGCATTATTACTATGGACAGGCGGTTCTGAAGCTGCTGCCAGAAGACATAAAAAAGCTGATAGAAGGACATAAGCCTGCATTCGACCTGGGGCTTCAGGGGCCTGACATCCTGTTCTACTATAAACTGTGGAAGAAAAATGCGGTCGTTGAGCTGGGGCATGAGCTCCACAGGCAGAATGCTGACGCGCTGATCTCAAGAGCCCTGAAGAATATGAGGAGCCCGGATCCGGATGCCCAGGCCTACCTGCTGGGCTTCGTCTGCCACTTCGTCCTGGACAGCACCTTCCACGGAAGGATATCTCAGCTGGCGGCCGAAGTCGTGGAGCACCGGCTGCTGGAATCTGAGCTGGACAGGCAGATCCTGGAGAAGCACTGCGGCAGCGGCCAGGCAAAAGCTAACAGGCATGACCTCATAAGAATCAGAGCAAAGCAGTTAGATTCGTTGAAGCCCCTTTACCCGGAGCTGAACTCGGGTATTTTGCGGGAAAGCGCACGCAGCTTTGTATTCTTCACCTGGCTGCTTGATTCAAAAAACATCCTGTTAAAATGGCTTATTGGACTCTCCGAAAAGGCGCTCCATCAGGAAGGCAACTTCACAAGCATGATGGTGCACAATGAGCGAAGCGAAAAGTATTTCGAGCCCGCAAGGGAGATCTGCGCCGGGATGAGCGGAGTGACAAGCCGCGGCGCAGAGGCTGTGGAAAATGTGCATAAATGCTTCGAAGAAGACTGTGCCCTGCCGGTAAGTTTTGAAAAAAACTTCCTGTAGGGTTTTTTCTCTGCCAGGAATAGATTGACAATTCTGAACACTGTTATAAAATTATATTAACAGCTGTTTGAAGCTGCGGCGAGGAGGTGAGGACTCAAATGAAAATAGGCTACGCATGCCTTACGGTTGGCGTTCCAAATACAGGGATGAGGACCTGCACCATGAAGAATGCAAGGTCGGAAAGGTTCATTGAGCTCATCGGCAATAACCTGGACTCCCTTGAGAACATGATCGACTACAACATCAGGAACGGCATCCTGCTTTTCAGGATAAGCTCCGACTTGATACCCTTCGGTTCGAGTCCGGTTAACTCACTTAAATGGGACAAGATTTTCGAGGAACGCTTCCATGCCATAGGGCAAAAGATAAGGAGGAGCGGGATGAGGGTATCCATGCACCCCGGTCAGTATACCGTCATCAATTCGCCAAATGAGGATGTTGCAAAAAGGGCGGCGGAGGACCTGGAATACCATGTCCGGATCCTGGACTGCCTCGGCACGGGACCGGAAAGCAAGATAGTCCTGCACGTGGGAGGCGTTTACGGAGATAAGGAGGAGGCGCTCAGGCGATTCGAAAGCCGCTACAGGGTGCTGGATGACGGAATAAAGAGGAGGCTCGTGCTGGAGAACGACGAGAAATCCTACAGCATTGGGGAGGTTCTCGAAACGGCGCTGAAGCTGAACATTCCCGCAGTATACGACAATCTTCACAGCAAGGTCAATCCCGGCGGCAGCGCTGGCGGAGACACGTACTGGATAGAGGAGTGCAGGAAAACCTGGAAAGCCCAGGACGGAGACCAGAAAATCCATTACTCCCAGCAGAACCACTCGAAAAAAAGAGGTTCCCATTCCGATAGCATAAGGATCGGGGAGTTCCTGGAGTTTTACGGCCGCGTAAGCCGCGAAGACCTCGACATTATGCTTGAGGTCAAGGATAAAAACATATCAGCAATAAAGTGCATCAATTCAGTGGCGGCTGGGAAGAGCATCAGGGCTCTGGAACTGGAATGGAGCAGGTACAAATACCTGGTCCTGCAAAACTCGCCGGCCGCATACCTTCAGATCAGGAAACTCCTGAAGGACAAGACCTCTTATCCTGTGTTCCAGTTCTACAGGCTGGTGGAGGAGGCGATGATGACAGAGAGCACCACAGGCAGTTCGGTCAATGCGATGCAGCACGTTTGGGGGTATTTCAAAGATGTTTCAACTGAAAAGGAGAAATACAGGTTCCTCAAGCTGACAGAGGACTTCGAAAAGGGTCAGGCAAAGGCGTCTTCAGTCAAAGCATTCCTTTACAGGATGGCTGTGAAATACGAGGAGCATTACCTTCTCGATTCCTATTACTTTATATAAGCTGAACATAAGGAGTGAGGTTAATGAAAAAGACAGTTACGCTTACATTTCTGATAATGGTCGGGGTGAACGCCCTGGCAAATATACTGCCGATAGGAGGTCAGAATACGGGTCAGGTCTCGGATTCGTATCCAAACCTGTTTGCTCCCGCTGGCATAACCTTCAGCATATGGGGGCTCATCTACCTCCTGCTTGCGGGTTATACGGTTTACCAGCTTGAATTATTCCAGAAGGAAAAGAGCATACTGAGGGAAGGGCTCCTCACAAAAGTGGGAGTGCTGTTCTCGATCTCTTCGGCAGCAAACTCCATATGGATATTTTCCTGGCACTACGAGATATTGCCTGCATCAATGATGCTGATGCTTGTCATACTTTTCTGCCTGATCCTGATAAACCAGATACTGAGGAAAGAAAACCTGCCTGCCTCTGAAAAGATTTTTGTAAGGCTGCCCTTCAGCGTATATTTCGGATGGATAACGGTGGCGACAATAGCGAACGCGACAACGCTGCTTGTCAGCACGGGCTTCGACGGACTTGGTCTGACCGAAGCGGCCTGGACGGTGATAATGATTTCTGCAGGAGCGGTCATCGGAATCGCAACAATGCTGAGAAACAAAGATATCCCTTACGGGCTGGTAATCATTTGGGCATATGCGGGAATAATCATAAAGCACACATCGGCAGCCGGCTTCAACGGCCAGTACCCGCAGGTTATAACCGCTGCATGGGTATGCATAGCGCTTCTGGTGATTGCTGGAGCTTATACGCTGAAGAGGGGTGGCAACTATGCAGTATGATGTCATCGTGATCGGTGCAGGTATCTCAGGGCTGACGACGGCCAGCCTGCTGGCGAAGAGGGGCCTCAGGGTGGGAGTTCTGGAGAAAAGCTACAACCCGGGAGGCTCCTGCGGCATATTCAAAAGGAACAATGTGATATTCGACCAGGGCTCGGCAATGCTGTACGGCTTCGGGGAGAAGGGCTTCAATCCCGACAGGTTTTTGTTTAACTGCCTGGAGGAGCCCATAAATGTGATCAAGCACGACCTTCTGTACTGCGTAAACTACGAAGGACACAGGGTGAAGTTCTGGGCTGATGTAGACAGGTTCGCAGATGAACTGGCAGAGCTGTTCCCTTCGGAAAAGGAGAACATAAAGAGGTTCTACAGGGACATGGAAAAGATGTACCACAACGTTATGGTGGAGAATCCGGTATTCTCAACGCCCGATGAAAACGACGCCAGGGAATCCCTGAAGGGCATGCTTAAGCATCCCGTTTCCTACGTCAGATTTCTCAGCTTCATGAACAGGAATACAAAGAGCCTGCTTGAAGCCTATTTCAGGGATCCGGAGATATTCAAGTTTTTCAACAAGCTCACCTCCACATACTGCTACACGAATGTGGAGGAGACTCCTGCCATACTGAGCGCCATAATGTTCGTCGACAACCACACGGGTGGAAGCTTCTACCCCGCCGGCTCGACAATTTTCCTTCCGGGCAAGCTTGAGAAGGTCATAGAAGAAAACGGCGGGGACATGCTCCTGGAAAGGGAAGCTGTGAGGATAGTGTTCAGGGACGGAAAACCGGCGGGAGTGGAACTGGACAGCGGAGAAGTGCTCTATGCGGACAATCTGGTATATTCGGGAACAGTGTGGAACCTTTACGGGAAGCTGATAGGGGAGGAGCACCTGGATGAAAAGCAGAGAAGGCTGGAGAAGCTGGTTCCGACATATCCGAGCGTCGTGCTTTACGCATACGTCGACAAGGAGGTTATCCCTGAGGATACCCTTCCAATAGAGATGATGGCTGGGAACATCGACAAGCTGGATGAAAGCGAGATAACGGCATACATACTCAGCATAGACGATCGGACGCTCTGCCCGGAGGACGGCCACGTGGTGGAGGCCATCGGCCCGAGCATGCAGAATTATGACAGGGAGGACAGGGAAGGCTATCTGCTCAAGAAGGAAAGCGAAAAGGACCGGCTTCTTGACGTGCTCGAGGTGAGATTCCCGGGCTTCAGGAAGGGGCTGAGGTATGCCGAGCTTGCGACGCCTTTGACTATCGAGAGGTATACGAACAAGAACGGGGGCTCGGTGGCGGGACCGAAGCAGATGCTGGGACAGCACATGTTCAACCGCCTGCACACGAAGACGAGATGGGATTCCCTGTACTGCTGCGGAGAATCCACAGTGATGGGGACCGGGACACCTGCCGTTACAGTGTCCGGCATTAGCGCCGCAAACGCCGTGCTGAAGAAGCTGGGCAGGCCGGTTTATGCCTACAGGGAGAATATGAGGAATTACGTCAGCATTAAAGAAAAACCCTTCAAACCCGAAGACCTTTATGAGGAATATGCTCAGGAGGAACGCAGCATAATGCTTAAGGCAAGGGAGTGCCAGTACTGCGAGCGCCCTTCCTGCTCCGGCGTGGAAGCGCCTGACATAAGGGGGATAATGAGGAGAGTGACGGTTGGGAATTTTGCTGGAGCTGCCAAGCTGCTGGGAGGCTTCCGGCATCCAGCGGTGGAAGAGGCCGGGATACTCTCGGGCTGCCAGGAGAGGTGCATACGGAATGTCAGGGAAGGAAAGCCTGTGGAGATAGCCGAAGTAGTGAAATTTGTGATGGGAAAATAATGAGACCGGATTGGCGCAGCAGGCGCCAATCCGGTCTTATGTTTTGGGAAGGAAGAACAGCATGAGGCAGATCGCCTGACCCATAACGGCTGCAGGCAGATACTTTTTCATCTTCATTCCTGCCAATCCGGCAAGATAGCCTGAAAATGCAGAAGGCCATAAAGGGATGAGAGAGATTGCGAATACTGCCGCTGTACCGAATCTTTCAGCCAGGTCCTCAAGTGAATCCAGCTTCATCTTCACCCTCTTTTTTACAAGCGTGTTCACGGCTCTGGAAACGCAGAAAGTGATCGTAAGGCCGGCCGCTATGCCGGCTACGCAGATCAATACTCCCTGAGGTTTGCCGAAAAACCTGAAGGCTGCAGCCGCTATAGCATCTTTTGACAGGAAGGGTGCGAGGGTCTGCTCCGCCATTATCAGCACCGCCCATGCAGCGGATTTATCCCTGTGGCCGTGCAGGAACATCAGTATGCCCTTGCTGTCATCCATGTTGAGCTTGCCGAAGGTCCTGTTCACGTCTGCCTGAAACTGAGGGAACATAAGGTATGCAAGAACCGCGGCCAGAAGAATTGCCGCAGCTCCTGCAATAAATATTTTGTCCGGGGTTTTGCTATTTAACATAAGGAAGGCCTGAACCTGCCCATTCGCTGAATGAACCGTTATAATTCTTTGCATTTGTATAGCCGCACATCCTGAGTATCTCTGCTGTAAAGCCTGATCTTATTCCCACTGTGCAGTATGTGACGATCTCGTCTTCAGGCTTCAATCCAGCAGCCTCGAACACTGCTTTCAAGTCTGCGATGCTCTTTATTGTTCCGTCGTCATTGTATAGATTGCTGTAAGGAAGGGAGACCGCTCCTTCGATGTGGCCGTAAGCTTTGGTTCCGTTGTAGTTTTCGCCGTGGTTTGTTGAGCCGTTGTACTCTTCAGTTGAACGTGTGTCGACCAGCTTGATGTTGTCCTTGTTCGATTTGACGTACTCGGTTGTTGCTAAAAGCGAATCGTACTGGGGGCTTGTTATCTTAAATGAAACGGCAGCCGGTTTTACAGCTTCGGTTGAAGTTTCTCCCTGTGCCGCTGTCCATGCAGGATATCCGCCATTGAGCATTTTTGAATTTTCTATGCCTGCTGTTCGCAGTGACCAGAGAAGTCTTCCTTCTTCGCCAAGGCCTGATGGGTCGTTATAGACTATAACGGTCTTTGAGCCGTCGATTCCAAGGCTGCCGAGCTTGGCTTCCAGTTCAGCCTGAGGAAGGATTACGCCCCAGTTTGCTTCGCCCTGTTTTACGGTCATGTCTGAGAGCATCTGCCAGGTTACGTTGATGGCTCCCTTTATGTGCGCTGCATTGTATTCCTTGTCAGCCCTCGCGTCTATGATCACAACATTCTCAAGGTTATCCTTCAGCCAGTCCGCGGTAACATAGTAGGATTCCATTTCCTTGTCGAGTGCAGTAGTTTTTGTGTCTGTTGAGCTCCCTGCGTTGCCGCATCCGGCTGCGCCCAGCATAGTTGCCAGAACCAGTGTGAGCAGCATAAGCTTTTTCATAATGCTGTTTTTTAACTTCATGATTTATCCTCCTCGAAATATGTAAGTTTATTGTTTCCCTATCAAGTATATTTTCAATATCCGGCCCAGTCAAATAGCCGTTCGTGATGGATTAACATTCATCTATAACGAATAATTATTAATGTTGAAAAACTCTTTCCTTTGTTATAACTTAAGAATAGACAAAACGAAAAGCGAGGTAATTAGCATGAAAAGTTTATCCAAGGGTTATATCGGCAAGGTTGCACTGCTGCTTTTGGCAGTAGCAGTTTACCTGTTTATACCGTTCGTAAGAAACAACATAAATTCTGCAGTATCAATGCTCAAGACAGTTGACGTGGAAAGCGCCAGAGAGTACATATTGAGCTTCGGGGTTCTGGCGCCGGCGGTATCCTTTATGCTGATGGTGCTTCAGTCGCTTATCGCACCGCTGCCGGCTTTCATCCTGACATTTGCAAACGCGGGTCTCTTCGGATGGGTCAACGGAGCGATACTTTCCTGGAGCAGCGCCATGGCAGGGGCGGCTCTCTGCTTCTTTCTTGCCAGGTTCCTGGGAAGGGATTTCGTCGAAAAGCTGACAACAAAATCCGCCATCGAGAAGATTGATGAATTCTTCAAGGAATACGGGAAATACACCATACTGATATGCAGGCTGCTTCCCTTCATATCCTTCGACATAGTGAGCTATGCAGCGGGGCTGACCTCCATGGGCTTCTGGCCGTTCTTTGCTGCAACGGGCGTTGGACAGCTTCCTGCTACTATCGTTTACTCGTATATTGGAGGAATGCTTACAGGCTCGGTGAGGACATTCGTAATAGGCCTTCTGATGCTGTTTGCGGTCACAACACTCGCGTTCATGCTTAAAAAGATTTGGAAAGACAAAAAAAGAAGTGCGGAAGCTGAATAGCCTAATTAACGGGTCCCCGGCCGGGGGCTTTTGTTTTTGTGCAAAATTCGGAATAGTTCGACTTTGAAGCCGCCTGTATGTTAAAATAATGAGTATCAATATATAGTGAAAAGCAGGGAGTGGTTTATATGAATACGAAGCAGTTCATTGTCACGTCGGGAAAAGCATTCAGGATTGGCGACATAAGCCCTGATTTTACAAACGGAAAAGTAAAAGGGGAAGCCATAGACCTTCAGGTGGAAGAGAATATGAAGGAGATGGCCCGCCTCCAGGACATACTATACGCCCACAACAAGTACGGCATTCTGATAATCCTGCAGGCCATGGACGCTGCAGGAAAGGACAGCACAATAAAGCACATCATGAGCGGTTTCAATCCTCAGGGTGTTAATGTAAAGTCCTTCAAGGCCCCATCGGCGGAAGAGATGGATCATGACTACCTGTGGAGGAGCCATCTGCATCTTCCCGAGAGAGGGAACATCGCGATTTTCAACCGCTCATACTATGAGGACGTGGTGGTGGTGAAGGTTCACAAACTCCTGGCTTCCCATAATATCCCGGAGGACCTTATAGGGGATAATGTGTGGCAGGAGAGATACCGCCAGATACGGGATTTCGAAAAGTACATGGAGGAGAACGGAATCATCGTAATAAAGTTCTTCCTGCACATTTCAAAGGATGAGCAGTGCAAAAGACTGCTTGAAAGGCTGGATAATCCCGAGAAAAACTGGAAGTTCTCATCGGCTGACCTGGAGGAGCGCCAGCACTGGGAAAAGTACCAGAACACCTACGAGGAAATGCTCCGTGAAACTGCCACGGAATACGCTCCTTGGCATATAATCCCTGCAAATAAAAAGTGGTTTGCGCGCCTCCTCATTTCAGAAATTGTCAAGGAAAACATGGGCAAACTTCCCATCAAATACCCTGTGATGACCAGCGAAGATAAAAATGCCCTCGAAAGCTACAGACAGCAGCTCTGCGGGAAGGTTTAACAGCCATGCTCAGCTTCAAGTGCATCGAATGCACAGCAAACAAGGCCGATTACCTGCTGGTCATGTTCGAGAAGGATGCGGAAAAGAGGAGGCGGCTGAAGGAAGAGGTCATGGACATAATCAACGGGTCGCCTGCGGATGAGACATCGCCAAATCTTAACGCAAGGGTAATGCGGTTCATCAAAAACCGGCTGGGTCTGGGAGACATATACTATGAGATAAAGAAGGAGTACAACAGGTACCTCCTCACCCTGGAGGACGATATAATCGGAAAGATCGATAGCTCTGAGGACAGGCTTCTGACCGCTCTGAAATATGCCATGGCGGGCAACTTCATAGATTTCGGTGCTATGAACGCGGTGGACAAGGGGGAGCTGAAGCGTCTTATAGAGAACGCTCCCGACCAGGAGATAGATAAGGGGCGGTATGCGGAATTCAGGGAAGACCTGGGGAGGGCAAGGAATATAGTTTATCTCGCTGACAATGCCGGCGAAATAGTCTTCGACAAGGTGTTCGTAAAAATCATCAGGGAAACCTATCCGGATGCATCGGTAACCGTTGTCGTAAGGGGGATGCCGATACACAACGATGCGACAAGGACGGATGCGGAGGAGACAGGCATGGCGGCTATAGCTGATGTGATAGACAACGGGACGGATATCCCGGGCACCGAGCTTGATAAGGTGAACAGGGAAACAAGGGAAGCTTTAGACGTCGCGGACGTCATAATATCGAAGGGGCAGGGTAACTTCGAGACGCTTTTCGGCAGCGGCAGGAACATATACTACCTGTTTTTGTGCAAATGCAGCCTGTTCGCAGAGCGGTTTGGAAGGGAAAGATTCGGAGGAATATTTATTAATGAAAGAAATGTTGAGAAAATGATTGACTAGGCATCGGAATCCTCTGTATAATCTTGATTGTGTGTATTTTAACAATCAGTACTTTTAGGGGGTAAAATTTTTATGGAAAAAGGCAACAACATTGTAACCGCCAGCATCAAGGATATGACTTCAAATCCTGCACCGCTGGGACTGCTAGGTTTCGGCATGACAACCGTGCTTCTCAACATCCACAATGCAGGCTTCTTCCCGATGAGCTCTATGATTCTGGCAATGGGCATTTTCTACGGCGGCATTGGTCAGGTTATAGCAGGCATCATGGAGTGGAAGAAAAACAACACTTTCGGAACGACTGCGTTCACATCCTACGGGCTATTCTGGCTCACTCTTGTAGCGCTGATCGTGATGCCTAAGATGGGACTTGCGGAAGCTGCATCAGCTAAAGCTATGTCTGCATACCTGTTCATGTGGGGACTGTTCACGCTTGTGATGTTCATAGGAACATTGAAGATAAGCAGGGCGCTCCAGTTCGTATTCCTTTCACTGACAATCCTGTTCTTCCTGCTTGCTGCAGGGGATTTCACAGGAGCAGAGGCGATCACAAGATTCGCCGGCTATGAGGGAATAATATGCGGATTTTCTGCAATCTACGCTGCACTGGCGCAGGTGCTCAACGAACTATACGGAAAAGAAGTGCTGCCGCTGGGCAACATGAAAAAATAGCAAAAATTTAAGAACTAGAGACTTGAAAAAGTCCTAGTTCTTTTTTTATTGCTTGTTCCAGAGCCGGTCGAACATGCCGGCGAACTTGTCCTTGCTTGTATTAATGGAATCCACTGTCACGTTCTTCACTGCCCTGAAAAGGGCATCCGCTATTTTCTTCGAATTTTCGCTCACAATGCTTCCAAGCATATCGCACGCCTGAACGGTCGCTGCCTTCCGCAGGGCCTTAGGTTCAGTCTTTGTAAGGCTTCTGCAGTATTTCTGGGTGATTATCCCAACCCTGAGCGTGAGGAGTGTGTTGATGCTGCCCTCGAATACGGAATCCACTACAAAGGAAACAGCGTAGCTTACGCCCGGAACTACCGAGCCTACTGTACCGCCGAAAAGCGTGGATATTATTGGCTCCAGCTGCTCCGTCACCAGATCCAGGTCGTCTATCTGCCTTGTGAGCAGCACTGTGGCAAAAACGTTGGCGTATAGCTTAGTTATGTCGCTCACAGCGGGGCGCTGGTTGTAGAGCATCGAGATTTTCCATACGAGCTTGACTGCCGTTATGAACACGAAGACGCTGTCCAGCGGCCCGTTCTGCGAGACGGCGGTCGTTATGAAGACGGCCGATGCGTTGCTTTTTATAAGCCGCTGGCTTTCCTTGTCCAGCAGGTCCAGGGCCTCGTTAATCGTCTCCTTGTCCGTCTTGCCGGTTTCCCACACAAAACCCTGAGATTTCAGGTATTTGTTCCTAATTAGCCTCTTCTTAAGTTTCCCAAGGAACAGCGCATACTCGGCCTCGCTGCTTTCATCAGGTATGGGCAGAGGCTTCTCCAGCCTGGCTATAATCAATATGGTGGTGATGACGGCACCCAGCGCCAGGACGGCGAAGAAAACTGCCAGGGCGCTGCCGAAAACGGGGCTCACATTCATTGCAAGGTTAATGAGCTGGAGCACCTGGTTCAGCATTATGATTGCAAAGGATATCAGCAGAACTGCTGCCACTGTAACGACAAGGCTTTTGTAAGGGCTCCTGTCGGATCTGTTTTCTTTATCCACTACTTATCCCCCCTTTCTTAACATCCGGTTGATTTTATTTAAGCACATCTCTGACATTGTTGACAATAGAAGAATTTACCATAATAATAGAAGGAATAGAACAAATCAGGAGGCGAAGTCAATGAAATACACAGTAAAGCCTGAAGTGTTCGAGCTCGAGCCAGAGCTCCGCTTCGGGATTATCGTTGCAAGAGGTTTAAAGAACAAGGAAACATCCGCTGACGAAACGGCCAGGCTCAGGAAAGCTGAGGAGGATGCAAGAGACAGCATCAAAGCCGAGGAGCTCAAGCAGCAGCCTATTATAGCGGGCTACAGGAAGGTGCTCGAGAAGGCCGGGATCAACCCAAACAAGTTCATCAACTCAATGGAGGCCATGATGAAGAGGGTGCTGAAAGGCGGCCAGCTGCCTACAATAAATTCCCTGGTCGACCTCTGCAACGCCATTTCAATAGAAAACCAGGTTTCCCTGGGGGGGCATGACCTGGCAGACATACATGACGACCTGTCCGTAGGCTTCACAAAGGGCGGTGAAAAATTCCTTCCCTTCGGAGCGGAGGATTATGAACCTGTTGAAGCAGGCGAGCTTGTGTTCACCAGCGGAGACGTTGTCCAGACCAGGAAATGGGTTTGGAGGCAGAGCGAGCTCGGAAAGATGACACTCGATACGACAGACGTATTCTTCCAGCTTACCGGCTTCGACGATGCACCGGACAGCCCTCTCTCGAAGGCGCTGGATTCGCTGGAAGAAACCCTTAAGGAAAAATTCGGAGGGACCTGCCAGAGGTTCATGGTAAAGCCTGACAACCGTTCAATAGAATTCTAGGCCTTTGTCAGCTGGCTGAAGTAGAGCCTGTAGTACACGCCCTTTTGCTGCAGCAGGCTCTCGTGGTTACCTCTCTCCGCGATTTCGCCGTTGTCTATGACGATTATCGTGTCGGCATCCCTTATGGTGCTGAGCCTGTGGGCTATGATGAAGCTTGTCCTTCCCCTCATTATGTTGAGCATGGCCTTCTGGATATTGAATTCCGTCCTGGTGTCGACGCTGCTTGTCGCCTCGTCCAGTATCAGGATCGAAGGATTTACAAGGACCGCGCGGGCTATGGCGAGCAGCTGCTTCTGGCCCTGGCTCAGGTTGCTCCCGCTTTCGGAAAGAACCGTATCATAGCCGTCTGGCATCCTGCTTATGAATCTGTGCGCATTGGCAATCTGCGCTGCTTTCACGACCTCTTCGTCGGTGGCAGCGGGGTTGCCATATTTTATGTTGTCCTTTATGGTGCCAGAGAACAGGTATGTCTCCTGCAGCACTATCCCGAAGCATTTCCTGAGGCTGTCCCTGCTGTACTCCCTGATGTCTGTACCGTCTATGAGGATCCTTCCGGCCGTCACGTCATAGAACCTTGCCAGCAGATTTACGATGGTTGTCTTGCCTGCTCCCGTCGGGCCAACTATGGCGATGCTGCTGCCGCTCTTCACTTCAAAGGAAACGTCCCTGATTACTGGAACATCCTCCCTGTAATAGAAGCTAACATTCTCGAAGACCACGTCCCCCTTCGGATTTGACAGTTCCCTTGCAGCCCTGACATCGCGCTCCTCTTCCTTCTCGTCGATTATGTCGAAAACCCTCTCGGCCCCTGCCGCTGCGGACTGAAGCGTGTTGAATATATTGGCGAATTCCGAAAGAGGCCTTGAAAACTGCCTTGAGTACCCAATGAAGCTTGTGATTACTCCTACCGTGATCGCGCCGTCTATCGCAAGCAGGCCTCCTGTAAGGGCCACTATAGCGATGGTCAGGTTGTTGATGATGTTCATAAGAGGGAAAAGGTACCCGGACCATATCTGAGCTTTCAGACCAACCGCCAGGAGCCTCTGGTTCAGGGCTTCAAACTGCGCGATGACCTCGTCCTCATGATTGAAAGCCTTTATCACCCTTAGCCCCGATATGGTTTCCTCGAGATGGCCGTCAAGCATGCCGAGCTCCGCCTGCTGCTTTTTGTAAAGAGGTGCAGTTCTCGCTGCTATCAGCCTTGTCATTAGAAAGGACAGGGGGAGGGTTGCGACTGCAGCCAGAGTAAGGAACGGGCTCAGAAACAGCATCATGACAAGGGAGCCCAGCACCATCATGAACCCGCCGATAAGCTGGACGGTGGACTGCGATATGGTTATGCTCACGTTGTCTATGTCATTTGTGAGCCTGCTCATCAGGTCTCCGTGAGTGCTCTTGTCGAAGAATGCTATCGGAAGCTTCTGGAGCTTCGAGAACAGTGAGGACCTGAAGCTCCTCACTATACGCTGGGAGACTCCCGCAACCAGCCAGCTCTGGATGAACGTTATCAGTGCATCGGTTACCAGCGCGGCAAGAAGGAGGAATATTATGATGCCCAGCAGGCTGAAATTCACAGACTCCTTTGTCAGGGATATTGCGTCTACCGCCCTGCCCAAACCAAAAGGCACGGCAAGGCCTATCGCTGTTTCAAGGATCGAGAGGAGAAACATTAGTATGAGTATCTTCCGCTCGTTTCCGAAATACTTCCACAGCCTTTTGACTGTGCCCTTCAGGTTATGCGGTTTAGCCTCCAGGATCAGCCCCTTGGGAGGCCCGCCGAATCTTCTGCCCTCCATATCAAATCTCCTCCTTCCCTATCTGGGAGTGGAAAATATCCTTGTACACGGAGCAGCTATCCATAAGTTCGCTGTGCGTGCCTATGCAGGATAGTTCACCCTTGTCCAGAACGGCGATCCTGTCTGCGTCGATGACTGATGTTATCCTCTGTGCAACGATTATGCAGGTCAGCTTTCCAAAGTATTTTTTCAGAGCCTTCCTTATTTCTGCTTCTGTCGATACGTCAACAGAGCTGGTGCAGTCATCCAGTATCAGTATCTCAGGCGATTTGATGAGAGCCCTCGCAATAGCCAGCCTCTGCTTCTGGCCGCCGGAAAGGTTGACCCCGCCCTGGCCGAGCCTGGTTTCATACCCTTCAGGGAATGCTGAGACAAAGCTGTGGGCCTGGGCTGCAGCTGCTGCAGCTATGACCTCTTCCATGTCGGCATCCCGCTTGCCCCACTTTATGTTCTCCAGGATAGTCCCGGTAAAAAGTACGGTCTTTTGGGGAACTAAAGCGATTTTTTCCCGCAGCTCCCTTATTTCGATGTCCTTCACGTCCATGCCGTCCACCCTTACTGAACCTGAGCATGTGTCGTAGAACCTCGGGATTAGGTTGATCAGGCTGCTTTTGCCTGAACCGGTCGAGCCTATGATGGCTATTGTCTCGCCTGGCATGCAGCTGAAGGAAATGTTTTTGAGGACAGGCTCTCCGCAGTAGCCCGAATAGGAAAAGCTGACATTGTCGAATTCAATCAGGCCCTTTACGTCTGCGGGTGCAGAATTGCGGGCGTATTTCATTGCATCCTCCTGGTCGAAAACCTCTATTATCCTGTCGGCCGAAGCCTTGGCCCTGACAAAGGTTGAAAATATGAAGGAGATCATTATCAGGGAAAACAGGATCAGGGTCATATAGTTCACAAAAGCTACAATCTGGCCCACCTGCATTGCTCCGCTGCTCACCTGAACACCGCCGAACCAGAGGACGGCAAGAACTCCGAGATTGACGGTGAGGAAGACGCTCGGGATGAAGAAGGCCATCCGCCTCATAGAGGTTGTGGTGATCCCGGCTTGCTCGCTGTTGGCTCTTTCGAACCTTGATATCTCAAAGGCATAATTGTTGAAGGCTTTGACTACCCTCACGCCGGACAGATACTCCCTCATTACAGCATTCAGGCCGTCCAGCGCTTTCTGAACCTTCAGGTATAAAGGGAATCCAATATGAAGATTTACGTAGATGAGGATCATAACAACCGGAACGACCACAAAGAGTACTGTGGACAGATATATATTGAGCCTCAAGGCCATTATAATGCTTCCTATAAAAAGGAGCGGAGCCTTGACGAATATCCTGGTAAGGCCGATGGTGAGATTCTGGACCTGGGTTATGTCGTTCGTGAGCCTGTTTACAAGGGAGGCGTTTTCAAAGCGGTCAAGGTTCTCAAAGGACAGGTGCTGGATTTTTCTGTAAAGGTCCAGCCTCAGGTCTGCGCCGAATTTAAGCGCCACGTTGCTTGAAATAACGTTCCTGCTTGCGGCCGCTGCAGCCTCTGCAGCAGTTATCGCCAGCATTATCGAGCCCATGCGAATAACATAGTCCATGTCCTTGTTTGCTATCCCGGTGTCTATGATGCTTGCGATGATTGTGGGCAGCATGAGGTCGCAGAAGGCTTCGAAAATCAGGATGGCTATAGCCAGGCTGAACAATTTCGAATACCTCCTCAAGTATTTGCTGAAAAACCCCATAAAACAACCTCCAATCCTGCTGGGATACTGTAATTATCACTAGTATATAACAGGAAGTGAAAAAAATCTCAATAAATTACACAAATATTTTTACAAATCAGAAAATATGCACTATCATTGTAGTATGAGGACCTATTTGTTGGAAAAGGAGGCTGGAAATATGAGTGCTGAAAACTTCAAGGTGTCAATTGAAAAGCTGAGAAAGATTTGCAAATTCGAAGAGGAGCTTGAGTTCTGCGAGACGTCCAGGGATGTCAAGTCTTTTGATGGCGTTATAGGGCAGGAAAGGGCAGACAAGGCTATGAACTTCGGTCTCGCAATGCGCGATCCGGGATATAATATTTTTGTTGTAGGTCCGCAGGGAACAGGCAAAAGCACATATACCCAGGCTATCGTATCGAAGATAGCAAAAGGAGGAGCTAAGCCGGAGGACTGGTGTTACATAAATAATTTCAGCAACATCGATCTGCCGCTGGCGGTCTCTTTTCCTGCCGGTCAGGGACGCATATTCCAGAAGGATATGGATGAGCTCATCGACGAACTGCTGATAGCGATTCCGGCAGCCTTCAGCGGCAGCGACTATGAGCAGAAGGAGAACACCGTCGAACAGAATGCCCAGGAAAAGGTCGAGAAGATGTTCCTGGATGTGGAGAAGATGGCGCTGGAATCAGGCTTTGCCATGAAGAGGATACCCCCAAGGGTGGTATTCATACCGCTTAAGCCAGACGGGACACCGATGCCCCAGGAGGAATATGCTGCGCTGCCGGACAATAGGCGCAGGGAGATAGATGAAAACGGACGAAAGCTCCGGAAAATGCTGGACGACACTCTCCATGATGTTCAGCAGCTTGAAAAGGAAGCAAGGGACCAGATTGACGAACTTGAAAAGCAGGTGGCATCCTATGCTGTAGAAATGCAGATAGGAAAGCTCAAGGAAAAATACAAAGCATTCCCTAAGGTGTTTGAATACCTGGAAACAGTGGAAAGGGATATTGAGGAAAACCACATGCTTTTCAGGGGTGCAGACGGGCAGTCGCCCCAGAATCCGTTCATGATTTACCAGGAGGAAATGGATCCGTTCACAAAGTACAGGGTAAATCTCTTTGTGGACAACGAAAAGAGTGAAGGGGCTCCTGTTATATTCGAGTCCAACCCTTACTACTACAACATATTTGGAAAAATAGAATACAAGAGCTCCGTCCTTGCAGTAAGCACGGATTTCACTATGATAAAGCCGGGATCGCTTCAGAAGGCAAATGGAGGATACCTTATACTTCAGGCGAAGGATGTTCTCATGGACCCGTTTGCTTATGACACCTTGAAAAAGGCGCTGAAATACAAGCAGGCTGTAGTGGAGAACATCGGGGAGCAGTACAGGCTCGTGCCTACAGTCACGCTGAAGCCGGAGCCGGTGCCGCTGAATGTCAAGATCATAATTCTGGGCAGCCCTTTGCTGTATGAGCTTCTGTTCACACTGGACGAGGATTTCAAAAAGCTTTTCAAGGTCAAGGTTGATTTTGACATCGAGATGCCTAGGTCCCATGAAAACATCTGCAAGTATGTATCCTTCATAGGAACAGTCTGTACCTCGGGAGGCAAGAAGCATTTCAACCGCGCGGCGCTTGGAAAAATGATTGAGTACGGATCCATGCTTTCCGGCGATCAGGACAAGCTTTCCACGCTTTTCAACGAAATTTCGGAGATAGTAAACGAGGCTGCCGCTTTGGCTGAAGTTGAAAGCACTGAATATGTCGAAGCGAAGCATGTCGACGAAGCCATAAAGAACCAGGTATACCGTGCAAACAGGATTGAGAAAAGGATGCAGGAAGAGATACTGAGAAACAACATCATGATCCGCACAGAAGGCGAGGAGATCGGGCAGATCAACGGATTGTCCGTAGTAGGCTCGGCAGGCTACGCGTTCGGGCTGCCTTCAAGGATAACGGCCAGGACCTACGCGGGAAACAAAGGGGTGATAAACGTAGAGAGAGAAGCGGAAATGAGCGGGAACATCCATTCGAAGGGCGTTCTTACGCTGGCTGGCTACCTCGGAGGAAAGTTCGGCCAGGACAAGCCGCTCGGCTTGACTGCACAGATAACCTTTGAGCAGAACTACGGCGGGGTGGAAGGCGACAGCGCATCAAGCACCGAGCTCTACTCAATAATTTCAAGCCTGGCTGACCTGCCGCTTACACAGAGCATAGCGGTCACGGGCTCAGTGGATCAGCTGGGAGTAATCCAGCCTATAGGGGGAGTCACACAGAAAATAGAAGGCTTCTTCGATGTATGCAAGGCTAAGGGGCTTACCGGAAAACATGGAGTCATGATACCGGTTCAAAATTTATCAAACCTTATGCTCAAGGAAGAGATCCTTGATGCGGTAAAGGAGAACAAATTCAGCATCTACGCTGTAAATACAATCGAGGAAGGCATAGAGCTTCTCAGCGGGGTAACCGCAGGCAAACCTGACAAGGATGGGAACTATCCGGAAGGGACTGTGTTCAGGCGTGTCGAGGACAAGCTGCTGGAGTTCAACAAAGGATTGAAAGCTTTCTTGGCGACCGACGGACAGGTGAACAAAAACGGCAACAGCACCGATAAGTGATAAAAGGAAGTGAGTGGAATGGTGCAGGAACTCATACTCGTAAGGCATGGCAAAGCTGAGGAAAGAAACGCGAATCTGCCTGATGAAGAAAGGAAACTTACAAAAAAGGGGGAACGTGAGCTGAAGGCCATGTTCTCGGTCCTGGGTCCATACCTTGCCGGGAGAAAAAAGGTCAAGATATGGTCCAGCAGCCTCGAAAGGGCATTTCAGACGGCGGCGATGCTGTCCAGGGAAATGGGCAGGGCAAAGGTGATATTCCGCGAATCGGTTGCAGATGGAGATTTTGAAAGCCTCACAAAGCAGATATCCCGGGAAGGAGGATCAAGGCTGCTTGTTGTTGTTGGGCATGAGCCGTACCTCAGCGAATGGACCGAAAAGATAACAGGTGTAAGGCTTGATTTCAGAAAAGGAGCGGCGGTCAGCATAAAGCTGGATTCAGTGAAGCCTCTTAAGGGTGAAATTAAGTGGCAGCTGAATCCCGAGTACTACATTGACGGCGTGGTCATGCCGCTGCTGACTTTCCAGGCAGAGGACGGGGACAAACCAAAGGTGAACGGGAAGGGCTCATTAGAGAAGGAAATGGACAGGCTGTTCCTGTCCTGCCTTAAGGAGATAGTCGAAGCCCATAACGAGTTCATGATAGCTCCGGATGATCCCGAATCTGTGCATAGATTAAGGGTCAAAATAAGGCAGTTCCGTTCTGTCCTATCCTTTGCGAAACCAGAGGTAGGAAAGAAGGATTACGAAAACATACAGAACCGTACCAGGGAGCTTGCGGGGGAATTCACGTATCTGCGCCAGGTAGACGTCATGGCGGGCAAAATTAAAGAGGGTTATCCTGCCCTCCTGAGCATACTGAGGTCTGAGAGGGAGAATGAGAAAAAGACAGTTTACAGCAAAATTGCATCAGGGACAGCCGCACCGCTATTTTTTGATCTGCTTCAGTGGATTGAAAGGGATCCTTTCAAAAAGTCAAAGAACGGGAAAAAACCGCTGGGCGATTTTGCCGGCGACAGGGCAGAGAGATGGCTGGGCAGTTTCAGGGAGGGGCTTCAAAGTATGGACTCCAAGGATGCAAAGGAAATCCATGCGCTCAGGATACAGGGGAAAAAGCTAAGATACATGGCGACACTTATGGAACCAGTGCTTGAAGGAAAGCAGGCCGCTCTGATTCCGGGGCTGAAGGAGCTGCAGGACAGGCTGGGGCTCATTTGCGACATACAGATGGACATCCCTGTGCTCGAAAAGCTGAAGGATAAGTACGGCAGCCCTGAGGCTGCAAGTGAAATCGATAAGGCTATAGAGCTCAAGAAGAGGGAAGTCGGGGAGCTTATCCGGGGGATGCCGCGTGAAATCAAGTAATATAAAATTTGGCAGGTCGAAAGGCCTGCTTTTCCGCTTCAATATGTTATAATGGGTGTAATTGTTAATAATAAGAGGAGTGTATGAAATGTCAGTTGAATCAGTCAAAGAATATCTCAAAAAATTCGGTGCAGACGGAAAAGTGATGGAGTTCGAAGAATCCAGCGCCACCGTTGAGCTTGCGGCACAGGCCGTTGGCGTCGAGCCTGCAAGGATAGCAAAAACTCTATCCTTCAAAAAGGATGACGGCTGCGTTCTCATTGTTACCGCGGGGGATGCCAAGATAGACAACCCCAAATTCAAGCAGATCTTCTCCATGAAGGCCAAAATGCTCAGCCCTGAAGAAGTGGTGGAGCTAGTGGGACATCCGGTAGGCGGAGTATGTCCTTTCGGAATCAAGGAGGGGGTTCCCGTATACCTTGATATATCAATGAGACGTTTCGGAACGGTTTTTCCGGCCTGCGGAAGCGGCAACAGCGCAATAGAACTAACCTGCGACGAGCTTTTCGAATACTCGGGCGCTAAGGAATGGATCGATGTCTGCAAAGGCTGGCAGTAAATAGGAATGGAAGAAGCTCCTTGAAAAAGGGGCTTCTTTTATTGAAAGTTAGCATGTGGTACAATATTGTTAGAATGTTCAGTGAAATTGGCGCGTAAGGAGGCGGAGAGGGATGGCTGAATCTGATAAAACTTCATATTCCACGCAGGGGCTGTCTGAAGCCGAGGTTGTTTCGCAAAGGCAGCGTTTCGGTCCGAATGTTCTGCCAGCTGCTAAGGGCAGATCAACATTTTCGATTCTGATAGATCAGTTTAAAAATCCACTTATATATATCATACTGGTTGCTGCGGCAATCTCCCTCATTATGGGAGAGTTAAGCGATTTCCTTATAATAACGGTTGTTGTAGCAATCGATGTTCTTCTCGGATTCGCGCAGGAATATCAGGCTCACCGCACATACAAAGCACTTAGGAACATGATGAAAATAACCGCCTCGGTTATCCGAGGGGGAGTCCGCAGCGAAATTGATGTCAGCGAGCTTGTTCCAGGAGACCTGGTGGTGCTGAATGCCGGGAAGCATATTCCCGGGGACGGTGAAATTATCAGCAGCACAAAGCTGACCGTGGACGAGGCTG
>Ga0316601_100000015_pt1 | contig 69461 bp, 66 predicted proteins | sample OWC_soil_day5_no_FD_207663 | JGI IMG/M metagenome (GOLD analysis project Ga0316601, IMG submission 207663) | Wetland soil microbial communities from Old Woman Creek delta, Ohio, United States - OWC_soil_day5_noCT | ecosystem: Environmental > Terrestrial > Soil > Wetlands | place: USA: Ohio... | reverse complement strand
ATCACTACAACAAAGATCTGATAATCGTAGAATAAGCGGGGTGCTGGCATGAGTGAAGCTATAAAAGCAAGAATTTCCAAACTGAGATCGCTGATGGATGAAAAGGGAATGGATGCTTACATAATCCCGTCAGCAGACAACCATCAAAGCGAATACGTAGGTGAATACTTCAAAGCAAGGGCGTTTATGACTGGATTTACAGGCTCGGCGGGGACAGCAGTCATCACAAAGGAAAAGGCGGGCTTATGGACAGACGGAAGATATTTCATCCAGGCCGAGCTTCAGCTGGAAGGCACAGGGATCGAGCTCTTCAGGATGGGCAATCCAGGTGTGCCGACAGTCATGGAATACCTTGAGGCTGAAATGCCTAAGGATGGAAAACTCGGATTCGACGGGCGCCTGATCGCACTGCAGGACGGCGAGAGTTACGTTAAGCAGCTCGCCCACAAGAACGCCGCAGTTGAGTATGCATATGACCTGGTAGACAAGGTATGGGAGGACAGACCGAAGCTTGCAGCTGAGCCTGTATTCCTGCTTGAGGAAAGATACGCAGGGGAAAGCAGAGCTTCAAAGCTGGGCAGGGTGAGGGGCGCCATGAAAGAAGCAGGTGCCAGCCGCCACGTCCTCACAACCCTTGACGACACAGCATGGCTGTTAAATATCAGGGGCAATGATGTCATGTATTCTCCGCTTGTGCTCTGTTATGCTGTTGTCGAAATGGAAAAGGTGATCCTGTTCGTTGAAGACAGCAAGCTTGATGCAGGAGTAAAGGAAGCTTTAACCAGGGACGGTGTGGAGTTTCTGCCTTACAACGATATTTACGAATACGTAAAGGGCTTCAGGTCAGATGACGCGGTGATGATCGATCCTGTGAGGATAAACTACGCGCTGTACAAAAACATACCGGCCCATACCAAAAAGATAGAAAAAGAAAATCCGGCTATCCTTTTCAAGGCAGTCAAGAATCCTGTGGAGCTTGCGAATATAGGGCAGGCTCACATCAAGGACGGTGTTGCCTTCACAAAACTGATGTACTGGCTCAAAACGAATCTTGGCAAGGCGAAGATCACAGAGATCAGTGCCTCCGATAAGCTTGAAGAGTTCAGGAAGCAGCAGGAAGGGTACCTGTGGCAGAGCTTTTCTCCGATATGCGCCTTCAGGGAGCATGCGGCAATGATGCATTATTCAGCCACTCCGGAATCTGATGCGGAGCTTAAGGAAGGCCACTTTGTCCTGATGGACACAGGCGGAAACTACTTCGAAGGAACAACAGACATAACAAGGACTATAGCTCTAGGAGAAGTAAGCCAGGAGCTCAAGCGTCACTTCACAGCTGTAGCAAGAGGCATGATGAACCTGGCGCGTGCGAAGTTCCTATACGGCTGCAAAGGCTACAACCTGGACATACTGGCCAGGGAGCCGATGTGGAGCCTCGACCTCGATTACAAGTGCGGAACTGGCCACGGTGTCGGGTACCTTCTCAACATTCATGAAGGTCCTGCAGGCTTCAGGTGGTATATAATGCCAGGCAGGAACGAAACGCACAACCTGGAGGAGGGCATGGTGATTACCGATGAGCCGGGAATATATATAGCCGGATCCCACGGGATCAGACTTGAAAACGAGCTCATAGTGAGAAAAGGGATCGAGAACGAAAACGGACAGTTCATGCACTTTGACGCTGTAACGTTTGCGCCGATCGACCTGGACGGAATAGCCGCAGAGGATCTTAACCGTGATGAAAAACTGTATCTGAACAGTTATCATAAGCTTGTGTACGAGAAATTAGCCCCACACCTCACAGAAGAAGAACGTGAGTGGCTGAAGAACTATACAAGAGAAATATAATCAAAATTTAGGGGGAAAAAAATGAGTGAAATGGTTGTAAAGAACAAACGTCCTTTTGGATTCTACGTTTGTTGCGTCGCTTTCATGTTCGAAAGGATGGCGTATTATTCAGCAAAATACCTTATCTTCGTCTTTGTTGCCGCTACTGTCGTGACAGGCGGACTTGGCCTTACAAAAGTTGAGGCTGCACTTATCCAATCTAATCTGGTTGCATTCACGTATCTCGCACCTATCGTTGGAGGATTCATCTCCGACAGATACATCGGAGCAAGGTACTGCGTGCCTGTCGGACTGGCGCTGATGGCTGGAGGCTACTTCCTCGGAGGTTCGGCAACGAGCGCCGCAGGCATGACCGTTATGGTTGCCCTTGTAGCGATAGGAACAGGCCTTTTTAAAGGAAACGTTTCTGCAATAAACGGCTCCCTGTTTGAAGATGAAAACCAGCTTGATTCAGCGTTTTCAGTTCAGTATTCTTTCGTTAACATAGGATCGTTTATCGGAACAACAGCAGTTGGTATCCTTGTTGCGTCAACCTTTGCCGTGGGCGATATCCAGGGCTTCAGGCCTGCATTCCAGCTTTGCGGCCTGATCTGTGCGATCGATGCCTTATGGTTCCTTTTCGGCATGAAATTCCTTGGCGAAGCAGGCAAAAAACCTTTCAAAGCAGGAAAACACACTGAAAAGAAAGTTGAAACAGAAGTCAAACCTTTGACAAAAGTGGAAAAAAGAAAAGTATTTGCAATCGTACTTGTATCATTGTTCTCGGTTGTATTCTGGGTGTTCTGGTATCTGACTTACCTGGCTGCTTATGATTACGGCGCACAATTCATAAATATGGCTGTAGGCGGCTTCGCTGTTCCTCTTTCATGGTTCGACTCACTTAACGCATTTGTATGTATAGCACTCGGACCGGTTCTTGCAGCACTCTGGTTCAAGATGTCAAGAAGCCCTAAAGGCGATTTGAGCCTTTTCAAGAAACTGGGCCTGGGCCTGGGTTTCCTGGGTATGTCCTTCCTTATGCTCGTGTTTGCAGAGCTTTCAAGAGGCGGAGTTGCAGCTTCAAAGGCAAGCATAATCTGGCTTTTATTGTTCGGCATTCTTCTGAGTGTTGGCGAGATGCTTTTCTCACCGCTCGGAAACTCGTTTGTAACCAAGCATGCACCTAACAAGATGTATTCAGTCCTTATGGGCGTCTGGATACTGGCTTCCTTCATAGCAGGCAAATCCTACGGATACGTTTATGCAATAGCTTCAAACTATCCGATCATGGTTGCTTACGTTGTAATACCGGTTATACTCTTCATAGCGGCAGTAATGCTCTTTGTATTCGACAAGAAGCTTGTGAAGCTGCTTGAAGAGGAAACAACTGCAGCTGCTGAAGAAGCTGCTGAAGCAATTTAAATCTGTGCAAAAGAACAGAGGCAGCTGCGGGATTTTCCGCAGCTGCCTCTGTGTTGTTCCTTAGATATCGATTTCCAGCACAACAGGGCAGTGGTCCGAGCCCATGATTTCGCAGTGGATCTCAGCGCTGTTGAGCCTATCCTTCAGCCTTTCCGAAATGCAGAAGTAGTCGATCCTCCAGCCTGCATTGTTGGCCCGGGCGTTGAACCTGTATGACCACCAGGAATAGACTCCCTCCTTGTCGGGATAAAAATGCCTGAAAGTATCAATGAAGCCCTTCTCGAGAAATTCAGAGAACTTGCTTCTCTCTTCCATCGAAAAGCCGGCATTCTTTATGTTTGCCTTCGGATTCTTGAGGTCTATCTCCCTGTGTGCCACATTGAGGTCGCCGCAGAGTATGACAGGTTTTTTCGAATCGAGTCCCATAAGGTATTCCCTGAATTCATCCTCCCACTCCATCCTGTAGCCGAGCCTAGCGAGCTCTGCCTTTGAGTTGGGTGTATACACGTTGACAAGGTAGAAATTTTCGAACTCCAGTGTGATGACCCTGCCTTCCCTGTTGTGCTCGTCCTTGCCTATGCCGTAGGCCACATCAAGGGGCTTTGCCTTGGAAAAGACCGCAGTGCCCGAATAGCCCTTTTTCTCGGCATAATTCCAGTACTGATTGTAGCCTTTAAGCTCAAGGTTAAGCTGGCCTTCCTGCAGCTTTGTCTCCTGTACGCAGAATATATCGGCATCGGCTTTGTTGAAGTATTCCAGAAAGCCTTTCTGGACAGCCGCTCTAAGTCCGTTTACGTTCCATGATATAAGTTTCATATACGATTAAGCCTCCTTTGCATACGTTCACTTTATTCTACCACAAGTAGCTGTTGTTCAAAACTAAAAAAAACCCTCAGACAGCTGCCTGTCTGAGGGTGAATTTTGCATTATTAGATAACGCTTATGTTTTCTGCCTGTGGGCCTTTTGCTCCCTTGACAACGTCATAAGAAACCTTCTGACCTTCTTCAAGTGATTTGAAGCCTGTTGAATTTATCTGTGAGAAGTGAGCGAATGCATCGTTTCCGTCTTCTCCTGTAACAAATCCAAATCCTTTTTCTGCGTTAAACCATTTTACTGTACCATTCATAATGAGTACCTCCGAAATTTTATTTCTTAAACTCTTTGTAACAATCCACAAATAAAATTTCGATATCAGAAATACCTTAATATATACTTTGCTGCATCAATTACTATTCATTTAAGTTCTTGCTAAGCATACCATGCCGGAACACATAAAGCAAGCTAATTATTAGGCATTCATGGATTGTTAACACCAAAGAAATATGTTGACAATTAAAGCAAGCCTGTTAGAATATATTTAGGGGGCTAAATAATTATGAAGAAGAATACATTCAGCAGTCATATAGGATATTATGTACAGGAAATAGCAAGGAAGAGCTCGGTAGCTTTGAACGACGAGCTGGAGGCGCTTGGGATAACATACGCCCAGTTCAGGGTCATCAACTGCCTTTGGAAGAAGGGTCCGCTGTCCCAGAAGGAGATACTGAAGCTTATATCGGTTTCGCCGCCTACGCTTACCGGCACAGTGGACATACTTGAGAAAAAGAAGCTTGTCTACAGGAAGCCGGATGAAGAGGACGCAAGGACAAAGAAGATCCACCTTACGGAAGAAGGGGCCGAACTTCAGGAAAATGCGTGGGTCATAATTGAAAGCTTTGAGGAAAGGACGACCGGCTTCATGTCAAAGAAAGAGAAGAAACTGGTTATCGCCGCCCTCAAGGAGATGGAGAAGAGCATCTAAACAAAAATTTATTATAATATTTAGGTAGCTAATTAAATAAAGGGGAGGAAAAGGAAATGGAAAAACTGACACTTGAATTCGCAAGAAAAATGGACGGGGAAGACACACTTAGGGATTACAGGGAGAGGTTCTATCCGAAGGCAGACGAAATATACATGGACGGGAACTCGCTTGGACTTCTTTCAAAGGATGCCGAAGCATGCCTTCTGAGGGTGCTGGATGAATGGAAGAACTACGGGATTAACGGATGGGAGAAACCTGCCAAGCCCTGGTTCTACTATGCAGAGGAAATGGGAAAGATGCAGGCTCCGCTTTTCGGAGCAAAGCCTGAGGAGATAATCGTTCACAGCTCAAATACAGTAAATCTTCACAGCATGCTCGCAACCTTTTTCAATCCTGTGGAAGGCAAGGACAAGATCATGATTGACGAACTGAACTTCCCTTCAGACAGATACGCCGTTGAAAGCCATCTTAAGATGAGGGGGCTGGATCCTGAAGAAAAACTCGTCGTTATCAAAAGCCCTGACGGCAGGATGCTGGATGAGGACCACATAATAAGCCTTATGGCGGACGATATCGCTTTCATACTACTTCCCGGAGTACTTTACAGAAGCGGACAGCTCCTTGACATGGAGAAGCTCACCAAAGCTGCGCACGAAAAAAATATTATGATCGGCTTCGACTGCTGCCACAGCGCAGGTTCAGTCCAGCACGAGTTCGACAAATGGGATGTGGACTTTGCCTTCTGGTGCAACTACAAGTATCTGAACAACGGACCGGGCGGTACTGCAAGCATATATATAAACAGCAAACACTTCAGGAAAGGACCCGGAATGGCAGGCTGGCAGGGATTCGTAAAGAAAAAAATGTTCGATATGGTACAGGAGTTTGAACCTGAATGTTCAGCCGGCGCATGGCAGCTGGGGACGCCCCACATGCTGAGCATGGCGCCTCTTGAAGGGTCGCTTAAACTGTTCCATGAGGCGGGGATGGAGAACCTCAGGGAAAAGTCGCTAAAGCTCACCGAATATATGATGATGCTCATAGATAATATTCTTGTGCCTTACGGCTTCGGCATAGGGACCCCGAGAGAAGCGGAAAAAAGGGGCGGCCATGTTGCGCTCGAGCACGACGATGCCATAAGGATCAATGCTGCGCTAAAAAGCAACGGGGTTGTTCCTGACTTCAGGTACCCTAACGTCATAAGGCTGGCGCCTGTAGCCATGTACAACAGCTTCGAGGACGTTTGGAACGTAGTGAACATACTCAAAAACATAATGGATACAAGGGAATACGAAAAGTACTCTTCAGAAAGAGGGGACGTTGCGTAACCAATAAATGAAAAGGGCTGCACTTCAAAATGAAGTTGCAGCCCTAAAGCATTATCTGTTGTCCACCTTTTCCGGGTACATGTCATGCTGGAACAGCCTGTTTCTGGCCATATCCTCGAATACGGTTCCAGGTTTCCCGTAGTTGCAGTACGGGTCGATGCTTATGCCGCCGCGCGGCGTGAACTTGCCCCAGACCTCGATGTATTTCGGGTCCATGAGCTTTATGAGATCCTTCATTATGATGTTCACGCAGTCCTCGTGGAAGTCGCCGTGGTTCCTGAAACTGAAAAGGTATAGCTTCAGTGACTTACTCTCCACCATCCTCTTGCCAGGTATATAGCTTATGTATATCGTGGCGAAATCAGGCTGGCCCGTCATGGGGCACAGGCTTGTGAATTCCGGGCAGTTGAACTTTACGAAGTAGTCGTTGCCGGGATGCTTGTTGTCAAAAGCCTCCAGTATGCCCGGGTCGTACTGTGTCTTGTATTTTGTTCCCTGGCTTCCCAGCAGGGATAGTCCTTCAAATTCCTCTCTCATGTGAACCTCTCCTATAAAATATTTTTTGACTTGAGATAGCTGTCCAAGCCCCTTTTCCTGAGAACGCAGGCGGGGCATTCGCCGCAGCCGTCGCCGATGATTCCGTTGTAGCAGGTCAGCGTCTTCTCCCTTATGAAATCCAGGGCCCCGAGCTCGTCTGCCAGTTTCCATGTTTCAGCTTTGTCGATCCACATTATCGGCGTGTGTATGACAAACTGGTAATCCATAGCCAGGTTCAGGGTGACGTTGAGGGATTTTATGAAGATATCCCTGCAGTCAGGATATCCGCTGAAGTCAGTTTCGCAGACGCCCGTTATTATGTGCGGGGCATCCAGCTGTTTTGCGAGGACCGCAGCGAAGGTGAGGAAAAGCATGTTCCTCCCGTCCACGAATGTGTTGGGAGGTGCTCCTTCCCCGCCCTGCCTTATCTCCATGTCCGGCCTGGTCAGCGCGTTGGGTGCAAGCTGCGCCAGCAGCTTCATGTCGAGGATGTGGTGCTCGACGCCAAGCTCCGCGGCAATATTCCTAGCGCATTCCAGCTCGGCTATATGCTTCTGGTTGTAGTCAAAGGAAACCGCCACAACCTCCTTGAAATTATTCTTTGCCCAGAAGAGGCAGGTGGTTGAGTCCTGGCCGCCGCTGAAAACTACTATTGCTTTGTCTTTTCTCACTTCCTATACCCCCTTGGTATCAGGAGACCAGATAATCTTGTGCAGCTGCAGCTGCAGCCTTATCCTGTTCATCCTGTTCTCTTTCATGAATTCAACTATCTCCACCGGATCCATCATCGAGGTTATGGGGCTCAGGTACACAAGGCATTTTTCTGCAAGCATGTACCTGTCGATCACTGCCTTGGCCTTTTCCAGATCCTCGGCCGAGCCGATGACAAACTTGCAAACGTCCTTGCTGCTGATGAGCTCGAAGTTCCTCAGATCCATCCTGTCTTCCATCCTGCTGCCCGGCAGCTTGTAGTCGACTATGAAGCTGACGTTGGCAAGAGGGCTTATCCTCCTGAATTCATAGATCGGCACTGAGCCGTTGGTCTCTATGTGTATGGAAAGCTCGGGATCCTGCGCCAGGAAGAGGATGAGGTCCTCCACGCCTTCCTGTATGAGCGGTTCGCCTCCAGTTATTGTAACATTGCGGGCGCATGTGCCCTTGACGAAGCTGTATATGTCCTCTTTTGTCAGCTGCTCGCCTGTGACGTCATTCCCGATTGAATATGCTGTGTCGCACCATACGCAGGAAAGGTTGCAGCCTCCGAACCTTATGAATGCTGCGAGTTCGCCTGCGGTCGGGCCCTCCCCGTCGATGGAGAGGAATTTCTCTATAATATTGTACCTCATCATTTAGTCCTCTCTGTAGATGCAGCTGTTGGTAGGGGTTTCGAAAAGCTCAACCTCGTGCACAGCTATGCCTTTTTCCTTGATCATGTTGAAGATGTGCCTGGACATCTCTTCTGCAGTGGGCCTGTAGGGCACCAGAACATAATCGAATATCTCGGGCATAGCAGAGAGGCTCTCTATAAGCCTGCGTCCGGTCTCGTCGTCTTCTATTATGATCTTGTGGTCGAACAAGTCCTTGATCTCCTTAAGCGCGGCTTTGACATAGCCGAAATCCTCTACCATGCCTCTGTCGGAGCCGCTTTCCTTGAGCTCCTTGCTCTGGACCTTTACTATAAGCCTGTATCTGTGGCCGTGTATCTTTCCGCACTTGCCTTCGTAGCCGCTCAGATAGTGTGAAGCGTCGAATCCGGCCTCGCATTTGATAATAAACATTTATTTTTCCCTCCATAATAGCAAATAAAAAAGGGCGCTAAAAAGGCGCCCTGAATTTACACAGTGTAAAAAAAGTTGCCTAGTTTTGTTTAACGACAGGAAGCTTACGAACTGTCTTTTGAATTGTTCCACATTTATTTATACCAGATATCGGCGGCTAAATCAATAGGGGAAATAAATTAGAAAGCTGCGCGGGCTTCATGCCTGCGCAGCTTTATGCTGTAAAATTATTTTCTAACTATTTCTGTCATTCCGCCCATGTATGGTCTTAATGCAACCGGAATATTGATAGTTCCTTCTGCAGTCAGGTTGTTCTCCAGGAAGGCTATAAGCATTCTAGGAGGAGCAACGCATGTGTTGTTGAGTGTGTGAGCGAAGTACTTGCCTTTTTCGCCGTCTATACGGATCTTAAGTCGTCTTGCCTGTGCATCTCCGAGGTTTGAACAGCTTCCAACTTCAAAGTATTTCTGCTGCCTTGGTGACCAAGCTTCTACGTCAACAGATTTAACCTTGAGGTCTGCCAGGTCGCCTGAGCAGCACTCGAGAGTCCTTACAGGTATGTCGAGTGTGCGGAAGAAGTCGACTGTGTTCAGCCACAGTTTGTCGTACCACATTGGGCTGTCTTCAGGCTCGCATACAACGATCATTTCCTGCTTCTCGAACTGGTGGATTCTGTAAACTCCTCTTTCCTCTATGCCGTGGGCTCCCACTTCTTTTCTGAAGCAAGGCGAGAAGCTTGTCATTGCCACAGGAAGCTCTTCCTTTGGAAGTATTGAGTCAATGAATTTTCCGATCATTGAGTGTTCGCTTGTTCCTATCAGGTAGAGGTCTTCTCCTTCGATCTTGTACATCATGGCATCCATTTCAGCAAAGCTCATGACGCCTGTAACGACTTCGCTTCTTATCATATAAGGAGGGATGCAATATGTGAAACCCCTGTCGATCATGAAGTCTCTCGCATATGAGAGTATTGATGAGTGAAGTCTTGCTATGTCGCCGATAAGGTAGTAGAAGCCGCTTCCTGATACCTTTCTTGCGCTGTCGAGGTCTACCCCTTTGAACATTTCCATTATGTCGATGTGGTACGGAACTTCGTATTCAGGAACAACCGGATCACCGAATTTTTCCACTTCAACATTTTCGCTGTCATTTTTTCCTATAGGAACGCTGTCTGCGATTATGTTTGGCAGAGTCATCAGGATAACCTTGACTCTCTCTTCAAGCTCGATCTCCCTTGCTTCAAGCGCAGCGAGCCTCTCGGATTCAGCAGTAACCTTCTCCTTAAGTACTTCAGCTTCGGCTTTCTTGCCCTGAGCCATAAGTCCCCCGATCTCCTTGGAGATCTTGTTTCTGTCGGCCCTCAGCGCGTCAGCTTCCTGCTTTGCATTTCTGTTTTCGATATCAAGAGCCAGAACTTCGTCAACTAGCGGAAGCTTGGCGTCCTGAAATTTCTTCTTAACATTTTCCCTGACAACATCCGGATTCTCTCTAACAAATTTTAAATCTAACATTTTTTTTACCCCCTGTAAAATAAATTATTGATTTCGATTGGATTTTGGAACAAAAAAGCAAAAAACCTCCCATCACATATAATAATATGGGACGGAAGGTATGTATCCGCGGTGCCACCCAAATTGCTTGGTTCATGAGAACCAGCCTCTCGACAACAGTAATATAAAGGTTACCAGCCTTACGGTTCATCACCAACAGCTCCAAAAGTGGAAAGATCCAAACTTTCGCCGGTTCGCATCACCCACCGGCTTTCTGAAGAAAGATATAAATCGCAGCTTTTATCAACGCTGATTTTTTCAATATGCACTTCATATTATATAGATTTTTGTGACAATTTGCAAGGAAGAATGTTTATTTTCAGATTATCAGTTTTCGTTGTATTCCAGGTCGACTTCCTTGAGGTCTATAACCTTTGTCCTGTACTTAACTTTGTACCATATCCAAAGACCGAGGAAGAGCGGCAGTCCAATATAGGCTGCGACCATTCCGCCCCAGTCAACCACGCCGTCTGACACGTATGCGAAGCCCTGGCCCAGAATGACTATTACGCATAGAGCAAATGCAATGATAGGCCCAACAGGAAAGAATTTTGCAACATATTTGAGATCCCTCAGATCCCTGCCCTGGGCCAGGTATGCTTTCCTGAACCTGTAATGGCAGGCTGCTATTCCTACCCAGGTTATGAAGCCGGCAAGTCCTGATGCAGCTATAAGCCAGACGTATACCGTAGACTCGGCATACAATCCTGTAAGGAAGCAGAGCGAAGCGATCAAGGTTGTCACCATAAGTGAATTGACCGGAACTCCTCTCTTGTTGACTTTTGCAAGCCACTGGGGTGCTTTTCCTTCCTTGGCAAGGGCGTAAAGCATTCTGGTTGAAGCGTACATGCCCGAGTTGCCTGCTGAAAGAACTGACGTCAGGATGACTGCGTTCATAAGGGATGCTGCTCCGGCAATCCCGGCCTTTTCAAACACCATTGTGAAAGGACTTTCTATAACGCCGGCCTCAGTGTAAGGTATAAGGGCCCCGACCACTATGATGGTTCCCACGTAGAATATCAGTATTCTCCAGAAGATGGAGCTTATAGCTTTAGGGATGTTTTTTTCCGGATCCTCGCTTTCTCCCGCTGCGATTCCAACAAGCTCGGTTCCCTGGAAGGAGAAGCCGGCTATGAGGAATATAAGGAATATGGACTTAGCTCCGCCTACGAAGGGAGCTTCGCCTGTTGTGTAGTTTGAGAAGCCTACTGCCTGGCCTCCGAAGATTCCCAGTATGGTAGCTACGCCGATAACAAGGAATACGATGACAGTGATTACCTTGATGCTGGCAAACCAGAATTCAGATTCGCCGTAAGCTTTTGCGGACAATACATTAAGAGCGACGATTATGACGAGGAACAGAACGCTCCAGATCAGTGCAGGCACGTCAGGGAACCAGTACTTCATGAGAAGTGCTCCCGCAACCATCTCTGCAGCTACAGTTATGGCCCAGTTGTACCAGTAGTTCCATCCGAGGGCAAAGCCCAGGGAGGGATCGATGAATTTTGACGCATAGGTTCCAAAGGAACCGGATACCGGCATGAAAGTGGCCATTTCGCCGAGGCTTGTCATTAAAAAATATACCATAAGTCCGATGCTGAGATATGCTACAAGCGCGCCGCCCGGGCCTGCCTGGTTAATTGTAGCGCCAAGCGCCAGGAATATGCCTGTTCCTATCGCGCCGCCAATCGCGATCATGTTTAGATGCCTTGCCGTAAGGCCTCTTTTGAGTTCATTTCCTTCAGTCGAATTCATTTGTTTTCCCCCCGTTTTTAAATTAAAAATACCCTGAGCATACACCCAGGGTAAAATCGCTATGTATAACGAAACACATTGACTTTTCCGCGAATGATAGCTCACCACAAACATGTGACAGTCCCGCACATATTCTGTGCAAGCCCAGCTGCATGGCATCAAAGCATTAGCCATACGCTTCGGCGGAATTTCCTTTCAAACGGGATCATCGTGCTCTGCTCATCCGTCCTACTATTAAAGCCCGCGCCTCTACCTGATTATTATTAACACAATTAGTTATTATACAACTCTGATTACCAATAGTAAATAGTGTTTTCGAAGAAAATATTTGCACGATAACCATGGTTGTGGTAGACTGAATTTTAACACTATTTCGATATTTTAAAAGCAAGACGGTATTAGGAGGTAAGGATAAAATGGCAATGAGCAGGGAAATGTATGCAAAGTTCGAGGGGCTGGAGGCAATGGTCGGCAGAACTCCGATGCTTGAAATCTCACTTGAGTACAAGGGGGAGAAAAGGAAGATTTACGCGAAGGCTGAATACTACAACTATACAGGGAGCATAAAAGACAGGATCGCCTACCATATAATGAGGCATGCCTACGAAACAGGGCAGATTAAGAAAGGAGACCCGATCGCCGAGGCGACCAGCGGCAACACCGGCATCGCCTTCTCAGCGATAGGTGCCTATTTGGGCAATCCGGTTACAATATTCATGCCAAACTGGATGAGCCAGGAGAGGGTAAACATGATCCAGAGCTTCGGGGCTGAGATACGTTCAGTATCGAAGGAAGAGGGCGGCTTCACGGGATCCATAGATCTGGCAGAGAAGATGGGTGCCGAGGAAGGGGCGTTCCTGCCTCACCAGTTCTCAAACCCTGAAAACGTCGAAGCGCATTATATGACCACCGGACAGGAAATCCTGGCGCAGCTTGCCGAGCTAAAGCAAAGCCCAGACGGAATCGTGGCAGGAGTGGGAACAGGCGGCACTCTCATGGGAATCAAGAAGGCGCTTCAGGAAATCTACCCTGCCTGCAAGGCGTTCCCGCTTGATCCCGCAAATTCGCCGACGATGGCTTCGGGAGGCAGAATTTTCGGTCCGCACAGGATCGCCGGCATCGGGGATGAGTTCATCCCTGAAATCATAAAGCTCGACCAGCTGGACGAGATAGTCATGGTCGACGACGGCGACGCCATCAACATGGCGAGAAAACTGGCAAGGGTATTCGGAATGGGCGTGGGGATATCCTCGGGAGCCAATTTCCTTGGTGCGCTTCAAGCACAGGATATTCTCGGAAATAAAGATGCGGTTGTCGTGACCGTGTTCGCTGACGACAACAAGAAGTACCTATCAACAGATCTTATGCAGGAGCAGCCTGTGGAGGCCGGCCACATGGCGCAGGACGTAGAGCTTATAGGATTCAGAGCCATAAAGTAGAAGGGATAGAACAATATTGGGAGAATCTCATCAGGTTGAGGTTCTCCTAAATTCTTCTATCCCATAAAGGCTACCAGGATGACAAATGCGATTATTGTAAAAACGAGGTGGATTGAAAAGAAATTCAGGATGAAGCTCTTTTCTTCGCAATCCCCCTGTATATAAACAGGTATTATGAAGGTAGGCGGAAGGATGAACATGGTGTATAAAGCCATCTGGAACATATGGTCAAGGCCCATAAGCCTGTCAAGGACAAAGGTGTTCAGGATATAAGCGAAGGCAAGCATCATTGTCAGCCTCAGGACTACAGCTGTGGCGGGCTTGACGAAATTCCGAAGGTCGAAATGAAGGTCGTAACCTATGACAAGCAGTGTCATGGGTACTGCAGAATTCGCCAGAAGCGTCAGAACAGAGATCAGGGCCGACGTTGCGGGAACAGTCTGGATGATGGAGGACGAACCTGACAATGAGGCAAGGATACCGAGGAATGATGCTATCAGTATGGGGGATCTTGACATGCCCAGAAGCTGGTCCTTGAGGCGCAGCTTCTTCATTCCGCTGAATTCGCAGCTTACCCTCTGCAGAAAGTTCATGAGAACTATGAAAATAAATAGCAGGTTCCCGATATCCAGTATCGCAAGCTTGTAAAGATGCTCAGAACCAAATGCGGAGATGAAAAGGGAATAACCTACAAGGCCCGTGACAAAGCTTGAGAAAACAGAAGGGTAGAACTGGTTTTGCGATCTCTGGAGCCTTTTGAACAGGAAGCCAAGAGAAAGCCCTGCAGCGCATGCGGCGAACACAACCGACGATATCAGGAAGTATTCAGGTTTCATTTCGCTTCTAAGCAATGTAAGAAACAGAAGGCTCGGCAGCGATAAGTTCATCACAATCTTCTTAATACCGCCTATAGCTTCCTTGCTGATGAAGTTTCTTTTTTCAAAAAACACTCCCAATGCTATCAGGAGGATAACGGGGACGATCTTTAATACAATCTCCACACTGCCGCTCATCATTTCAATTCAACGGTATTGACGATAAAGTTGTCAAAATAGCTTTTCACTCTTTCATACTCTTCTTCATCGTCGATAACCCAGCCCAATACAGGGACATCCAGTTTCCTCAGGTTTTCCATGTCAGATTCGTCTACATTCTCGGTTTCATAGGCAATGAAATTTGGCTTGCTTTCGAAATCCAGCAGAAGGTTAGACAGGAGAAACTGCTTGTACCAAGGCAAGCGTGTGGTTCCCGCGTATTCGACGTCGTAGTCGGTAATAATAAAACTGCCGGAAAGCTGGCCGCGAAGTACTTCAGGGGCATTATCCCTGAACCATTTAACGCTGAAAGGGTTAAACGACTGAACCGCGTACTGTCCGTCGTAGTCTTTCAGCTCCTCATAGAGCATGCTCTCAAGTTCGCCGATTTCGCCTTCGTTCTTGATTTCAATGAGGATCGGCACTTTTCCATCTACAAAAGACAGGACATCACTGAACAGAGGCACGGACTCGCTTGAATTGGCCAGCCTGAGCTGGGAGAGCTCCTGGTATGTAAGGTCGCTGAGATATTCGTCCTTTCCAAACATCCTCTTCAGCTTCTTGTCGTGGAAGACCACCAGCTGCTTGTCCTTAGTGAGCTGCACATCCAGTTCTATAGCATAACCCTTCGCCACCGTCTCTGCGAAAGCGGGCATCGAATTCTCGATGAGGCCCTTGTCGTTGTCGTGAATTCCCTTGTGGGCAATCAATGTGCTTGTGAGCCAGGTGGTGCGGTTCTCAGCAACAGGTTCTGCGCCCCTGGCGAATTGAACCAGCAGGAAGCCTGCAACAACAAGAACGGCAGCAGCAGCGCCGAGAGTTATCAGCCTTTTCTTCTTCATAAAAATGTCCTCCTTAGTGCATGTTATGGTTCTCGTAGATCCATATTTGAATACTATTTTAGCAGAAATTTCAAACAATTAACATGATTATTTTAATACTTTGCAGGTTTGGTCTTGACAACCGGCCGCCCTATAATTCATGCTAGATGAATAAAGGTAATTTGAGAGGTCTAGTATTATGAACAGAATAATAAAATTTGTATTGAAAGCATTTTCTTCACCAAAAATAGATATGAAAGAGGACTACCCGATGGTCCGAAAGCTTCAGCACGTTTTTTCCGGCAAGCCGAAAAAAGACTATCTGATTTTAGACAGGAAAATATATTCGGAGGATTTCTCCCACGATATTCCGGTCAGGATTTTCTACCCAAAGGTAAGACTGCATGACGATGCCCTGCTTTTCTTTCACGGAGGGGGATGGGTCATCGGGGATATCGATACCTATACCAATGTCTGCATCAACATGGCGGAATTGACAGGGAGGGCAGTATATTCAGTCGATTATCGCCTGGCACCGGAACATCCGTATCCGGCAGGGCTTGAAGACTGCTATAGGGTTGCCGATGTGCTGCTGACCAACAAAGAGATGCTGGGGCTTGATAGAGTTTCAAAGCTGACCTTGATAGGTGATTCTGCAGGAGCAAATCTGGTTGCCGTAGTGTCCCTCAAGCTGAGAGACGAAGGCAGGGCTGTGCCAGAAAAGCAGATATTGCTGTATCCCGTAACCTACTGGGACCACAGTGAGAAGTCGCGCTTTGAATCTGTCAGGACGAACGGCTATGATTATGGCCTGACTTCTAAAAAGGTACAGGAATATATGGAGCTGTACGAACCGGATTTAAGAAAAAGGAAAGGCCGGTACATCTCTCCTCTTATGGCTTCGGATCTTTCCAATCAGCCGGATACGTTAGTGATCACTGCAGAATTTGATCCGCTTCGGGATGAAGGGGAAGCATATGGCGAAGCCCTGAGGAAAGAGGGGAACAAGGTTAGAATTCACCGGATCAGCGAGGTTGCGCATGGATTCATCTCATACCCGAAATTTGTAAAGCCTGTAACTGAGGCATACCGCGAAATCAATGATTTTTTGAACGCTTAGGAGGTGAAGCCGATGAAAAAGAAAAAATGGGTGCGCTTGGACAATGCTTCAAATATTTTTCTAGCCGCAATGACTGATGTCGATACAAAGGTTTTCAGGTTTAGCGCAGCTGTGGAGGAGGCGGTGGATCCTGTACTGCTGCAGCAGGCGCTGGACAAAGCCTATGATCAGTATGCTCTCTATCACAGCGTCCTGCGCCGCGGATTCTTCTGGTACTACCTGGAGGAAAGCGACCTTCATCCGGTGGTGACGCTGGATGACAGGCCGCCCTGCTCCAAGCTTTACCATTTCGACAGGAAGGAACTGCTGTTCCGCGTTTCCTACTATCAGAACAGGATCCATCTGGAAGTTTTCCATGCTCTCTCTGACGGAACCGGAGCTCTGTGGTTCTTCGAGGATTTGCTGTCTGAGTACGTAATGCTGCGCTATCCGGGGGATTTCCAAGGGATGAAAGTTGAGGAGATAGATATCCTGAAGCAGCAGCTTGAGGACGACAGCTACGCACACCACTTCAGAAACGAAAAGCAGAGGAACTTCAACGTTGCGGCGCAGTCGGCAATAAAAACAGTGACTAAAGCAGGGATTGCGGCGGCACGCTACGGGAAAAAGGCTACATATTATGTGCTGGCGGTGGACGAACCCGGCCATAAGCCTGAGCGAGTTTACAAGGTCAGGGGAAAGAAGACTTCTGACAACAGGACGCATGTAATCGAAATGGATATGCCTGTTAAGGAGGTGCTGCAGCTTGCTAAGGGTCAGCATACATCCTTAACTGTTTATATGACCGCTCTTTTCATTGATGCGGTTTACAGGACAAAACAAAAAAAGCGGCCGGAACAAACCATAGCGGTATCGGTGCCTGTAAATCTAAGGCAGTTCTACCCGTCAGAATCAGCAAGGAACTTTTTTGCGACAACACGCCTGGAATATACGTACGGGGCGGGCGACGACAGCCTGGCCTCAATCTGCGAATCGCTCGACAAGCAGCTGAAAGGGCAGCTGAGCCATGAGAGCCTGGGGGAAAAACTGAACAGGCTTATAGCGTTCGAGTACAACCCATTCATCCGCGTAATTATACGGCCTGTAAAGGATCTGGTTCTAAGGATAATAAACTATTTCAACAACCAGAATCTTACGCTGGCAATCTCAAATGTCGGGAGGGTGTCTTTCCCGGAACCCATAGATAAGCATATACAGCAGCTGTATCTGCAGACTTCTGCGGTGAGGCCGCAGTTCTGCGCTATCAGCCATGGAGGCAGGCTGGCAGTATGCTTTACATCGCCGTTTGTTGAAACCAACATCCAGGATGCTTTCGCAAGAAGCCTGACGGACGCGGGGGTTCCCGTGACTGTTGCCGCCAATAAGGTTACAAGCGATGAGCTGGGAGGCGGAAAGGGAAAGGCGGCAGAAGGATCAAGCCCTTTTCCGGACATACCTCTGCGGTTCATCAAAGGACAGGTAATAAAGATCCTCGTGCTTGCATCCTTTGGAATAATAGCATTGGCTTTCATTGCAGAAGCCTTGTGGCTTGGAGAAACGGAAAGGCTTAGGATGGCGGTTTTCGGGGTAGCGAGCATGTGGCTTGTCGTCCTGATCATCATTCGCAAACGCCGAAATATAGCCAAGGGCATTGTATACCTGATAGTATCGCTGTCGCTGATCAGTGTATACTGGGATTACCTAAACGGCTGGCAAGGCTGGTCAACCACTTATTTTGTGCCGATAATATGCAGCTCTGCCATCATTGCGATGTTCATTGCCGTTCGGGTTGTAAAGCTGGAAGCCGGGGATTACGTTCCTTATCTTCTTGTTGCAGCTCTGCTGGGACTGATCCCGGCGCTGTTCCTGGCACTGGGGTTAGTGGAACAGGTAATCCCTTCAGCAGTATCGCTCGGGCTGAGTTCGGTAATGCTCATACTGACTATGGCTTTCCGCAGGAGGCTGGTTCTTCGTGAGCTGGAGAAGAGATTTCACATATAGAAATTTTGCTATTTAAAAGGTTTTTTGTTCGCCTTGTAGAATATGTACATTATTAATCACAATAGAGGAGTTTAGGTCGAATGAATAAGAGAAGATCGGCAATAATATTTGTTCTAATATTTCTAATTTCACTGTGTCCATTCATCGGTTACGGCAGTGCGGCAGCGGAAAACGGTGATTACACTTCAAAGGTCGACGTGGTTTTCGTCGTCGATGCAAGCAAATCGATGAAGGCAAGCGATCCCGAGGGTCTGACCGCAGAAGCCATGAAGATGTTCATCGACTTGTGCCACATAAATGGCGATAAAGGCGGAATGGTAGCCTACTCCGGCTACATCAAGGGTGAAGCGCCTCTTAATTACATGAACTCGGAAGCGGATAAGACTGCATTGAAGAATACGCTGACCAACCTTGAGCTGGGGGATTGGACAGACATAGGGCTCGGGCTCTACAGAGGAGTCACTATACTGAGGGAAGGGCATGATGCGGATCACAAACCAATAATAATACTGCTCTCGGACGGCAAGAATGACCCGCAGCGTGACAAGACAGCCTCACAGGATGACCTGGCGGCGGCGATCAACGAGGCTAAGGCCCAGAACTTCCCTGTCTACACCATAGGCCTTAACGCTGACGGCACCGTAGACGAAAATCAGCTCAAGCTGATATCAAGCGAGACAAACGGAAAGAACTTCATAACAAATAACGCGAACGATCTTCCGCAAATCCTCAGGGAGATATATGCTGAAAGCTCCAGGCTCAAGGTGGCGCAGCAGAACACCATAACAGGAAACGGCGATTTCCAGGAAGTAGCCATAAACATCCCTGATTCCAACAATGTTGAAGCCAACATTACGCTGCTCTCCGCAAACCCTGTCGAGCTCAAGCTGACCGATGCTGAGGGTAATGAAGTGAGCATCCCTTCGGAGAAAGCTGTTTATTCCAAGTCCAGCAAGTATTCGATGCTGAAGCTGGTATCGCCGGCTAAGGGTGAGTGGACGCTGAGCGTCAAGGGGAACAGCGGCGAAAGGATCGATATCAGCCTGATATCGAATTATGATTTCAAGACCGTGATGGGCATAAATCCGGAGACGAATATCTATAAGGGCGACAAGGTAGCGGTGTCCGCATACATAGAAAGCAACGGCCAGAAGCTGGAGGACGAGGAATTCTATGACACGCTGAAAGCTGTCCTGTATTTCAAGAACCTGGAAACCGGCGGGGTTCAGGAAATAGAGATGGCGAGGAGCGGCAACGGCTTTGTTGCTGATGTTGCCATACCGGACGAAAAAAGCTACACGCTGACAGCAAAAATAGAGGGTACGGGCTTCACAAGGGAGAGTGCCGCGAAAAACATAGGAGCTGTAAACAGAGTGCCTGCAGTTTTGAAGAAGAACAGCAGCATTACATTATGGACCAAAAATGCAAAGAATATGGACCTGTCAAAATATTTCAGCGACGAGGATAATGACAAACTTACATATACGGTCTCGTCTTCTTCACTTGATGCCGTGAACATAAAAATTGCAGACAATGTCATGGAAATGCAGGGCAGGAAATGGGGAGCGAGTACTGTAACGGTAACAGCTGATGACGGGAAAGGCGGAAGAGCAGTCAGTGAAATAAAAGTCAACGTGTGGTTTTTAACCACAATACTGCCGGCGGGGCTGGGTGCATTATTTGTATTGCTGGCAGCAGGGCTTCTTTTGAAAAGGAAGAGGGACAGGGACAATATGGCTCCTGCCGGACAGATGCTGGTCAGCATAAGAGATGAAGAGACAGGTGCCGAAAGCGAGCCTGAATATCTTGACCTTGGAGACTTCAAGGGAACATTCTCGGTGTTTGCACTTCTGAAGTCAAACCCGATTTATGCAGAAACCGGGAAGATATTGCTGAAGGCAAAAGATGAGGAGACGCTGGTTCTTACAAACAGTTCACAATGCAAAGTAGAATCTGATGGCGTTGAACTGGAGGCCTCAAAGGAACACATTGTGAAGCTCAACGATACAATCAGGATCACAACCCCGGGAGGAAAGCAGGTCATATCGATGAAATATTGCTGGAGAAGCCTGGTTATGGTTGATTCATTATTCAAAGACGGCATTTAATAAACTTATCAAAGACATGCCGATGATGAGATGTGAAATAGAGATAATAAAAAAAGGGTGCTTACTCAGTAAGCACCCTTTTTCATTTCTTTATTATACTGGTGATATAGTTTTATCTTTCAGTACTACGTCGTGTGCCCCGCCTTCAACGATGCTTACAGAAGAAACCAGTGTAAGCTTAGCTTTCTGCTGCATTTCAGGAATGCTCAGAGCTCCGCAGTTGCACATGGTTGAGCGGATCTTGCTCAGTGTAACGCTGAGGTTGTCATGCAGGCTTCCTGCATAAGGGACGTATGAGTCAACGCCTTCCTCGAATGAAAGCTTAGTGGCGCCGCCCAGGTCGTATCTCTGCCAGTTTCTTGCTCTAGCGGAGCCTTCGCCCCAGTACTCTTTCATGTAGCTGCCGTTGACCATAACCTTGTTTGTTGGGCTTTCGTCGAAGCGTGAGAAGTATCTTCCCAGCATGCAGAAGTCGCAGCCCATAGCCAGAGCCAATGTCAGGTGATAGTCGTGCACGATTCCGCCGTCGGAGCAGATCGGAATGTATACTCCTGTTTCTGCGAAATACTCATCTCTTGCCTTGGCAACTTCGATGACGGCTGTAGCCTGTCCTCTGCCTATACCTTTAGTTTCACGCGTTATGCAGATGGAGCCTCCGCCGATACCTATCTTGATGAAGTCAGCGCCTGCATCTGCAAGGAACCTGAAGCCTTCCCTGTCCACTATGTTGCCGGCACCGATTTTGACTTTGTCGCCGTAGGTTTTGCGAACCCATTCTATAGTAAGCTTCTGCCATTCGGAGAATCCTTCGGAAGAGTCGATGCAAACAACGTCAGCGCCTGCTTCAACCAGTGCGGGGATCCTCTCAGCGAAATCCCTTGTATTGATTCCGGCGCCAACAACGTATCTCTTTGAGGAATCAAGCAGCTCAAGAGGATTTTCCTTGTGTGAATCATAGTCCTTTCTGAATACAAATCCAACCATTCTCTGGTTTTCGTCTATAACAGGAAGAGCATTGAGCTTATTGTCCCAAATCACATTGTTAGCTTCTTTCAGGCTTATGCCCTCTTTAGCGTAAATGATTTTTTCGATAGGAGTCATGAACTCGCTGACCTTTGTGTTCGTATCTAAACGGCTGATACGGTAATCCCTGCTTGTAACTATACCGAGCAGTTTTCCGTTTGGTTTTCCGTCTTCAGTGACTGCAACTGTTGTATGTCCGGTTTTTTCCTTCAGTTCGAGAATGTCTGCCAGGGTCTGATCCGGTCTTATGTTTGAATCGCTGGAAACAAAACCAGCCTTGCTCTTTTTAACTTTCCTTACCATATCTGCCTGCTTCTCGATGGTCTGAGAGCCGTAGATGAAAGAAATACCGCCTTCTTTTGCAAGAGCTACAGCCATTTTGTCGTCTGAAACAGACTGCATTATAGCTGAAACAAGCGGGATGTTCATAGTGATAGAAGGTTCCTCACCTTTTTTAAATTTAACGACCGGTGTTTTTAATGTTACATTAGCCGGTACGCATGTTGTTGAAGAATATCCAGGAACTAATAAATATTCGCTAAAAGTACGAGAAGGTTCATCATAATAGTACGCCATTTCGTTTCCTCCCAAAAAAAGATTCATTATAAAATTATAGATTTATATGGGGAAAAAAGCAAGGAGTTTCAGGGAATTACTACATTATAATATTATTGAGAAAACCTCAATTATTTTTAGCTGAGTCTGTATAGAGGAAAAATTCCATGCATATAGAATATTCATTGATAAGAGAATGAAAAAATATCAAAATTTAAATGGATAGGTATGATAATGAATGATAACGCCAAGATATTATTTCGAAGAGGATTTCAGGAAATATGAACAGATACTTGGAAAAGTAAAGCATACAAAGGAATCGCATCGCAAGGGGGATGTGATCTGCGATGTGGATAGCAGTTTCGGCAAGATTTACTATATTTTAAAGGGAAGCCTTCGCCTTTCTGTCCTTCACGGAAGCGGCCATGAGAAAACCATATCCTTCCATGGCACAGGCACAATACAGCCGCTGTACTATCCCTTGGAATTTCAATTGGAAAAGTCCCTGATATTCACCTGCATGAATGATGTTGAAGTTCTGGTTTTCAGCAAGGCAGATATTGGGAAGATCGCTAAAGAAAACAATGAATTCAACACTTCGCTGCTGGAAGGCATGGTCAAACTGGTGAATTTGTTGATATGCGATATGTCGAGCTCCCTGTATGACAATGGCCTGATTAAGATATGCAATTTCCTTTACTCCTACTATATTGCCGGCAACAGGAAATGCAGCGTTATTGAGCTCCGGCAGGATGAGCTGGCTTCAGTGGCGGGGATGAACCGCATAAACACAGCCAAGTACTTGAAAGAGCTGAGGGACAGGGGCATAATAAAAACCGAAAGAAACAGGATAATTCTATTAAACGTAAATGAACTGTATAAGCTCTGTTCGGATGAATTTGTTGAAGTTGTCTAACTTCGGCAGATTCATTTTTTTTATTCCTTATGTATCTTAAAGGACATACACAAGAGATCTGCCTTGCTAAAATGAAGCTAAGATAGTTAAAGCTTTAACTAATTTAAACGTTGCCAATAAAACGAAAAGGGGAGTAACCATGTACAAAAAATTATTTGATCCAATCAAAATCGGAAGTCTAGAACTGAAGAACAGGCTAATAGTTCCAGCAATGTCTACTTTGGCGGCCACGACCGAAGGCGCTAGCACGGAACAGTTTATTGCCTATCACGAAAGAAAAGCAAAAGGAGGCTGGGGGCTTGTCATCACAGAATACTTTGGTATTGCGCCTCACGTTGGATTCTTCCCAAGGATGCTTGGAATATGGAGTGAAGAACTGCTAGAAAGCCACAGAGAACTTACGGACCGTGTTCATGCGGCCGGAGGAAAGATAGCTGCACAGATAAGCCATTCCGGCAGGGAAACCTTCATAGGGATATCGGATGAAAATCTTGCAGCGCCATCACCTTATCGTGACGTGGAAGGAGAGAAAAGGCCGAGGGAGTTGTCCGTAGAAGAGATCCGTGAAATAGTCGAGAAGTACGGAGATACAGCCCTGAATTTGAAAAAGGCGGGATTCGACGCAGTTGAAATTTATGCCGCGCACGGATATTTGATATCGGAGTTCCTTTCAAAGTATGCAAACAAACGTACAGATGAATACGGCGGCACACTTGAAAACCGCTGCAGGTTCCTGCTAGAAATTGTAGCAAACATCAGAAAAAAGGTCGGAGACGATTTTCCGGTCCTGACTCGTCTCTCCACAGTTGAATATATGCCCGGCGGGATTTCAATCGGAGAAACGCGGGTAATCGCCATGAAGCTTGAGGCGGCAGGAGTAGATGCCATAGACTGCTCCCAGGGAATTTTCACAAATTCATACAACATAGTCGAACCATCCTCCATGGAGAATGCGGTGTTTGTAGACAATTCGGAAGAAATTAAAAAGGTTGTAAGCATACCTGTTATAACTGCCGGAAGAATAAATGAAGGGAACCTGGCGCTCAGCGTACTTGAAGCGGGTAAGGCAGACATCATAGGCATGGGCAGGGCTTCATTGGCCGATCCTGATTTTCCGAATAAGCTGAGGGAAGGCAGGCTGGATGAAATCAGATACTGCATAGGATGCATACAAGGCTGCATAGGTGAAAATATGCGCGGGAACAACTGCCACTGCCTGGTCAATCCTGAGATCGACCGCGAATATGAACTGAAAATTACAAAAGTCGGAAAAGCGAAAAATATCATAGTTGTAGGAGGCGGCGTTTCAGGCTGCGAGGCAGCCATAGTTGCAGCGGAGCGAGGACATAACGTCACTCTGATTGAAAAGGATAATAAGCTGGGGGGGCTATGGCATGTTGCTGCGCTTCCTCCTGGAAAAACTGAATTCCTGACTTTTGTCCAGTGGCAGACTAAAAAGCTTAAGGATTTGAATGTCACTGTCAAATTGAACACCGAGGCAACAAAAGAGATGCTTATTGGATTATGCGCCGATGAGGTAATTATTGCAACCGGAGGAAAGCCTTTCATCCCTCCGATTCCCGGAGTCGACGGCGAAAATGTTCACCAGGCAAATGATGTGCTGATGCAGAACTGCAGGCTCGGCAAGAATGTAGTCGTTGCAGGCGGAGGCTCCGTAGGCGTTGAGACAGCTGAGTATCTGGCAATGTACGGGCACAGCGTAACAATCGTAGAGATGCTCGATGACATACTGAACGGCTGTGAAAGGGAGACTGCAATGCTGCTGCGCAAAGCAATCAAGGAATATGATATTCCGGTATACACAAGCTCTAAGGTTATAAAAATCGGCAGCGACACTGTCACTATAGAAAGAAAAGGAAAAGAGATAGTCCTTGAGGAAGTGGACAGCGTTGTTATAGCGGCAGGTTCAAGGCCTTATAATGTACTGCAGTCTCCGCTGGAGGAGGCAGGCATTCCTGTGAGGGTTGTCGGGGATTCTCTCATAGTGACAAACGGCTTAAGAGGTATCTACGACGGGTACATGGCCGGATATGAAGTATAGGAAAACGGGGATACATGTCCATAAAGCTCTTCCTAAGCTAATTTCCATATAAAGCAGCTCCTGACCATGAGGTCAGGAGCTGCTTTTTTCAATGAAGCTTGTGTCCACAATCATGTCGATGCAGCCTTCCACATCCAGCTCCCCGAAATAATGCTCTTCCAAAGGGATCCACAGCCTCTTGAAATCTTTTAGCTTGTCAGGGCCGCTCCGCTGGAGAATTCTCTTCTCCTGGGTTTCCGGATCCACGGTGAGGAAGACCTTCAGGTCGTAAGCGTACCTCAGGCAGGGATGCAGGCTGTAGGAGCCCTCCACGATGCTGAGTTTTTTGCTTTCAATGCATACCTCGCCGCCGAAGATTGCTTTTGAGCAGACATAGGGCCTGAAGCATACCTGCCTGCCTTCCAGCAGCGGCTCAATGACCTCGGACAGGAACCGCTCATAGTGGACGTTGCCGCCCGGCTCTGCAAGCCTGTCTGCCGTCCTCATGTAAGGAGGAAGAAAGAAGTCGTCCATATGGAAGATGCTGGAGTCGAATTCCTTTGCCATAAGCGCTGCCAGTGTTGTCTTTCCGCTTCCGCACCTGCCTTCAATGGCAACTATAACCCTGCCCCTTTCCTCGAGCAGACTCCTGACTGCATCGAACATTTCCGCATATAAGTGCACCTGTTTCAGCTCCTTTCAAAGAAATCTACAGATCAGACGCATATTTTGCAAATTATTGTATTCATATATTATAATATAAGAAGCGGCACACATCAATTTTCAGGGGGTATAGAAATGAAGGATATCAGGAGTTGCACGGTATTGAGTAACGGAGTAAAAATGCCATGGCTCGGCTTTGGCACATATAAAATCGAAAACGGGTGTTCTGTTGTCGATTCGGTAAAGGATGCGCTCAAGGCCGGATACAGCCATATAGATACAGCTTCCTTTTATGACAACGAAGAAGGGATAGGTAAGGCTATAAAGGAAAGCGGAAAGCAAAGGGAAGAGATATTCCTGGTCAGCAAGGTCTGGAACACAGACCAGGGTTATGAGAAAACTTTGAAAGCCTTTGAAGCCTCAATCAATAAACTCGGCACAGATTACCTGGATCTGTATCTTATTCACTGGCCGACACCGCTGATGAATGAAACCTGGAGGGCCCTTGAAAAGCTTTATAGTGACGGTCGTGTCAGGGCCATAGGAGTAAGCAATTTCACTGAAGGGCATCTGGAGGCGTTAATGGCAGAAGCTGAGGTAATGCCCATGGTAAACCAGGTGGAGTTCCACCCCCTTCTTGTTCAAAACGCATTGAGGGAGTTCTGCAAGAACAGCAGAATACAGCTGGAAGCATGGTCTCCCCTGATGAGAGGCAGGCTGTTCGATATTCCCCTTTTAATAGAGCTGGCGAAAAAATACAAGAAAACGGTATCCCAGATTGTTCTCAGGTGGGACCTGCAGATGGGGGTTGTGACCATACCTAAATCAACAAATCCATCAAGGATAAAGGAAAACGCAGATATATTCGATTTCGAGATAAGCGGGGAAGATATGATCAAAATCCAGGAACTGGACAAAGGTATGCGGGTGGGGGCTGAACCGGACAAAGTTTATGCCGATCCGGAAATCTTCAACCGTTAGCTTCAAAATAAATAATTTGGAGGTCTTTATGAAAAATTCTGTGCTGGAAAAATTCAAACAGAACGAAAAAACTATTGGAACATTTACTCACATGCAAAGCACCACTGCAATTGAATGTCTCGGGTATACAAACATGGACTATGTAATAATAGACATGGAGCACAGTGCAATAGCAACAGAAGGGTCAGAACGATGCATTGCAGCTGCTCAGGCTTCAGGTCTTACACCGTTCGTGAGGATTCACGAGATTTTAAGAAGCCCCGTCTTGAAGATGCTTGATGCGGGTGCGCAAGGACTCATTGTGCCTTGTGTAGAAACTGCAGAGCAGGTAAAGCAATTGGTGAAATACGCAAAATTTGCTCCGGTTGGTTCACGTGGGTTTTGCCCAACAAGAGATGGCGGATGGGGTTTTGCGCCCAATGCTTCCGGCAGTATTGCAGAATATATGGAGACCTGTAATCGCGAGACGCTATTGATACCTCAATGCGAAACTTTGGGCTGCCTCGAGAACATTGAAAAGATAGTGTCTATTGATGGCGTGGATGGAATATTTGTTGGTCCGTATGACCTCTCCATAGCTATGGGAAAGCCTGCACAATTCGATGATGTTGAGTTCAGGGAGGCCATTGCCAGAATCCTAAGCGCCTGCAAAGCAGCCCAAAAGATGTGCTTCATATTTACCGGCAGCCCGGAAGCGGCAAACGGATATCTGGCTGATGGATTCGACAGTGTTTGCGTTGGGTTGGATACAGCTGAATATATCAAGGCATATCGTGAAATTGTTTCAAAAATAGTGGAAAGATGAATATGAGAAAACCAGGTCCCGACTGTTGATCGGGAACCTGGTTTTCTTATATGCTTTACTGTGCTTTTTCTTGGGAATCTTTCTCAATAGGCACGTTCTTTAAGTTGGACTTCCTGTTGTCCATAGTGTTGTGGGTCGCATATTTCGTTACCATACCTTCCGGAGCATTCATTATGAAGTTGTGCAGAAAGACCCTGCCGTTTTTGGTGTTTGCCACAGCATAATGTTCACCTTCGTGAAGGTAATAAACCCAGGAATGGAAACTGTTAATTACCCTGTCCAAATCCTCGCTGTCGATAAGGGTTTTTCCGTTTTTTCTGCCATATTTATCTCGAAGTATTATATAAACACTGTCTGCGTCCACAACTTCATAATCATTGATTACAGCATTTTGGTCATATATCTTTATGTTGCTCTTTCTGTTATCCAGGGTATCACCATTGATGTGTCTGATAGGGGTTTTGGTATTGGTATTGAGGATAAATGACTGCAAAGTTTGCTTTTCTTTAGCGTTCTTGCCATCGGCAGAAGAGCTGCTGAGCGTTTTAACAAGATAGTTGTTAAAATCCTTACTCCATTCCGCGAACCACGTCCCTTTTTCTAAAACCCTGTCCAGATCTTCGGAATCTATTTTTGTATCAACAGTCGTGCCATCTTTTTTTCTCAGTTTCACAAATGCGACATTTCCCTTTACTTCAGATTCATTGATTTTTGTTTCATATTTTATTTTTATAACAAGCACCTCTTTCTAATATTACATTTCCATACAACTAAAAACCCCCCGAATAGTAGTCTATCCAAGGGGCGAAATATTTATTGATTAAATAACACTAATATTTTCTGCCTGAGGTCCTTTTGCGCCTTTAACAACATCATAAGAAACCTTCTGTCCTTCATCCAGTGATTTGTAACCATCTGAATTTATCTGTGAAAAGTGTGCGAAACAGTCGTTTCCGTCTTCTCCTGTAATAAATCCAAATCCTTTTTCTCCATTAAACCATTTTACTGTACCATTCATAAATGAGTACCTCCGAAATTTTATTTCTTAAACTGATTGCAATAATTCACTAATAAAATTCCGATGTCATCATACTCTATTCATAAAGTACTAATTGAAAATATATATTGTGGTACTATTTACTACTAATTTAAGTTCCTGCTAAGCATAACACGGTTTTGGATATAAAGCAAGCTAAATAGGAATCAAGTCATGCTTTATAAATATAGCGTCTGAGGAGTTTATATGACATTTTAATGATTTAAGAGTTGAATACAATCTCATACCATCCTATAATGTTATTATGAGTGAATATTTCGAATTTTATGAATTTGGAATTCATCAAAGAATCAACGAAATAATTAAACAGGGAATTAAAAAGGAGGATTATTATGGATAGAACAAAAAAAGCATGGATTAATGGATTGTTTTTTGCAGTCACTCTCGCTATCAATACGCTAGGTGCAATAGGGTTAATCAATGGGCTCTCGCAAAAACAGATTTCTGATATGTATGTAACCCTTATAACGCCGAGCCCTGCCACCTTTAGCATTTGGAGTGTCATCTACTCGTTGTTGTTGATTTCTGTGATTGTCATGATAGTAAGGAAGGATGACTCCTACTATCAAAGGGCTTTAGATCAGATTACTGTCCTTTTTAGAATTTCCTGCATGTTTAACATTGCGTGGATTGTTGCATTCTCCTACCTGCAGATTGAACTATCAGTCATCTTTATTCTAGGATTTGCAATTACCTTGTCCTTGATTTGCCAGAAACTCGTTAAGATTCAAAAGGGGAAGCGCTGGCTGTTGCCCTTGAGCTTTGGACTTTATACAGGCTGGTTATTTATTGCGACCGTAGTCAACATAGCTGCAGCGCTTGTTAAGCTGAACTGGAACGGTTTTGGAATAGCTGATGATATTTGGTCAATAATTATCCTTATAGTAGCAGTTCTCCTGATTATTTTGGTGCTATTGAAAATCCGCAACGCTGCATTCCCGATTCCTGTTGCGTGGGCATATTTTGGAATTTACCGATTTTTGAACTCGCCGGAAGGATTTAAAGGAGAATTTGGTTTTCTTCAGATCATAGCGCTGGCTGGAATGGCTGTTCTAATAGGTGTGGCTGCGATTCAGCTTTATCGAAACCATTTTTCATTATTACCTGAATCCTCCAAATAATAATTAGCCAATAGATAAACTTGATACATAGCTGTACATCAGAAGGCCTGATCCGGATTTATGCTTTTTATGAAAAAAATAGTCTGGAATATCTCAGAGAGCAATGTTATATTATTGTTAGAATATTCTATTATTAAAAATCTGAAGTTAAAGAAATGCAGCAAATTGAAAGAAGGTGAGGATATGCCAGAAACACATCTGCTTCAAAGCCGTCAGACTGTCAAACTCGGGTTAATCGTATTGATCAAAGAGCTTTTTCCTGAAGAATCTCTAAAAATCGCCTATACTATAGGGGAAGGAGTGTTTTGCAGGTTTAAGGATACTGGGATTTCGGTGAGAGAAGTCCGCCAGATTGAACTTAAGCTGAAAGAATGGATCTTGAGCGACCCCAATATCGAGTTCTTAAAGCTGGAGGATGGCTACTACCATTACCGTGTAGAGGGCAACGATATTAAAATGATTTATCCCTGTGAAACAAGCGTGAAAAAAATAGAACCTTTCACGATAATTCCTTACCAAGACGGATTCATTGTAAACTTTAAAGAAGCTGGTAAAGAAAGCGCAACTTGGATTCCGCCCGACAAACTCTCCGCCACCTATGATAAGACACAAAAGTGGCTTAAAAACATTAAATTGGAACTGCTTCGTGACGTCAACAACTATATCGCAAGTGGAGCAACCCTAAAACTTATCGGGATGACTGAAGCTCTGCATGAGAAGGAAATATCAGATATTGCAGATATGATTCTTCAGCGGAAGACAATCCTGAGGGTTCTTCTCATTTCGGGTGCATCTTCTTCCGGCAAGACCTCCTTCGCTCAAAGATTATCAACACAGCTGATCGTAAACGGATTTAATCCGGTCACGCTTTCTTTGGATGATTATTTTGTGGACAGGGAAAAAACCCCGCTGGATGCAAAGGGCAATTATGACTTCGATTGTCTGGAAGCATTGGATCTTCCATTTCTTAATCAACAGCTTTCAGATCTGATCGATGGAAAAACAGTAGATACTCCAATTTTTGATTTTGTAACCGGCCACCGTTCCACAAAAACAAGGAAATTGCATGTAGGTAAAGATGAAATACTTGTTGTGGAAGGTATCCATGCGTTGAATCCTGCTTTGTTTACAAATGTTAACAGAAATGTATTGTTTAAAGTATACATTACTGCACTTTATGAATTAAATATCGACTTAACAAACAGAATACCGAGCACTGAAGTAAGAATGATAAGAAGAATTGTCAGAGGGGATCGATTCCGTGGAACACATCCAGAGGAAACGCTGAAGCAGTGGGAAAACGTTAGACTTGGTGAATACAATAACGTGTTTAAGTTCCAGGAAGAATCTGACGTCATGTTCAATTCCAGTCTCCTTTATGAAATAAATGCGCTAAGGCCTTTTGCAGTTGAGGCCCTGAATAAAATCGAGGATGACAGCCCATATGTTGAGACAAAGGAGCGTCTGCTTAAACTGCTATCTTTCTGTGAGCCTATGGATACCTCTAAAATTCCTTTCAATTCCATAATGCGTGAATTCATAGGAGGAAGTATCTATTTTGATTAAATACATTGAAACATAACGAAAAAAATCAACGATGCAGGAGGTGTACCATGATTGTTGAAGAAAAATCAATAAATACAAAATCCCTTTCAGACCTCGAGAATGCAACATTTGCTGTTCTAGAAGGTTTTATATTTGAAGATTGGATTCTAAGCGCACTGCCTAATGCGCGTATCGAATATTTTAAAACGATAATGGATTGTATTATAGCGCTAAAAAATGATGAAGTGGATGCTTTTCCTTATGATGATGTCATACTAAGGTACTTTTTAAAAAATTTAGATGAATCATTCATAATTATTAACGATGATAAACTAAAAGGTAGTAATTACGGATTTGCTGTGAACTTTAACAGAAGGGATTTGAAAAAAGCAATAGACGATACCATAGCTGAGATTAAAGCTAATGGCATTTTTGAAGAGATGAGAAAAAGATGGTTTCCAGAATTCGGAACGGTAGGGATAATGCCAAAAATTGAACTGACAGGGAAAAATGGGAAAATAAAACTTGGTACAAGCACTTTAGAAAGACCTTTTACATTTATTGTTGGAGATAAAGAAATTACCGGTTTTGATATCGAGTTAGCCAAGCGCATATGCCACAAACTTGAAATGGATCTGGAAATTACCGTTATTCGTCCTTTTTCAGAGTTGATACCCACACTTGTTTCTGAAAAAGTGGATATGATCGGTGGTGCTATAATAATTTCTGAAGAGAGGGCTAAGAAGGTTCTCTTTTCGGAACCATATTTTCCGGTGAAAACGGGAATTTTAGTTAAAAAGTGAACAGATTAGTTTCTTGATAAACTAAGTTAGGGCTTGCTGAATGGATGAAACCGTTCATCAAGCCCTAAACAAACTCCTCAACACTATTGCTGAGGAGTGTTTTTATATCCAAATTTAGTAAAAGCCGCATTTGCTTATGGTACGGTTTTCCGTATGATATATAAGTGCGGTTTTTTTGGTCATGATTTGTAAGCTCAAAAAGGCATAGTCAACACACTCTCATAGGAAAAAATGCCCCAACCAATTATGTCAGGCTAAAGAAGCGCTATGGTAGATGCTTTCAAGACGCTATGGACGTTTGTTGGACATTTCGGAAAAGAAATGTATTGGCTATGATGTATGTATTTGTAAGGGTTTGAAAGAACAATGGACACTTTGGACACTATAATCGAGAACTTATTTATGGTATATGGATAGTTTGATTAAGAGAGCCAATCTTGTGCAGTTTAGTCTTTGAGTATCGCGCCTGCCTGATATAATGAATATTTGAGATGTAATAATAGGCTTATCAGCATTGAATACGATGGTGATGTTAACGTCTGAAACAGCGATGCTGTCGTCGTAAATGAACGATTCTAAATAAGGCTAATTAGCGCTCCTGACATCATGAAATTATCAACCAAATTATATATTTAAAAAAGGAAAATCAAGGCAAAATGTGGAATATATATACAAATAACTAAATGAAAATAAATTTTATGAGAGAGATGATATTTGTGATTTTAGAAAATGAAATGCTATGGCTTGAAGAAGTGATAGAAGATTCTCAAAAAAACATACACTGTAGGTTGTTGGGGATTAGATGGAGATTGTTAATAAAGTAAAATAAACATCCACATGAGGTGGATGTCTATTTTTTGAAGGAGAATAAAATATGCAGTTTAACAAGTTATGGGTTTATGTTTAACAGCGTTCAGAACTTTGAAGATTTCAGTTTAATATTAAGATGAGTTTTTGTCCTTTTGGATGAAATCGATGGCATACTAATATAGTGAAGACTGAAAAACAAGAGGACTTATATATTCAAGATTTAGGGGAGGAATTCAATTATGGGTGAAAAGTTTAAGTTTAAATCTTTACGAAAAACAACAATCATAATTCTTGGTGTACTTCTAACCGTACTGATCATCGCAATATATGCATTAACAAGCAGAATTATGATGGGAAGCATTGAAAAGATTGAAAGTGAAGATGTGATTAAACACTTGGATACAGTCACAAAAGAAATCAACAATGATATTTCCTTAATGTCATCTGTTGCACAGGATTGGGGGGCTTGGGATGACACTTATGCATTTGCCGAGGATGCAAATGAAACTTATGTTGAAAATAATTTGTCTGAGGATGCATTCGCAAACCTGAAGATGAATCTAATAATTTTCACAAATGATTCTGGTGAGTATGTATTTGCCGAAAAGCTTGATCTGGAGAGCACAAAATTTGAACCTGTTTCGTCGAATTTGAAAGAGGCTTTGGGAAAAAGCGGTGTATTCAGCAATACTGATCCGGATTTTAAATTAAATGGGATATTTATGCTGCCTGAGGGTCCAATGATGATAGTATCACAGCCAATTCTAACAAATGACTTAAAAGGGCCTGTACATGGAAATCTCATTTTTGGGCGTTTTTTAAATAATAATCAGGTAAGCGAATTATCTGAAAGACTTAACATGAAGATTTCAATGACAAGTGTAGGCCAGGGCAACCAAGGCAATGTTAAGCAGTCAGCTGCAACCTCATCAGAAAATTCAGTAGTGATTAATGTTATCAGTGATAATTGGATAAGCGGCAAAACTATTTTGAAAGACATTTATGGTCAGCCAGCGGTGGCATTAAGCGTAGAAATACCGAGAGATATCTCTCAGTTTGGCAAAACCAGTGTAACTTATTTATTATGCGTATTAGTTATAGTTGTTTTAGTTTTCTCTGTTGTTATTCTGGTGTTCCTGGAAAAAAACATATTGTCAAGATTGATGAAATTGAGCAGGGATGTTTTGAGTATCGGTGAAAAAGGAAAAAACAACAAACGGTTGGCACATAATAATCAAAAGGATGAAATCTATATTCTAGCAGCAGGGATCAACGAGATGCTTGATAAGATAGAGGATTCGGAAAAGCAAGTGAGACAAAGCGAAGAAAAATACAGAACCTTTGTTGAAAAAGGGACAGAAATAATTTATTCTCTTGACAGTGAAGGCGCGGTTTCTTACATATCTCCAAACTGTTTTGATATTCTGGGGTACAGGTATGAAGACCTAATTGGGAGGCCATTCTCATTCATTATGCACCAGGATGATGTAGTGAAATGGAATGAAATATTCAATGATGTAAAAGAGTTCAAAGCTCACAACGATGGATATGAGCTTAGATCTGTTATGAAGGGCGGACCAATAAAATGGTTAAAAACAAAGTTGTCACCAGTAGAGGGCATTCAGAATCAAGATGCTTCGTATATCGGAATATTGAACGATGTAAACAAGCGCAAACTGGCAGAGTTAGCCTTAAAAAAGGCGCATGATGATTTGGAAACAAAAGTCCAGGAGCGAACAGAAGAACTTTCAAAGACAAATGATTTGCTTAAAAACGAAATTGCAGAGAAAGAAATTATTCAAGAAAAAATAACACATATAGCATACCATGACTATTTGACAGGTTTGCCAAACCGGCAACATTTCAACGAACATGTTGATCAAGCCATATCTGCAGCACGAAGAGCGGAGAAGCCCTTTGGGATTATATTCCTTGATATGGATGATTTCAAGATGGTTAATGACACCATGGGACATGAACAAGGCGACGAGCTTCTTAAAGAAGTTGCTGAAAGGATATCAGGTATATTGCGCAAGGAGGATATGGTTGCACGTTTCGGAGGAGATGAATTCATAATACTAGCCCAAAATCTAAAGGATGTTGAGAATATAAATGTCGTGGTAGAAAAAATTATTTATTGTTTAAGCCAGCCATTCAAATTGAAAAAACAGGATTTCTATCTGACTGCAAGCGTTGGTGTTGCAATGTTCCCATTGGATGGGGAAAATGTCGAGACGCTTCTGAAGAATGCGGATATCGCAATGTATAAAGCAAAGGAAAAAGGTAAGAATCAATATGCGCTTTGCAATCCGTTGATGAAAGACAAGGTCACAGAAGTCATGAAGATGACAAACCACTTGTACCGTGCTTTGGAGCTCGATGAGCTAGTGGTATATTACCAGCCTCAGGTGTGCTGCTCAACTGGGAGGATCACTGGTTTTGAGGCATTGCTGAGGTGGAGGCACCCAGAAATGGGGCTGGTTTCACCGGGTAAATTTATTCCAATTGCTGAAAATACTGGGCTTATTGTTCCGATAGGAGAATGGGTGCTTCGGACGGCATGCATGCAAAACAAAAAATGGCATAATGAAGGCTATCCTCATCTACGTATGGCGGTAAACCTTTCCCTGGTACAAATGAAGAGAGGGAATATAAGCAATGATGTTCAAAGAATTTTAACGGAAACAGGCTTGGAACCTGAATTCCTTGAGCTGGAAATTACTGAAAGCACCGCTATGAATAAAGATGTTCATATAGTTGAGGTACTCAATGAAATTAAAAAGCTCGGTATAACAATCTCTATTGATGATTTTGGAACTGAGCATTCTTCTCTGAATCGTTTGAAAGAGATGCCAATAGACAGGATTAAAATTGCCATGCCGTTTGTTCACGGCATAACAATAAGCGACAAGGATGAAGCTATAACCAAAACCATCATCACTCTGGCCCAAAGTCTTGGAGTCAGTACTATTGCAGAAGGTGTTGAAACAAAACAGCAGCTTGAATTCCTGCAGAAGCGGATGTGCGATGAAATTCAGGGCTTCTTTTTCTACAAGCCTTTGCCTGCAGAAGAAATTGATGTGTTGCTGAGATCTAAATGTGCAGGAGATACTATAAAATAAGGAAGTACTTAGTAAACGTTTGTTAATGTTTCTTGCTATGTTTGCTTTATTCGGCTTCTTAAATTATGGTATTGATTATTTTTTAAGACCTTCAAACATAAATTTATTACGAGAATTATCTATTGCTTTGGGATTTGCTTTTGGCTTATTGTTTACGGACATTATTTTCAAAAGAGAGAAAGAAATTTAGATTTACGTAGTACATAATTTTCTTATATTATGCAATAAAGAAATTATTTTTTTGGAGGATTGATTATGAACTTAGAAGAATTACGATTGAATTGTGCGGTTAAACAAAAGAAAGGGTTACATTTCATATTAGCATCAATTATTATTTGGTGTGCTGTACTGATAATTCATTCAACATCATTACCTATTTTGACTAAAAACTTGCTTACATTCTGCTCCACAGCACCACTAATACCTTTAGCTTTTTTCATATCTAAAATAATTAAGGTTGATTTTCAAAACAAAGAAAATCCGTTAACTAATTTGGGAATTCTTTTTTCTGCAAATCAAATACTATATTTACTTATTGCTATGTGGATATATCCGACATTACCTGAAAAGATGCTAATGGTAATAGCAATGATTTTTGGAGCACATTTGTTACCATACGGTTGGCTGTATAAATCTAAATCCTACATAGTGTTCGCTGTTCTAGTACCAATTTTATCGCTTATAATTGGTACACGTTTTGAACCTTATATGATTGCAATTATGATGATGGTAATAGAAATGCTGTTTGGTATTTGTTTGATAGTTGAAAATAAAAAAATTTCATCGGATTTTATACTTAATCTTTAACATTAATTAAGTTACAATTTTATTGTCATGTTCGGTATAAAGACTTTGGGTTGGCGAACATTAGTAGATTATTATGAATTACTGAAAAAGGTGGAGGGGACTATAAATGAAAGGTTTATTTTTAGTAGAACCAAATAAGGAATATCAAGAAAGTTTTAGAGAGTATGTCTTAGTATACAGAGATATTAATGATAAAGACTATTATAAAATATATGAAAAGTCATTAGAAAACTTTGAAGAATATATAAATGATTTATATAATTATTCTTTGGGAATAAATTTACCTGAAGGTATGGTCAAAACTTCAACATTTTGGATGATTGATAATGATGTAGTTATTGGAGTAGTACGAGTTAGACACCAAGAAATGGAACTATATGGGCATATAGGATATGACATATCACCATATTATAGGAATAAAAGTTATGGAACACAAATTTTACGTTTAGCATTACAAAAGGCTAAAGAAATAGGAATAAAAGAACCAATTATAACTTGTGAAGTAAACAACATTGCATCTAAAAAACTATAGAAAAAAACAATGGTAAATTATTAGATATCATTTTTGATGAAAAAGACAATGTTGATGTATGCAAATATAGTATTACAATTTGGACAAGTTGAGTCACAATCTTCTTATTATGCTCGCAGACGAATAGCTGGTTTGATGAATAGTTGTAGATGATTGTGCATAAAAAATAAAAGGCAAGGTAAGAATTAATTTATCAATAATAGTTGGGCGGGCTACAATAATAAATACAGCTTGATAAGAGAAACTGTTGGTTGCACATGATGGAATTACTACACTTCTAAGTAATCATCAATAAATATTTTTTTCCATGGGGGATAGTAATGTCACAATATACACTATTGCTATTATCAGAAGTATCTACTTACTTTGTAGCATCTATAATTATAATAATTGTTGGAATTGGATTAATTAGAGGTAAATTTAATTGGGGAACAAAGAATTCAATCCAAAAGAAGCGTTACTTAAAATCGTTTTGGATGAGAATTATTTTACCTTGTTTTATAATTCTATTCGGAGTATATTCTTCTTATGATCCCCTATTAGATCTAACAAAAAAAGATTATCAGCAAAAAATAGGTGTATTTGAAAATTTAAGTGAACCCAAAAGTTACATTCTTACTTTCAAAAACGACGCAATGAAGTATATGTTGCCGAGTAGATTTGCAAGGGAAATTAAATTTGAAAAAGGAAAGACATATAAGTACATATACGCAAAAAGGACGGGTATAATTCTTTTTATTGAAGCTAACAAATAAAGAACAAAAAGTTTTACAAGAGTTAAGTCGCAACTTTTTTATAATCCGCAACATCGTTGAATTAAAATTATACAAATTATAATTGATTTCTTATGGATTGGTACAAAAAATTAACCCCTCGACAGTGGCTGTCGAGGGGTCAAATTATCTCATTCTCTAAAAAGGGACGCCGTTATTTATGGTACGGTTCACCGTAACTACTATAACGGCGTACCTTTTGTGTTTTTGTATGACATATCTCTTTTATACCAATGAAGCCTTCGACAGGAATGTTGAAGGCTTTTTAACTTGGCTTTTTCCTAGATATGTTCCCACATACGCCGCACGTCGAGACGGTCATACTGCTGGAGAAAAAATAAGTATAAGCGCCCTTGGAAATGGCTTGTTTACGGCATTTCCAAGGGCTTCTTCTGCTTTCTAAAAAATATTAGGGTGAGAATTACGATTAAAACAGTTGTCAGGTAAGAAAAATATGGAACAAAGCTGCGGATGAAATTTGTATATGAATAAAAACCTTCAATCATCGAGTATCCAGTAATCATATGAAAAGCATTATACAATGTCCCAATTACAACAACCATGAATAATGGGGAAATGACAAGTACTAAGATGCCAATAAAAGCCTTTAAGATTCTAGCCTTCATTTTTGATAACCTCGTGACCTCTATTAGTGTCAAATTCTTTTGTTAGCACATAACTCATAATTCCAACAAAAATCATCAAGATCCCAGCGATTATCATCCAATTACTGACTCCGATGATTTCAGCTATTGGTCCCGCAATAAACATTCCAACCGGAGCCGCGAAACTCATGACACTTGTAATAAGTGATAAGACTTTCCCTAGATTTTCCGGAGGAACAGTCCGTTGAACATACGCGGTAAAAGGGATATTGAATCCCGAACCCGTTGATCCCATTAGAAAGACCAGAATACAAAATACCCAAAACAAGTTTGCTGGTATTAGCCCAGCAATAAATGAGGACAATCCAAGTAAACCTGTGAAAAGAGATATCATTAGAAATTGCTTTTTAAGTCCTCCGGTTAAGCCAATTACTATTGCAGCAATTAGCATACCTAATGAAAACAAGGTTTGAATTAAGCCATTATGCCATGCAGTTCCGAAAAAATAGTTCCGTACCATCAAAGGGAGAAGCGTTCCTAACGGTACAAAAACAATGGTTGATATTAGCATTGGGATGGAAAGCCTCAACAAAGCCTTGTTGGATTTTATTGCAAGTTTACCTTGCTTCATATCTTGTACGAAATTTATTCTGTTCGTGTGATTTGAGTGTAACTGTGAGGTTTTTACAATCGTGAGGGACACGATTGCTAAGAAAGCACCGAGAACATCAAGCAGCATTATCCACTGTAGAGTTGTTATACTCATTAACAGCGCGCCAAGCATTGGCCCAAGCATCGTACACGCAGTGTTTATCATCTGACCAAAGCCGCCTGCTTTAATCAACTCACCCTGAGGAACAATTTGTGGAATGAGTGCTTGTAATGCAGGCTTATGGAAGGTTTCTCCCAAGGCCCTTACAAACAGAACAACATAAACGAGTGTTGATGAATGGATGCCGAGAAAAAATAGAACGCCCAAAAGCAAACTTGATGCGGCTACCATACCATCAGCAAGGATTATAATTTTTTTGCGGTTAAACCTATCAATCCAAACTCCAGCGAATAGACCGATTATTGCTTGAGGCAAAAGTCCCACAACACTGGCAATTGTTAGAGCAAGTGCAGATTCTGTTTCAACCGTAATCCACCAAATAATCGAGAACTGAACAGCGCTAGAGCTTAATAGTGAAAATGATTGCCCAAAATATATTGCAAAGAATGACTCCCTCCAGTTTTTTAATTGATCCATATCATTACCCCTGAAGACTTTCAATTATGACTTTTGCACAATCCTTTGCACCACTTTCTGTCGAAATATTTTTGCCTAGAGTTTTTGCATTCTTGATAACTTCATCTTTTAAGGCAAATTGAATTGCAGAAGCTAATTTGTCAGAGGTTAGTTTTTTACGGTAAATTGGCTTTGAGCCAACACCTAAGTCATATGCTCTGTGCGCCCATGCAAATTGGTCATTGGAAAATGGAATTATGATACTCGGTATACCTGCCTTAAACCCAGCTGCGGTAGTTCCAGCACCACCATGATGACAAACGAGTGAAACACGCTCAAATAGCCAACTGTGGGGAATGCTGTTAATCGCCAGAAGATTGCCGGGCAGGTTCATTATGTCGCCCATTCCACATATGATCCCTCTCTTGCCAGATATATTAAGTGCTTCTATTATGATCTTGACGGTTTCGTCCTTATGTTTGCTATCAAAAACACTCCCGAATCCAATATAAACAGGCTTTTCACCCTTCTTCAAGAAATCTGAAAGTTCTTCGGATGGTTTATAATCAATGTTTTCTTCCACAAACCAATAGCCATTTTGATGTATATTTGCGTTCCAGTCTTTAGGCCTTGGAAACACAAAGTTACTACATGAGATGATGGCAGGGTGATTTTTGTCCACCCTTTCAAATGGGCTGCCAAAATTCTCCGGGAGTTTACCATATTCCTTTTTGAAAAATGCTATAATGCCAGTCTTCCCGGCCATCCATAACATGCCTTGTAAAAGCTTATAACTAAATGCTTTGGGCATTTTAGTTTTACCGTAAGCGATCAGTGAAGCAATTTCTTTAGTTTTGTGCATGGGAAATGGAGCGGCTAATATTGATGGAATTTCGAGTTTTTCCCCAGCAAAAAAGCCAATAGCGCAACCAGGATGATAAACAATCAGCTCGCTGCCTTTACAAGCACAAAACATTTCAGCGGTTAATCCAATCACGTATTTTTTCATTTTATTGAAGGTCAACAGCATTTTCAGGGGATTGTCAGACGATTGTGCATCCTGAAGCAATTTAGGGTCGATATCGACTGATTGATAATCAGCTGACAGTGAATAAAAATCAATACCATAGCCTTTGATAAAGTCTTCAAAACTTTTACCACCGACTATTCGTACTGATTTTTCGAGTTTTTGTAGTTCTTGGGCAAGCGCAATATAAGGTTGAAAGTCACCTCGTGAACCTGAACAAAGTATAGTAATCATGAATTTGCCTCCTTGAATAATCCGACACCATGTTGTATGATATAATTGTAAAGTTTAAATCAATAATCATCAACCAACAATATCGTGACTTTTGTTGGATTTAGCAAAGAGGTGACTTGCCCATGAATAAAAGGACGGAAATTACTGCACAAACAAAACAGAATATCATTGATGCCTTTTGGGATCTTTATTGCGAAAAAAGAATTGAGAAAATCACAGTAAAAGAAATCACAAATAGAGCGGGTTATAATAGAGGAACTTTCTATGAGTACTTTACAGACGTCTATGATGTACTGGATGTAATTGAAAACTCTCTGATACCATCCCTTCATGAGTTGCCTCCTGTTTCCACACCAACAGGGACAATTGGGATGCCAATAGATGTATTTCTTAATATCTGGGAACAAAACGCTAAGTACTATTCGGTCTTGCTTGGAGATAAAGGTGATCCGGCTTTTGCTAGCAAATTAAAGAATTCTATAAAACCGACAATTATGAAAGCGCTTGAAGACAAATCCAACATTGATAAAAGAGAATTGGATTATATTTTGGAATATACACTATCTGCCATGGTTGGTGTTATGAGTTATTGGTTTAGGAAAGAAGACGCTCCTTCTAGGGATGATCTTTTTAGACTAATTCATAGTTTGATGGAAGATGGAATAATGAAGCATCTTCCACTATAGCCGCATGGAAGAATTCTATAAATAAAAGGTGATTGATTATGATGAACTATAATATTACAAGCGCAAGTGACGCTATAAATACAATATCGCTTTTGACGGGCAAGAATTTTAATAAGAAATATGGGTTATCTAAAGCTTCGCGACATGTCGATGAGATTAGTTTTTATAAAAAAAACGAAGAATTAAGTAGTGCATTGCACCATTTTAGAGGATTCTAATAAAAAAAGGAACAGTAAATTCCAATTTGTAAATGAATAGGAGAACTTAAAATGAGTTATCCATCAACATATTCTTGACCAGAGCTGAATCGTGTTCCTCATTGGAACATCTTTGATTTACCTGTGAAAATGTGACCCCCTCGAAAGTTAAAGAATTCGAGGGGGGTTGCTTATCAGATTTTCCAAAGGTACGCCGTTATTTATGGTACGGTTCTCCGTATCACATCTAAATGCGGTTTTTATTATTTCAATCTGTTGTTATAGTGTTATAGAAAATGTGGAATACACTCTTGTAAATTATTAGTTTCCGTCACAATTGATTCTAGATAGACGTTCGACACTCCTCGCCTCCACCACTGAAACCCTCGAGGGTAATGTCTAGGGTTTATTACCTTTTTGAATGTATAATGACCGTATCGGAGAAATCTGATACGGTTTTTTTTAAGGGGATAGGATTGTTTGGGTCCGCCATGAGATATCTAAGTACGGTTTCTTAGAGATTTCATCCAATATGTTTTTTGGTTTTTTTCAATTAACAAAAGACCCAGAGAATTTCAGTGAAATAACACTTTTATTTAATTTCTAAAACTAGTCGCAACAGTCAAAGTGCAATTGTTATTTATGATAAAATTAATCATAGGACAGAATCATAATTAATAGAGATTATTTTTGCACAGGAGGATTAGAGTATTAATAATGGAGAGAATCAAGTATTATTCAATTAATGATATAACATGTAGCGAACATCTTAAGAATTTAGAAAAAGTATTAAGAGAATATGGAGAAGGGAGAGAAGTACAAAGTATTAACGATGCAATAGAGTTATTTAACATAAACAAATTTATTGAAAATAAAATTTATCTTAAAGTTTGGAAAGAAGAGGATATTTTATATTTTGAACGGATTTGTAAACAGTGTTTTGGGATGGTAGCAAAATTTTTTAATACCCAAATAAGTAATGAAAGTATTAAAGAATTATTTCAAGAAACGGAGCGGTGTTACAAAAGTGATTTTTGGGAAATGATTGAGAAATTTAAGGTATATGAAAAGATTTCTCCTGAAAAATTTCAAGACTTAATAGGAACAACAGAAATTGATCTGTATGATTTGTTAAGACAGAAAAAAATAATCGAGCATTTTGGTGAAATTATTAGAGAGTACATGTTAAAACACAGTTTTATGGCAGAAATAATACTCAATAAATATGAGATGAAGCACAACAGGGGGATGAAGCCTATTTATCTCCCAAAAGAATTAACCAATAAAGATAAAGAAGCCATTATTTTAAGATACATAGATAGTGCAGAAGCAAATCTAAACTATTTGAGACTTATTGCAAATATCCAAAGTTGCAAAGATAAAATTGATATCTCAGCAAGGACTATACTGAAAAGCAAAAAGAAAGTGGAAGAAGAGGAAAAGCGATTTTTCGAAGAGAATTCTGGCATTCGTTTTGAAACGGTTGTTGCTTTTTCAAAGCAGCAAGAGGAGACTGTGATTTCTAATTTAGAAGGGCAGAACTTATCATTATCATATAGCCAAAAGTGGATTGAAGAAAACGATGATTATGCTACACTTTTAAATAACTTTATATACTTGTTTGAATTTGTTGATCTTCAGATGCGATTCAATATGGTAAATAAAGTTAATAATATGGGGGCGATTGAAAGACATCTCACTACAAGATCAAAGAATGCTTATATTACAGGCATAATATTTGAACGATTAAATCAATTAACGTTTCTTCAAATAACGGGTTACTACAGGCAGTTGTTTAGTATGGGGATAAGATTGGAAGAAGTTATTGAATGGTTCTTCAACGATTATCTTCCTGATTCATTTATGGTATATGGCTTTAGAATCGCAATGCCTTCGGTCAATTCAACTATGCTCGAAAAATGTACCAACGTGATGCCTGCATTGGAATCTATTTTGAAACAATTCTCATTATATGTTCAAGAAGGCCAAATTGATTTTGAATTACTTGAAATACGCTCCGAACATCTCTTATACGAAAACATACCGTCTCTAAATGAGAAGAAGTACGTATACGGCTTTGGTGATGAGTTCAAAAAATCAACCTTTTTACTATTTTCTGACCAAAGTGGTTTAGGATATTATGAAGGAAAAAATATCTCTTATAGCAACTTCTTTGAATTGTTATGTAATGAAAAAATTAAAGAAATTGACTATCCCGGATATCACATTTCAGAAATAAAATGGCTTGTTGAACAAGAATATTTAGCGATAGATGACGATGAATATGTTGTATTTAATGATGATTATAATCAAATTTTGATCTTGAAAGATTTATTTTATAATGAAGTAATTAGCTACTGGAATTACCATGAAAATATTAGGGTGATTATTGATAAACTTGAAAAGAAAAAGTTGATTGAATTTGAAAGCTCTCTATTTAGTAAGCCTGAACAGGATTACATAAATTATTTTCTCAACAAATCAAAATTTAACAATGGATTAGATTTAAGGAATAAATATGCTCACACACAACCAAAATGCGATGAAAGTGAAAAAATACATACTCAAAGTTACATGATGTTCTTAAGGATATTTATACTATCAATAATTAAAATTAATGATGATTTTGTAATAGCTAAGGAAATCAGATGTAATCTAAATGATATCAATCCTTAAGAAAATTGACCAAGAGCGATTTTCAGAGTTTTGCTTGTATGGTACTTCGTTTCTTCTTCCCATAAAAACAACCTCCAAATTGATTTTATTCTACATCAGTTTGGAGGTTTACACAATTTGTGAAAACGGTCTAATTTTATGTGTTTAGTGCAAAGACATTAAAAATTCTTTGGCTTGTTGTCTTCCCATTCACCTTTGTAATAAATTGAACCATCATCATTATACATAATGCCCTTACCATTGCATTTTCCATCTCTCCATTCACCTTTATACAATACCGAACCATCAACTTTATATCTAGTACCTAATCCATTGAATTTGCTATTTATAAATTCACCTGTATACATACCGCCATCAGCTAAATACAAAGTACCCATGCCATAACGATGGCCATCTCTAAACTCACCTTCGTAAACAATATCTCCATTATAGTTATATAAAGTGCCCATACCATTTGGAATGCGGTGAGGTTTTGATACTCAAATTCTGATTCCATCCGCATACCTTAATTATTGATTTTAAGCCACTTTTTCAGCGTCATATTCAATTCTATACTCTACAGGACTTAAGTACCCGAGTACAGAATGCATATGTTTCCTGTTGTAAAATAGTTCTATGTATCGAAACATATCTCTCTTTACATCTTCTATAGTACTATAATTTTTTCTGTAAATACATTCCTTTTTTAATGATGCAAAGAAGCTCTCAGCGCAAGAATTATCGTATGGACATCCCGGTCTGCTCATGCTTCCTTTAATTCTATTATTCTCAAGAAGTTCATAAAATCCTTTGCTGGCATATTGGCATCCTCTGTCGCTATGAAATATCATGTTGTCTCTTATACCATTCCTTGCTATTGCATTGCCCAATGCGCTTTTTACCAACTCACTGTCTATTTTTTTGCTGATAGAATAACCTATCACTTCTCGATTAAACAGATCTAGTACGACTGCTAGATAAACCCATCCTATAGATGTTTTTATATATGTAATATCACCAACCCATACTTCATTTTTCTTCTCCGTTTTAAAGTTTTGCTTCACAAGGTTTTCACAATATCTACCGTCAACCTTGCCATTATGTGTTGGCTTATATTTTTTTCTCGTTTCTGGATAAAAACCATTCTCTCTCATGATCCTGCGAATCCGATGTTCGCTCATATAGTGCCCGTCTTTCTCTAATTTCTTAGCTATCATCCGATACCCATAAATTTTATCACTTTCTAAAAAAATAGTTTCTATTCTCTTAATGTCTGTTAACTCTTGTTCAATTTTATGTTGGCTCTTTTTCATTTGCTTCTTCCAACGATAATAATTTGGTGTCTTCAGCCCTAGTACCTGGCACATCTTCTTCACTTCGAATTCAGAGCTGTTAGCCTTTATGGCTTCATATTTCATTCTTGTGGTTGCATAAAGATGTGCAGGGATTTTTTTAATATTTCTACCTTGACTCTTTCTTCTTCTACTTTTTTCTTCTGTAACTCTAATTCTTTATCTTTTTCTTTTAATTGTTTTTCTAATTCTTTAACTCTTAATGTTAACTCTGCATTATCTTTTGGAGGTTTTTGTTTCAGTCCCTTTTCTTCTGCATATGTAGGGAGTTTATGTTTTCTTCTATAGTCTCTTACCCATCTACAAACTGTATTTATATCGATTCCTAATTCTTCAGCAGTACTAGTTGCCGATTTTCCTGATTCTAAAATATAAGCTGCTGTCTGTTCTCTCATTTCTTGTGAATACTTTGAATTGTTACTTGGCATAGTTTTTCGCTCCTTATCCTATGCATATGGTATCACAACCGAGTATCACTTTTCCACCGCATTCCACTCTACAATAGATATTGATATAGCAATTTAAGTGTAATGGATCAGCGAGTTTAGATAATGAGTCAGGAGTCAAAAAGCAAGCAAAGACAGGGAATTAATAATTCTTGTCTTTGCTTATTTTCAATTGTATCTAATTGTTGTTTTCCGTATAATGGAATTAATAATTCTTGTCTTTGCTTATTTTCAATTGTATCTAATTGTTGTTTTCCGTATAATGGAATTAATGATTCGTGCGCGGTTGTAGGATGTTGCGCAACAAGTTTGAATTTATATTTATTTTATGGTATATTACTAATAGAAAAGTATATTTTAATCGGTTGGACAAACACAAGTTTGATTCCAAGAAATTTGTTTCCAGGGTGGGAAACTCTTGTTTGAGTTTCTCGCTTTTTGTTTTTTGATTTTCATAGTTTTGAAATTAAATTATCAATATTTATTTAGGAGGCAGTAAGATGGATCTTGATCTCGGTTTAAAAGATTTAATTGTATTTATTCCATTAGGGTTGGTAATTCTTGGTTTTATTTACGTGAATTTTATTTTTCCTCGAAAGGCTGAAAAGGAAGAAAGAGAAGAGCAAGGTAAGTTGAAGGAAGTTAAGTTAGAAAGAGTTAGGGAAGTAAGAAATAATGATGTTAAACAAGGCAAGAAAGGTAAAGGAAAAAAATAAAAACTGGAAGCTTTTTTTATGGGTTTTATAACTTTCAAAAGAGCTATGTTCTCACATAGAAAAATGCAATTAAGAGGTGATATGTAGTGGAAGGAAATGTAGTAGAGTTGGCAAGTAATCTGATGAGAATATTGGCAATCATTATTTTTATTGGAGTGGTTTTAAATAAGGCAAGTGAAAAAATACACATACCTGATGTAGTGTTGTATATTGCGGCAGGTATAATTGTGGGACCTGCTGTTTTAAACATAATCGATTTCAGTGAATACGCTGTATTTAATCAGCTGATACTTTCATTTGGTGCAGCATATATATTGTTTGATGGCGGACGAGAAGTCGGCATAAAGGTGTTAAATGAAGTAAAGGTAACAATAGGTCTGATAGCTACTGTAGGCGTTCTCATTTCTACCTTTGTTACAGGTTTTTTTGCATGGAAGATACTTAATATCGATTTCATATATGCATTGCTACTGGGTGTGGTAATAGCATCAACAGATCCTTCAGTTCTGGTTCCTTTGTTTAAGAAAATGAACATAAGCCCTAAATTGAAGCAGACCATAATATCAGAATCCGCTTTTAATGATGCAGCTGCAGCAATAATTACATTTACGATTGTAGGAATAGCAGCAGGGGGCAGCTTTTCGGTTGCAGGCAGCCTTTTTGAGATTCTGAAGACTGCAGGCGGAGGGGTATTAGTAGGAGCGATTATCGGTTATATTGGAAACCGGCTTGTTTGTGAAGGCAGATACGGTGTGTGTAGGGGATTCACTGCAGAGATGGCTGTAGCTTCTGTTTTAGGCGCTTACGTCATATCTGAGCATATTGGAGTAAGCGGCTTTATGGCAGCCTTCATAGTTGGAATGATGTGCGGAAACAAGGGCATGTTTAACCTGAAGTTAATGGAAGAAAGCCATGATGTCCACGAAAAATTCAAGGATGTTACAATATCCATAATCAGGATGATGATATTTGTATTGTTGGGAGTCCAAATGAATTTCGGAATCATTGCACAGTACTGGGGAAAAGCTTTGATAGTAATTCTGGCTTTCGTATTTCTGGCAAGACCAATCTCAGTCCTGCTCACAGTGCCATTTGACAGAAAAGCAAAGTGGAATATCAGGGAGATTGCTTATTTGTGTTGGACAAGAGAAACAGGCGTCATTCCTGCAGCGTTGGCAGGAATGCTTATCACTATGAAGGTTCCAAATGCGGAGCTGATATCTGCAGTAACTTCAATAGCTATAATTGTAACTTTAACCTTTCAGGCAAGCACTGCAAAATACTTTGCTAAAGTGTTGAAGCTAGAGGTTGAACCGAAAAAATAAAGCCAAAGTCAATATCTCTGCAAAATCAACTTATATGTAGCGTTATAGAATAATACACAGGAGGGGAACAATCTATGTATTTTCAAATTCAAGATAAAATTACTCAAATAAAATTAGAGGATGTTGACAGTGCTAAAATAACAATAGGACATATTTCTATAGAAGAATTAGAAGAAACGTACAACTATTTTGGTTTTGCACAATCTACGGTATTGGAATGCAGGAATAAGATAGAGCAAATGTACGGATTTGTTGACGTATATGATGATTACCATTTTGGGATAATCAGTGGTATAAATGCGGAACATATCGTGACAGTACAGGATAAAATTGCAATATATATAAAACATAATCTGTTCCTGATAGTTACACTAGAAGACAAGGATAACAGCATAGAGGTGAAGTTTTCAGATATGCTGGAGCGTTTAAATCTGTCCAAGATAACACAGGAACGAATAATTTATGGTTTCCTTGATCGGCTTATTGCAGATGATTATGGTGCGCTTTATGAAATTGGGAATCAAATCATTGAATTGGAATATAGGATGAGCAAACGGGATATAGGTAATGATTTTCCCTTTGAAATCACTAATATTCGCAAGAAGCTCTTGTTGCTTTACAGTTTTTATGAACAATTGATTGGCTTAGGAGAAGCTCTTAAAGGAAATGAAAATGATTTGTTTGCAGAAGAAAAGTTGCACTATTTTGCGATATTTACAAACAGAGTCAAACGGTTAAGCAGTAGGACGGAGATGCTGCAGAATTATTGTTCTAATATTAAAGAGGCATACCATGCAGATTTGGACAATAACATGAATGCAACTATGGAGATATTCACTATTGTAGCCACTATATTCCTTCCACTCTCATTAATTGTAGGCTGGTATGGCATGAATTTCAATATGCCAGAACTGTCATGGGAGTATGGATACCCCTTTGTCATAGTCATTTCAATTATTATTGTGATTATATCTCTAGCATATTTTAAAAGAAAAAAGTTCTTTTAGCTGTAAATATACATAAGAACAATTTTCTCATAATGCGCACCAGCATCTTTGATCTAACATTAGAAACGATTTAAAAAATTACTTGAGAAAGAACAAACTCCTCAGCAATAGTGTTGAGGAGTTTGTTATATCCAAATTCAGTAAAAACCGCATTCATTTATGGTACGGTTCTCCGCTCATTATCCTGTAGCCCCTGTAAACCTGCTCTAGCAGTATCACCCGCATCAGCTGATGGGGAAACGTCATCTTCGAGAAGCACAGGGAGTAGTCGGCCCTCTTAAGCACTTCCTTCGACAGCCCAAGCGATCCGCCGATGATGAAAGCGATGTTGCTTTCACCCCTTATGGCGCAGTCTCCTATGTACTTCGAGAATTCCTCGGAGCTCAGCATCTTGCCCTTTAGATCGAGAGCCACCACGTGCATGCTGTCCTTGACGTGCTTCAGTATGGCTGCGCCTTCCTTTTCCTTGATTTGGAGCTCCTCTTTCTCGGAAGCGTTGTCCGGCGTCTTCTCGTCAGCCACCTCGATTATCTCGAGACGGCAGTAACGGCTCAGCCTCTTTGAATACTCAGCAATTGCGTCCTTCAGGTATTTTTCCTTTATCTTTCCAACACTGATTACATATATGTTCATATTAACCTCTCAATCATGCAATATGTGAAAAATCCTCGCACTTAGCGTGCAAGGATTTTTTTGTTAGGCGTTTTTGCCGCAGCATTTCTTGTATTTCTTGCCGCTTCCGCACGGACAAGGCTCATTTCTTCCGACCGTGTTCTGTTTAACAGCGGTCCTTGAAGCTGCCCACTCCCTGTGGATCTCTTTCCTCTTCTCCTTGGAGAAGATGCTGTCCCACTGAGGAAGCTCATAAAGGTAATCAGCCTTTGCTTCAAGCATGTTGAAGTAGAGCTTCGCGAAGTCTATGTCAAGCTCAATTTCGGATTCTGTGTCAAGGCTTTCAAGGTCAAGCTCTTTAACAAGGCTTGTGTTTATTCCGTCAAGGAAGCCCATGAAATAGACAGGTTCTGTTCCGCATTTCTCAGCAAGCGCTGAAACGGTTCCGGAAAGCTTGTTCCCGTATTCGCCAAGTACTTTTGTGTAGATTGATTTTTCGATTGCGCCGTATTCCTGCCAGAAAGCCGGTTCCCCTTTTTGCTGTATGTAGTCTACTACGTAATCGCTCCAGTCTGTGTATAAGCTCATCTTAAATACTCCTTAATTCAAATTTATTCTGATTTATTCAGTGCGTATGCTGCAGCTTTCTTGCAGTAGCTGCAGGTTCCTTCCTCAGCTTTTGAGAGGACAGGAAAAGTCTCGTTTTCAACTAGAAAATCGTCAATTGCCATATCGATGTGGTCATCGCAGGCATAAATCGGTTTTATGTATTCTTGCATTGCAAAACCATCCCTTCCAGGGGCTGAACTTTAGATTTCAATGAAGTTGCTCGGCATGTCCCGCTTTGCCATCCCAAGGGAGATGTCCTTGTCCAGCGTTATGCTGTGATCGCTCAAAATATTTAGGACTGTCTGGTATGCCAGTTCAGGATAGTTGTTGGTCTTGCTCAAATGGCCGAGAATAATGTTCTTGAATTTGCTGTTCGTTATGCTGACAATCGCCTTGCCGCAGTCATCGTTCGAGAGATGGCCTACGTTGCTCAGGATCCTCCGCTTCAGGGGGTAAGGGTACGGTCCGAATTTAAGCATTTCGATGTCGTGGTTGCACTCGAGAAGGACGATATCCGCATCCTCGATGTTGCGCCTTACTTCCTGTGAAAAGAAGCCCAGATCTGTGGCAACGCACGCTTTCTTGCCGCCGGAGGTTATTGAATAACCCCTCGGACTGACTGCGTCGTGGGATATGCCGAAGCTGCGTATTTCCATGTCATTGATGGATACAGCCTCATCCATCAGCTTTATGTTATGGTCCTTAACTTTGCCTATGGAATCCTTTATGGCGTTCCAGGTGGCTTCATTGGCGTATATTGGGATGTCGTATTTCCTGGAAAGCACTCCCACACCTTTGACGTGGTCAGAGTGCTCATGGGTTATGAAGATCCCGTCCACATCCGCTGATGTATGCCCGATTTGGTTCATGGCACTCTCTATGCTTTTTCCGGGAAGGCCGGCATCTATGAGCAGCTTTGTCTGTTCAGAAGAAACGAAAATGCTGTTCCCGCTGCTTCCGCTGTATAAAGGACAAAAAATCATATTAAAACTCCGTTCTCAGAATGTGCCTAGACACCTGAAGAAACCCTGCAGATATCAGCGCCAAGATTTTTGAATTTGTTTTCTATGTTAGGGTAACCTCGGTCTATATGCTCGATATCAAGAACTTCAGTGGTTCCCTCGGCTATAAGGCCTGCTACAACCATTGCGGCGCCGGCGCGAAGGTCCGTTGCCCTCACAACTGCGCCTGTAAGCTTCTCGACTCCGTCGATCATTGCTGTTCTGTCTTCAACCCTTATGCTTGCGCCCATCTTCTTGAGCTCGTCCACATGCTTGAATCTGCTTTCCCAGATGCTTTCCGTAACATTGCTCCTTCCTTTGGCTATGCAGAGGAGCGTTGAGAACGGCTGCTGTACGTCTGTAGGGAAGCCGGGGTATGGCTGCGTCTTTACGTTAACGCCCTTGAGGACTCCGCTAGCAGACACGGTTACCGAATCTCCGTTTTCAGTGACCTCTGCTCCCATCTCCTCAAGCTTTGCGGATATTGACTCAAGATGCTTGGGGATAACGTTCTCTATTGTGATTTTTCCTTTTGTCGCTGCTGCGGCAATCATGAATGTGCCTGCTTCTATCTGGTCGGGGATGACGCTGTATGTGCATCCCTTGAGTTCCTTCACTCCGGTTATCCTTATGATGTCTGTGCCGGCGCCCTTTACGTTTGCTCCCATGCTGTTCAGGAAGTTCGCAACGTCAACCACATGGGGTTCCTTGGCCACGTTTTCCAGGGTGGTTGTACCCTCGGCCAGTGTAGCCGCAAGCATCACGTTGATTGTAGCGCCAACGCTTACAACATCAAAAAAGATGTTGGTTCCAATGAGTTTGTCTGCCTCTACTATAACGCAGCCGTGGTTGATCACAACCCTTGCGCCAAGCGCCTCAAAACCCTTAATGTGCTGGTCTATCGGCCTTACACCAATCGGGCAGCCGCCGGGAAGCTCAACCCTTGCCTTCTTGAACCTGCTGAGAAGGGCTCCAATAAGGTAGTAGGACGCTCTCATTTTTCTTACATCCTCTGTGTTTGCATCCGTATTGTGTAAGGTGGTGCTGTCTATCATAACTGAATTGCTGTTTCTGACTACAGTGCAGCCGAGACTTTCGATTATTCTTTCCAGGCAGTTAACGTCCTCTATGTTAGGAATGTTGTCTATATTGCACACGCCGCTGCTGGCAAGAATCGATGCAGGCAGTATAGCCACTGCAGCATTCTTTGCACCGCTGATCTCGACGCTGCCAAAAAGAGGTTTCCCTCCTTTGATTACTAATTTATCCATATAAAAAATCCATCCTTATCATCAAAATATATATTTATTCAAGTTAATGTTCTAATTTTAAAGTCACATAAGTGATTATAACATAATTCTATACTATTTTATCATTATTTCTTGAAATGTGAAGACTTCTTTAATAAATTTATGAAATTAATTAATTCAAACCTGGTTAATGTGGTATAATACAAAATAATATGTTAATTATTATCTGATCGGGATATGGAGGAAGCAGAATATTATGAAATATTATTTAGTAGCCATGTTTGATAAGGAATCAAATGAATATATCGAGCAGGTCCAAAAGAACCTGTGCAAAAAATATAAACTATATAAGAGTCTGCCTCTGCTGTACATCACGCTGGAGATTGTAGGGGATCCTGATGTGGATAAGCTGACAAAGGTTATAGCTGAACTCGTCAAGCCGTACAAGAGATTCAAGGTTAAGGTGGACGGAGCTGAATGCTCGAATTCCTCCCAGAAATTCGCAGCCCTCAAGGTTGAGAACAAGGGTTACATAATGAGGCTTACAAGGCTGTTCAACGACAGGCTGAAGCTTAACGGCTTTGACGTCAAGGAAAACAGTCCGGACCACGATCTTTCAATTGCCCTGACGGGGAATCTGTTCCACAGCAAGGAGAACGGCAGCAGGGAGAAGAACAGCGAGCACATAAGGTATGAGGAAATAGACAGGATGCTGGTTGTGGACAGGCTCGAACTGTGGAAGAATGTGAACAATAGAAAAGAGATGACTGTTAGGAAGTTTCCTCTCAGAGAATACTAAAAAAGGTGCATCCCGCTGCGGGGTGCACCTTTCGCCTTATATATCCAGCAGATTTTTCTTGTATGCTGAATACAGCTCTCTTAAGTTTTTCATTTTTTCATCAAGTTCCAGCTGAAGAGTTGAAATTTCACTGTAGTCCAGCCTTTCCGATGCATATCTGATTCTTGTGAACAAGCTCTTTGTGGAATAAGTGTCCTTCATAAGGTAGATCCTAAGCTCGTTTATCTTCATCCAGTTTGCCACATCAAGGTCCAGCGCCTTTTCAATGTTGTGGATCATTTTGTAGCTGCGGATCTCTGAAGCATAGTCGTTGATTATCCTGTTGTTTATCTCTATGAGCCACTTTTTCATTGTTCCCATTCTGAAGCTGTTAATAAGCTTGTCAGTCAGGACTCCGCCGTCTTTAAGCACTTCTATCTTTTCAGGGTACATGTCGAATGCGCACAGGTTTTCGTATACTGTTGCAGGAGCCTTTCCGAAGAACTCTTCTCTTTCTGAATCTGTGAAGTCTTCGAAGACATCCTCTTCGCTTCTGTAAGCCCTTCCCTTTTCGAGGTATTCTGCATCGTCCCCAGGTTTCTTTGAAAGCTCGGTGAGAAGCTCGTCCTCTGTCTTGCCTTTTGTTAAAGCATATTTGATGCCGTCAACCATGGCGGTGAAAAGTGTCGCCACAGCGAGGTAGGTATTTGTATGAGGGTTCGGTGACCTGAGCTCGAATCTTGTAGCAAGCGGATTCGATATATCCCTTATTGCACCTATCAGGATCGTTCTGTTTCTTGATGGGATATCGACAGAATGACCGAGCGAAGTAACTATGCATACAGGGGCCTCGAAACCAGGCTTAAGCCTTCTCAGAGAGTCGTTGGTTGAGGACACGAATGGATTGATTACCTCATAGTTTTTAAGTATTCCCATTATGGATGCATATCCGAATATGCTCATGTAGTGCTTCTTTGTCGGAGCGAAAAGGTTCACTCTTCTTCCGTCCTTAAGCTTGAGGGATATGCTGAAGTGTGTATGCTCCCCGCTTCCTGCTACACCCTCTATAGGCTTAGCGAGGAAGGTCACGTCAAGCCCGTTGTTCCTGAATATCTCGTGAACAAGTGACTTTGTCCAAAGCTCGTTGTCTGCAGCCTGGAGTGCCGTAGAGTATTTCCAGTCGATCTCGAGCTGTTCCATTATGTGGGTGTAGTTTCCTGATTCGTCAAGCTTGGCTTTTACGCCGCCGACTTCCTTGTGTCCCATTTCTGGTTCGAGGCCGTAAGAGTCCATAACAATGAGCGTCTGCTCCATTGCCGTCCTTACAGCTCCCTTTGTCCTTGTCCAGTACTGCTCCTGGAGAACCTGGGATGTTGAAAGCTCCTCAACCTCTGTTTTCTCGTTAGGCGTCTTAACCCAGAATTCAAGCTCTGTAGCGCAGGTATCCACTATTTCATCTATATCTTCCAGCTTTACATTTATAGAGGCTAATGATTCAGGATATTTTTTGAACAGATCCCAAAGTGTATTTTTGAGGTGATCAATTGAGTTTTTCAGGATTGCTCTTGAGTCCACAGGTATGCCGTCGTGGAGAAGGAAGCAAGGCATTCTAAGCGTTCCTACCGGCTTGTTGGTATCAGGGTCTATGTTTTCATCATTGTAGTCTACAGTCCAAGCCACATTTACGTCGGCGAGCATGTCTACCTTAGCGTTGTTAATAGAAGCGATTCCAGGCAGGACAACGGAAGAGCCGTCAGTCTGAACGCCGCCCTTCAAGAAGCCGCTGATATCTTCCAGGAATACTTTCACAGGGATTTTTTCATCTGTGCTGTTCCCGGACAAGTCAACTCCTACCAAAGAGACGAACTTTATCTCCGGATGCTCGGTTAAAATCTTCGTCAAGGCTGCCTCTGAATGTTCCGTTTTAGGAACAACGTAAACTAAATCAGTATTCATCAATATACCTCCAAAATATACACATTTATTATTCGTAATAATCTATTCATGATTTTATAATTAATAGGGTAATAAGTCAATAGCTGAATCGAGCTGAAAGGCTGAAAGAGTACATATTTATAGGGCGTTATGCATGGTTATTCCGGGCTGTTTCCTTGCTGGATAAGAATAAAACGTTTCCACGAACTTTTTTTGCGAAACTTTGAATTATGTTCGTAAATCGGCAAAATATTTCAATGCCTGTTTGTCCTTTCATGTTAAATGGTGATATAATAAGTTAAATATTTTGGTGTTTTAAACGGGGTGGTATTTTGAGAACTGAAGACAAGCCGGTTGGTTTTTTTGATTCCGGCGTAGGCGGTATTAGTGTCCTAAGGGAGGCGGTAGAGCTTCTTCCAAAGGAGGATTTTGTATATTTCGGAGACTCGGGAAATGCGCCGTACGGCACGAAAACTGTTGAAGAGGTCAGGAAACTGACATTCGATGCGGTTGATTTCCTGCTGAGCAAAAACGTGAAAGCTGTAGTGGTGGCATGCAATACAGCCACGAGTGCAGCCATAGAGGATTTAAGAAGTGAATATTGTGACATGCCTATTATAGGTATAGAGCCGGCGCTCAAGCCTGCCGTGGAGTTCAGCAGGAAAGGCAAGATTCTGATAATGGCAACGCCTATGACGCTTGCCGAAAAAAAATTCAGCAGCCTTATGAGAAAATATGAGGAGGAGGCTGAGATTCAGCCGCTCCCTTGCCCGGGCCTTGTTGAACTCATAGAAAGCGGTGTCACAGATGGGCCGCTGGTCGAAGATTACCTCAGGAGAAAGCTGGAGCCGTTTCTTGAAAGCGGCATAGCGGCGGTAGTGCTGGGCTGCACCCATTACCCTTTCATCAAAGGATCATTGAACAGGGTCCTAAAAAAGGACACGCCGATAATAGATGGCAGCCAGGGTACGGCAAAGCAGCTTAAGCGGGAGCTGACCAGGCATGGAATCCTGAACAGACGCAACAACAGACAGATGATCGAGATATTCAATTCCTCGGATGATCCAAAGCTCATAAGCCTTTCCCACAGGCTTTTGGAGAGCAAGGGCGAGTGAAAAAATCCTCCTGAACCGATTCAGGAGGATTTTCTGTCTGCAGAATCATATGTTGTTGTAGTAAATGATGGTGTGCAGCGTGCACACTTCCCCTGACTCGTTTCTGTACTCATGGGCTTTGTCCGCAATGAATTTGATTGAGTCCCCCTCTTTCAGTTCATAGGTGGTATCCTTCACTGTAAGCTTGAATTCGCCCTTGCTCACGTATATGTACTCTTCGACATCCTTGTCATGTGGTTCAGACCAGTGCACACACCCATCCTTAAGATCGACGACCAGGACTTCGAACTTTTTTTTGGAATCGAACGGGAAGGCCGGGTAGACAATGTATTTGTCCTTATGCTCGGTAATCGGCGCCAGATCGGTCTTCTTTATTATTACCAGTTCCTCAGGCTTCGCTTCCAGCAGGGAGGTTTGAGAGATATGAAGGCCGTTCGCTATTTTCCACAGGGTTGAAATTGACGGATTGGTCTCCCCTCGCTCTATCTGGCCAAGCATGCCTTTGCTTACCCCTGTCATTTCGGCAACCTTGTCTAGGCTGTAGCCTTTGCTTTTTCTGTATGCATTCAGATTGTTTCCTATGATTATATTGATGTTTTCCAAAGTTTTCTCCTTCTCCCCCTAACCGATTTCACATAATGATTGATAATTATACCATAAAACAATGTCCTTCTCAACAAATTGAAAGGCTTTGCAGGGCATTGCGAAAATTTTATCAAAATAATCATCAAAACTATTGTGCAATATATTATACACGTGATATAATAAAACGCGTTGGATATGCACTATATTATACAAAAAGTATAGCAGAGCGTACAACGTGATATCGATATCAAAGGTAAAAAAACAAAAAAACGCGCTCCAGGCAGTCGGGCGGATGTAAACGTTACCCGCATGTTTGGAAGAAAAGTAATTCGTTAAGGAGAATTTAAGATGAGCGAAGCATTAAAGAAAGATGTTACAACAGGCGCTGGTTTGCAGAAAACTATAGGACTTGTTCCTGCGCTTGCAATCGTTATCGGCATGGTTATAGGTTCAGGAGTATTCTTCAAGCCTCATGCTGTATTCACAGCTACAGGAGCTCCGGGACTCGGACTTATGGCATGGGTTCTTGGCGGAGTCATCTCCGTTGCAGGAGGACTTACAGCAGCAGAAGTTGCAGCAGCAATTCCAAAAACAGGCGGCATGGTCGCATACCTCGAGGAAACTTACGGATCAGTATGGGGATACCTTTTAGGATGGGCTCAGACAGTCGTATACTTCCCGGCTACAATAGCAGCACTCGCAATCATATTTTCTACTCAGGTTTTATCATTATTAAACTTAGCTGACGGTATGCTTATCCCTATAGCAATAGCAGTAACTGTATTCCTGACTATAATGAACTCATTCGGTTCAAAGACAGGCGGAGCAATACAGACAGTTGCAACTGTAGGTAAACTTATACCTATATTCGCAATCATAGTAATCGGTCTGATGTACACAGAAGGAGGCGGCGCGGTAAGACTTTTACCTATGACAGCAGCCGGCCATCCTGTAGCTACAAGCCTTGGAGCAGCGCTTGTTGGAACAATGTTCGCATATGACGGATGGATAAACGTTGGCGCTATAGCAGGAGAGATGAAGAATCCTGGCAAAGACCTTCCAAAGGCAATCATCGGCGGTCTTTCAATAGTTATGGCAATATATGTTTTAATCAATGTAGCTTACCTTTTCGTTATGCCTGCTGAAGCGCTTGCTGCAACAAACACTCCTGCAGCTGACGTTGCAAAGGTTCTGTTCGGAGCAAACGGCGGAAAAATAATCACAGTAGGTATACTCGTTTCCATATTCGGAGCATTAAACGGATACATCATGACTGGAATGAGAATCCCTTACGCACTGGCAACAGAGAACAAACTGCCTTACAGCAACCTCTGGGCTAAACTGCACCCGAAATTCAACACGCCAATAAATGCAGGCGTACTGATGTGCGCAATATCAATAGCAATGATATTCTCAGGAAAATTCGACCAGCTTACAGATCTTTTGATATTCGTAATCTGGATATTCTACACAATGACATTCGTTGCAGTATTCGTTCTCAGAAAGAAGCAGCCTGATCTTGTAAGACCGTACAAGGTTCCGCTTTACCCTGTAGTCCCTGCAATAGCAATCATCGGCGGAGGATATATCATACTTAACACTCTGTTCACTCAGCCAATGAATGCGGGAATAGGCATACTGCTCACAGTAATAGGACTTCCGTTATACTACGCAAGAAAGAGCAAATTCACTAAAGCTGAATAGCAAACCAAGCAGAATCGATAAAAAGTCACAATAGTCTGAAAATGATTTGACATAAAAAAATCGTTTTGCTATAGTAAAATCGAACGGACAACCAGCAATATAGATAACATTTTATTTTATCGGAGGGGATATTAAAATGGAATTGAATTTAAACAAAATAAAAGAAGCACAGAGCAACATCAAAGGCGTTGCAAGAAGGACGCCGCTTTTCTACACTAGCACATACTCGGACAGATGCGGCTGCAGCGTTTACCTCAAATGTGAAAACAAGCAGAAAACAGGAGCATTCAAGTTGAGAGGAGCGTACAACAAGCTCGTCAATATGTCAGAGGAAGATAAGGCCAAAGGAGTAATAGCATCTTCAGCAGGAAACCATGCACAGGGTGTGGCATATGCAGCAACAGCATTCGGAGTAAAATCAACTATAGTAATGCCTGTAACAGCGCCAATGTCAAAGGTTGCAGCAACTAAAGGCTACGGAGCAGAAGTCGTGCAGGCCGGACAGGTTTACGACGAGTGCTATGCAAAAGCTGTTGAGCTTCAGAAGGAGACAGGAGCAACATTCCTTCATCCTTTCAACGACATTGATGTAATGGCAGGACAGGGAACGATAGGCCTTGAAATAATTGAGGACCTTCCGAACGTTGACGTTGTTATGGTGCCAATCGGCGGAGGCGGACTCATTGCAGGCATAGCTACAGCTCTTAAATCAATAAAACCTGATGTAAGAGTTATCGGAGTACAGCCCGAAATAATAGCTTCAACTAAAGCGTCACTCGAAAAGGGCGAAGTTGTTACTCTGCCTGGTGCAAAATCACTGGCAGACGGTATATCCGTAAGCACGCCTGGAGCCGATTGCTTCAAATATATACAGAAGTATGTAGACGAGGTTGTCACTGTAACAGAAGACGAAATAGCGCTTGCTATGTTCAACCTCATGGAGAGAAGCAAGCTTGTAGCTGAGGGCGCAGGCGCAACTCCTCTTGCAGCGCTTCTTGCCGGAAAAGTTACAGGTCTGGAAGGCAAAAATGTAGTTGCCCTAATCAGCGGCGGAAACGTAGACATAGCAACATCTGCAAAGATAATCGAGAGAGAGCTGATAATGCTTCACAGAAGGATCAGATTCAGCGTTGAGCTTCCAGACAAAGTAGGACAGCTCGGAACACTTATCTCCGATATAAGCAAGCTTGGCGGAAACGTTGTTACAGCAAGACAGGATGCAAACTGGAGCGAAAAAGGACTTGAATACGCTACAGTCAACTTTGAGGTTTCAGCTGAATCACCGGAGCACGGAAAACACATGGTTGAAGAGCTCAAGGGAAAAGGATACCTTGTAACAGCAAAATAGAAAAACATCAGGAGATCTTCATTTGAAGGTCTCTTTTTTCGCAGCCTAAAGACAATCGAACCGTTCTCTGATAGAATTGTATTAAAGATATATTCTTGAAGGAGTGCAAAATATTATGCTGAATATAGGTTGTCACTTGTCCGTATCCAAGGGCTTCGAGCACATGGGAAAGGAAGCGCTTGAGATAGGCGCAAACACTTTCCAGTATTTTTCGAGAAACCCCAGAGGCAGCAAAGTGAAAAAAATTGACGAAAAGGATATTGAAGGCCTGATAAAAATAATCAGGGAAAACAGATTCCCGGTGATTCTGGCTCATGCTCCATACACTCTTAATCCCTGCGCAGCGGACACGAAGATAAGGGAATTCGCCCACTTAGCAATGAAGGGCGACCTGGAAAATATGGAATACCTGCCCGGCAACCTCTACACATTCCATCCCGGAAGCCATGTAGGGCAGGGGGTTGAGGAAGGGATAGAACTGATAAGCGGTCTCCTCAACAATGTGCTCAAGGCTGACTTTAAGACCACAGTGCTGCTGGAGACCATGTCAGGCAAGGGCAGCGAGGTGGGGAGCAGCTTCGAGGAGCTCAGAAAGATCATCGACAGGGTGGAATTGGAAGAAATGCTGGGAGTTTGCTTCGACACCTGCCATACTTACTCGGCGGGCTACGACATTGTGAATAACCTCGACGGAGTCCTGGAGGAGTTTGACAGGATTGTCGGGCTGGAGAGGCTTAAGGCTATCCACCTCAATGACAGCATGACGGAATTCGGAAGCAGGAAAGACCGCCACGCCGCCATAGGTGACGGAAGCCTGGGGCTGCCTGCTATAGTCAACATAATCAACCATCCTCTTCTTAGAAAGCTTCCCTTCTACCTGGAGACGCCGAACGAGCTGACCGGATATGCCAGAGAGATAAAGCTTCTCAGGGAACATTACAGGGAATAGCGTATCGAAGGTGTTTCATTAAATCTGATAATATTGTATAATTTATTATCAGGTGCGAATAGGGGGTGTGCGTTTTGAGCTTGAAAGGAAAAGCCTCTAACCCATTAATACAGAACATGAAACTGAAAGAGTTCATAGGCTGGTTTGCTGCAGTGATCTTCCCTTTTGCAGCCATGGGAATAAGCATGACAACGGGAGGCGGAGTCATAGCTGCCTTGATCTATTTCGGGATCTGCGGCTGGCTGCTCAGGACACTCGCCGACAGCGGGATGCCTTACTTCAATCCCAAGCTTAGAAATGTGGCAAAACAGCTCGTAAGGCTTGCGTTTGTATGCGTCCTGTTTTTGATTTTGATACTGACGGAGTATGAATTCAAGGCCTACCCGGTGCTTGAAGGGATTATGCTGGTCACGCTGTTCGTGCTGCCGAAAGGTATATTTGAGCAGCTGGTGACAGCCAATGTTTACGACCTGGCCGGATCCAGAGTCAAGCTGTCGGGTTACGCCGCCGGAATCCTGAGTTCTGTGATGATGTACCTGCTTTACTGGGACAAGTTCATAACTGTGTCGCTCATGAACGGACTGGTTCTGATTCTATTCCAGGGGGTATTAAACTTTTTCACAATAAACATGTACAGGAAAACAAAGGACATCACAGTATGCTGCATAATCCAGGTGCTATTCAACCTTGCGGTTATTTTCTTCTGCGGCTTCGGCAGCATACCGTATTTAGTAGTGTAAGCAATAAATTAAAATAAATTAAAAAAGATTAACGGAGGAGATATTATGAATCCAGTAGTAACAATAAAAATGAGCACAGGCAAGGTAATGAAAGCGGAGCTTTATCCTGAAATTGCACCTAACACGGTGAACAACTTCATAAGCCTGGTAAAGAAAGGGTACTACAACGGCCTTAAATTCCACAGGGTAATCCCGGGCTTCATGATCCAGGGAGGTTGCCCAAGCGGAACAGGTACAGGAAATCCGGGCTATTCTATAAAGGGAGAGTTCAGCAAGAACGGTTTTAAAAATGACCTCAAGCACACAAAAGGCGTGCTATCAATGGCAAGGTCGATGATGCCGAATTCAGCAGGAAGCCAGTTCTTCATAATGGTGGAGAATTCACCTCACCTTGACGGACAGTACGCAGCCTTCGGAAAACTCATCGAGGGTCAGGATGTGGCTGATGAAATAGTGAGCGTGCCAAGGGACCACAGGGACAAGCCTAAGGATGACCAGGTGATGGAAGAAGTAACTGTTGAAACTTTCGGAGTAGATTACGCTGAGCCTGAGAAATGCTAATGATTTTCTGACAAAATTCAAAACAGGGAGTGGTGTTTGTGAATAGAAACAAAGTCGCGCTTATCTATGGTTTTGATGAAAAGGAAAAAGAAAAAATTGAAGACATCGCAAAGCTGCACCATCTGCACAAGGTCAGGGAGATAGAAGCATCCATGGCCGTGATGGAGGTAGGGGATATCCTTGCTGGCAAACCGCCTGCGGGAGCAAAGGCAGAGATGCCTTCAGAAAAGGTAATCCTGTTCAATGACATGAGCGATGAAGAGATTGAGAAATACATTGAGCATCTGAGGAGGGAATTCAAGCCGCTTCCAATCCTGGCGGTGATAACTGAAACCTCGGAAAAATGGACTTTCGAGTACCTGGTGGAGCACCTTGTCGAGGAACGAGAAAAGTTCAGAGCCATGAAATAACGGAGGTCAAGATGAGCAGAGTTGGAGACAAAATAAAGAACATAAGAATGAGCACAGGCATGAGCCAGAAACAGCTGGCGAAAAAACTCGGAGTGGCAGAGAGCTTTGTTAAAGAGGTCGAAACCGGAAGCAAAATAATAAACCAGGATCTTGTTGACAGGATTTCCAAGGTGCTTGGAAAGGACATAAACGATATAACCATGTCCTTTGAGGACCAGGCATATGAGGAAGAGAAAGTGAAGAAGCCTGCAGCGGCAAGCGTAAGGAAGGACAAGCCTGAACAGGTGAGCGATGTCTGGAACGAAGCGTTCGCGTCCGTCATAAAGAGCCTGCCGGTCTACAACTACAGTCTGACAAAGGTTCTGGGAGCAAAGCAGATGCCAATCCTTAACAACAGGATTGAAGGGCACAATCAGGATAAGGTTTTTTACCTCGAGATTGAGGACGACGACATGATAGGCTTCAGGATTGCGAAGGGCGATCTGGCCTTTGCGGTTTCGACAAACGAGTTCTTCAACAACTCGATCTCCCTGATACAGTACGGGGACAAGAGAGTCGTAAGGCAGCTCCAGAGGCTGGACAACAGCAAAGCCCTCATCATAAGCAATAAGGGCTCGGTGGTCACTGAAACGGTAAGCGTTAAGGATGTAAAAGTCATAGCCAAGCTTGAGAGGCTTGAGATAAAGCTTTAGATCCCGGAAAGATCAAAGTCCGGCACATAGTCTTCGGTGGCTGTGCCCGGATCTTGAATGAAGGCATTATGCATACCTGAATCCAGGCAGTACTGGATGATGGATTCATAGTGCCTTTTGTTCACCCTTTTATCTATCTCCGGATACTGGTCTGCTCTGTGCATGGGGGTATACTGGTTCATGATGCTCACGTAGATGTCATCCCCGAATGTCTCCAGGATGTAGTCCATGACCTTCTTTGTGTCAAAGAGGAGTCCCGGGAGCATGAGGTGCCTGATGATGAGCCCTCGCTGCATTATGGATTCGCTGTTGAAAACTGGTTTGCCGACCTGCCTGAACATCTCCTCGATTGCCTTCGAGGCATGGATGAAGTATTCCTTGGCGGCCGAATACTTTAGCGCATAGGCATCGCTGAAGTATTTCAGGTCGGCCAGGTAGACATCCACGATGCCGTCAAGGGACCGGATAGTTTCGACATTCTCGTAGCTGTTTGTGTTGTACAGGATCGGGAGCGAAAGGCCCTTCTTCTTAGACAGCTTAACAGCCTCGATTATCTGTGGGACGTAATGTGTAGGAGTGACAAGGTTTATGTTGTGGGCTCCTCTTTCCTGCTGTTCGAGAAATATTTCAGAAAGCCTTTGGATGCTAACGTCCTTGCCGTAGGATTCCTCGCTTATCCTGTGATTCTGGCAGAAGACGCACCTCAGGTTGCAGTTGGAGAAGAAGACCGTTCCGGAGCCTCTGGTGCCGGATATGCACGGCTCCTCCCATTCGTGGAGGCATACTTTGGCTATTCGAACCTCCATTCCGGCCCTGCAGAAGCCGAGCTCGCCTTCGAGCCTGTTTACACCGCAGTTGCGCGGGCAGAGCCTGCAGCTTTTCAATGATTCAAGCATATTAACACCTCGACAATCCTGTAATCCGATACTAAATCAATATTTCCATTATATTTATTTTCTGAGGTTTTGGCAAATGGCAGGAGCAGATTATGATATAATGGATGAAGTAAAAAAACAGATTGGAGCATAAGATGAACTGGGGAGATAAAAGATATCACTCCTTAAATTATTTTTTAAGGGGAAAATTTAAAAGCAAAGTATATAAAATATCTCTGGATGCGGGGTTCTCCTGCCCCAACAGGGACGGCAAAATAAGCAGCGGAGGCTGCATCTTCTGCAGCGAAAGGGGTTCGGGAGACTATGCGGGGGACAGCAGACTGACCATCCACGAGCAGTTCGACAACATAAAGAGGATGATGGAGAAGAAGTGGAAGGAAGGGAAGTATATCGCGTATTTCCAGGCATACACGAACACTTACGCACCTGTCGAGGTGCTGAGGCAGAAGTACTATGAAGCCGTGAACGAGGAAGGCGTGGTGGCTCTGGCGATCGCCACAAGGCCGGACTGCCTTCAGGACGATGTGCTCGACCTTCTGGAGGAGCTGAGCAGCAAGGTTTATGTGTGGATTGAGCTTGGCCTCCAGACCTCCAACGAGGAAACCGCCGTCCGGATAAACCGGGGCTACACTCTGGACGTGTTTGAGGATGCGCTGCGCAGGCTCAGGAGCAGAGGAATTGATACAGTGTGCCACGTGATTTTCGGCCTGCCGGGCGAGACAACATCGGATATGATGGAAACTGTAAGGTATCTGGCCGGAAAGGACATCCAGGGCATAAAGCTGCACCTCCTTCACCTCATGCAGAACACCCCGATGGTGAAGCTCTACGAGCAGGGGCAGCTCAAGTTCATGGAGGAGGAAGATTATATCGAACTCGTATGCAATGCCATAAGCATACTTCCGCCCCAGGTGGTGATCCACAGGCTGACAGGTGACTCGCCGAGGGCTCTCCTTATAGGCCCCGTGTGGAGCCTCAAGAAGTGGGAGATACTGAACTCGATTGACAGCCGCATGAAGGAGTACGACCTTTACCAGGGCAAGTTCTATAAAAAATAAATCCGATAAATCCGATATTTCTTTGCCTGTCAATAAAATATCGGATTTGAAATAGCGAAAGACTGAAGCGGCGCGCTTCAGTCTTTCGCTATTTCAAATTGAATATCCGATATGGCAGGCAACCAAAAAATGGAAGCTCTATATAACCTGGAATATATAGAATTTCAGGTAGTAGGATTCATCAGAGTTCCAGAGTATCGGATGGTCAGGCGCCTGTGTCCTGAACTCGATCTGCCTCAGCATCCTGTGGGCGTCCTTGGCGGCATCCGCTATGGTGTCGTGGAAAAGCTCCGGATTCATGAAGTGTGAGCAGGAGCAGGTTATGAAAAATCCGCCCGGCTTTACCAGCTTGATGCCCCTCAGGTTCACTTCCTTGTAGCCGCGTGCCGCGCTGTTGACGGTTGACCGGGATTTTGTGAAAGCAGGCGGGTCGAGGATGACAACGTCAAACTTCCTTCCTTCCCTTACCCACTGCGGGAGCACATCGAACGCGTTGTGGCATTCGAACCTGACAGTGTCGGACAAACCGTTAAGGGCTGAATTCCTTGTAGCCTCATCTACCGCAAGCTGAGAAATGTCCAGCCCGAGGACGCTCTTGGCGCCTGCTACGCCTGCATTCAGGGCAAAGGAACCCGTGTGGGTGAAGCAGTCAAGGACATCGGCATCCTTGCAGAGCTTGTGTATAGATTTTCTGTTGTCCTTCTGGTCAAGGAAGAAGCCTGTCTTCTGGCCGTTTTCTATATCAACAGTATATTTAACGCCGTTCTCGATGATCTGCACGTTCGTGTCAAACGGGTCAGACAGGAAGCCCTTCGTCTGCTCCATGCCTTCCAGTTCCCGCACCTTGACGTCGCTCCTCTCGTATATTCCCTTGGCACCGAAGTCCTCGTTGAGGATCCTGACCACTATGTCCTTGTACTTGTCTATTCCCAGCGCCAGGGACTGGATTACGTAATAGTCCTCGTACTTGTCTATGATAAGGCCGGGCAGGAAGTCCGCCTCCCCGAAGATGAACCTGCAGCTTGAGGTGTCTATTACCTTTTTCCTGTACTCCCAGGCAGCGTGCATCCTCTTCCTGAAGAACTGCTCGTCTATCTCCTCGTCCTTGTCCCTTGTCATCATCCTGAGAGCTATCTTCGAAGCGTCGTTCACATAGGCTTTTCCTATGAAGCTGTCCTTGAAGTTGTAAACCTCTACTATGTCGCCGTTAGTGTACTCGCCGTCGAAGCCCTCTATCTCGTTTGAGTATATCCACGGATGGCCGTTCTCAGCCTTCCGTCCCTTTCCTTTATATAAATAAAATTTGCATGCCATATTATCCAACCTCCTCTATCGAGAGTAGTATACCACAACTTAGTCACTAAAAAAATCCTTTGACTACACTATAGAAATAAATTAAACTATAATCTGTGTGTAAAATTACCGTATAGAAATAACCATAAGGGGAGAATTAGTTTTGAGCATACTTAATGTTAAAAATGTAAATCATGGATTTGGAGACAGGGCTATACTGGAGGATGTCACCTTCAGGCTTCTCAAAGGAGAGCATGTCGGACTCATAGGTGCAAACGGAGAGGGAAAATCCACGTTTATGAATATAATCACAGGCAAACTCATGCCTGATGAAGGCGTGATAGAATGGTCAAACCGGGTAAGGGTTGGCTACATGGACCAGCATACAAAGCTCGCGGAGGGGCAGACCATCAGGGACATCCTAAGGGGCGCTTTCCAGTACCTCTTCGACCTTGAAGAAGAGATGATGGCAATAACCGACAAGATGGCGGATGCGTCGCCGGAGGAGCTCGAAAAACTCCTTGAGGACATGGGCACCATCCAGGACCTGCTGGACAACAACGGTTTTTATGTAATTGATGCGAAGATAGAAGAGGTTGCTGCAGGGCTCGGACTCAGGGATGTGGGGCTGGACAAGGATGTCCACGATCTCAGCGGCGGCCAGAGGACAAAGGTTCTGCTTGCAAAGCTCCTTCTGGAAGTGCCGGACATATTGCTTTTGGACGAGCCTACGAACTACCTTGACGAGCAGCACATAGAATGGCTCAAGAGATACCTGCAGAACTACGAGAACGCATTCCTGCTGATATCCCATGACATACCGTTCCTCAACAGCGTAATAAACCTGATATACCATATGGAGAACAGGAAGCTTTCAAGATATGTTGGCGACTACGACAATTTCATTAGGGTGTACGAGGCTAAAAAGAAGCAGCTTGAGTCAGCCTTCAACAGGCAGCAGCAGGAGATAGCAAAGCTTGAGGATTTCGTTGCAAGGAACAAGGCGAACGTAGCCACAACGGGAATGGCAAAGTCCAGGCAGAAGAAGCTGGACAAGATGGAGAGGATAGAGCTTCCTAAGGATAAGGTTAAGCCGGAATTCAACTTCAAAGGCGCAAGAGCCAGCGGCAAGCTGGTATTCGAAACGACTGACCTGGTTATAGGATACGACGCACCTCTTTCAAAGCCTATTAATGTCAGGATGGAGAGAGGGGACAAAGTAGCCCTCGTAGGAGCGAACGGACTGGGAAAAACCACGCTGCTTAAAAGTCTCCTTGGCCAGATCAAGCCTATTTCAGGAAGCATCGAGCTGGGAGATTACCAGCACATCGGGTACTTCGAGCAGGAGATAAAAGAGGCGAACTATAACACCTGCATAGAAGAGGTGTGGGAGGATTTTCCTTCGTATTCGCAGTATCAGATCAGGGCGGCGCTTGCCAAATGCGGGCTCACAACAAAGCATATAGAGAGCAAAATCGTTGTGCTGAGCGGTGGTGAGCAGGCTAAGGTAAGGCTGTGCAAGCTGCTGAACAGGGAGACGAATATCCTCATACTTGACGAGCCTACCAACCATCTCGATGTGGATGCGAAAGAAGAGCTTAAGAAAGCCCTGAAGGAATACAGGGGAAGCATACTCCTGGTATGCCATGAGCCGGAATTCTACAGGGACGTAGTGACAGATGTATGGAACTGCGAGGAATGGACGAATAAGATAGTATAGCTTTTCAAATAAAAAGGTTGCTGACAGGCCATATGTGCTGTCGGCAACCTTTTGGATTAAATGATATTTTTGTTTTTATGGTAGAAACCAACGAAGCTTTCGCTTTAAATCCCGACCAAATTGTCATAGAGCCTGCTTTCGCTCATATCCGGCCGCAACTTTATGCGCTCATCTACATCTCTTTCCAATACCGCAATGAGTTCCTGCTGGCCATCAGCTGTTGAAAATTCAGGGAAATAACCTGATGTAACTGATACAACCCTCCAACCTTGCTGAGCGTAGGCATTTAATGTAACTTCAAAAGTTTCAGGATTGAACTTTTCGGCAAATAATTTATCCTTACGCGTTAGAACCTTGTATTCTTTCATTAATTTACCCTCCGTTCGTTTTAATTTATTCCTTACAATTTATTTATACACCTGAAATTGTGAAAATTCAATTAAATTGTAATTTCATATCCTTTATCGCCAAGTGCCTTCACAGCACAGCTTATATCCTTGTTTTTTACAAGAATATAATCCGTATCAAATGTGGATACAGCAAATATGCTTACTCCCGCGGTTGCTAATATCGTGCTTATTGGAGCAAGAATTCCTATAAGCGAAAAATCCAAGGGACCCTCGATCTTAAAAACCCTCCAATCCTTTTCGCACTTTACTTCATCTGGAA
>Ga0316601_100000012_pt1 | contig 79437 bp, 72 predicted proteins | sample OWC_soil_day5_no_FD_207663 | JGI IMG/M metagenome (GOLD analysis project Ga0316601, IMG submission 207663) | Wetland soil microbial communities from Old Woman Creek delta, Ohio, United States - OWC_soil_day5_noCT | ecosystem: Environmental > Terrestrial > Soil > Wetlands | place: USA: Ohio... | reverse complement strand
ACGCGCTGTCCGGCGCGCGGCATGGCCCGCACGCGCGCGTCGTCCGCATTGACCACCGCGGTCTCGCAGCCGTCGAAGATGCGCGCCTTGGCGGCGGCGTAGTCGTCCAGCGAGTCGTAGCGGTCGAGGTGGTCCGGCGTGACGTTCAGCACCGTGGCGGTCCGGGTGCGCAGCGAGTGCGTGGTCTCGAGCTGGAAGCTCGAGAGCTCCAGCACGTAGAGCGCGGGCGCCGGGCGTTCGAGCAGGTCGAGCGCCGGCTCGCCGAGATTCGCGCCCGCGATGGCAGGACGGCCCGCGGCTGTCGCGACTTCCGCGAGCAGCGCGGTGACCGTGCTCTTACCGTTGGTGCCGGTGACTGCCGCGACCGGCGCCTGCGCCTCGCGCGCGAAGAGCTCGATGTCGCCCACCACCGGCAGGCCGCGCCGCACGGCCTCGACGGCGACGGGCTCGCGCAGCGAGAGGCCGGGCGAGATCACCACCTGCGCCACGCCCTCGAGCAGCGCGTCGTCGAACGCGCCGGTGCGCAACTCGACTTCCGGCACCTGCGCGCGCAGCGACGCGGAGCCCGGCGGCTCGGCGCGCGTGTCGGCGACGCGCACCGCGAGACCCTTGCGTCGCAGGTAGCGCGCGCAGGAGAGCCCCGTGCGGCCGAGCCCGAGCACCAGTGCGCGGGTGCCGGCCTCGAGCGGTGGCAGAGTGTGCGGCGCGCCGTTCATCGCAGCTTCAGCGTGGCGAGGCCGACGAGCACCAGGATCACGGTGAGGATCCAGAAGCGAACGATCACCTTCGGCTCGGCCCAGCCCTTGAGTTCGAAGTGGTGGTGGATCGGCGCCATGCGGAAGATGCGCTTGCCGCGCAGCTTGAACGAGCCCACCTGCAGGATGACGGACACCGTCTCCATGACGAACACGCCGCCCATGATGAACAGCACGATCTCCTGGCGGACGATCACGGCGATCACGCCGAGGGCGGCGCCGAGCGCGAGCGCGCCGATATCGCCCATGAATACCTGCGCCGGGTAGGTGTTGAACCACAGGAAGCCGAGGCCCGCGCCGAAGATGGCCGAGCAGATCACCAGCACCTCGCCGGTGCCCGCGATGTAGGGGATGCCGAGGTAGTTGGCGAACACCACGTTACCGGACGCGTAGGCGAACACGCCGAGCGCGCCCGCCACCAGCACCGCCGGCATGATCGCGAGGCCGTCGAGGCCGTCGGTGAGGTTGACCGCGTTCGACGAGCCCACGATCACGAAGTAGGCGACAACGATGAACAGCGGCCCGAGCGGCAGCACGAAGTCCTTGAAGAACGGCACGATCAGTGTCGTCTCGATGGGCGTCTTCGCGGTCGCGTAGAGGGCGATCGCGGCGCCGAGACCGGCGACCGACTGCCAGAAATACTTGTAGCGGGCGATCAACCCGCGCGAATCGCCGACGACGAGCTTCAGGTAGTCGTCCCAGAAGCCGATCAGCCCGAAGGCGACGGTGACGGCGAGCACGATCCAGACGAAGCGGTTGGCAAGGTCGGCCCACAGCAGGGTCGCGGCGACGATCGCGACCAGGATGAGCGCGCCGCCCATAGTCGGCGTGCCGGCCTTGGACAGGTGGCTCTGCGGACCGTCGGAGCGCACGCGCTGCCCGACCTGGTGCTCGGCCAGCTTGCGGATCATCGGCGGACCGACCAGCAGCGAGATCAGCAGCGCGGTGAGGGCCGCGAGGATCGCCCGCAGCGTGAGGTAGCTGAAGACGTTGAATACGCTGTAGTGCTGGGTTAACCAGTCGGCGACGTAGCGCAGCATGCTAGTGCCCCTCCCCGCCGCCGGCGCCGAGCGCCGCAGCCACCCGCTCGAGGCGGTTGGAGCGCGAGCCCTTCACGAGCACCGTGATGCCGGGACCGACGCCCTCCGCGAGTGAGGCGATCAGGTCCTCGGCGCTCGCGAACCAGGTGCTGCCGGTGCCGAACGCCTCCACCGCGTGGTGCGCCTCCTCGCCCACGGCGAGCAGGCGCGTCACGCCGCACTGGCGCGCGAACTCGCCGATCTCCGCGTGCAGCTGCGACGACCCCTCGCCGAGCTCGCGCATCTCGCCGAGCACCAGCCAGCGCTCGCCGCCGAGCTGCTCGAGCGCGCGCAGGCCGGCCCGCACCGATGCGGGATTGGCGTTGTAGGAGTCGTCGATCAGGCGGCCACCGCCGGCGAGCGCCTTGAACTCCAGCCGGCCGGCCACTGGACGCATGCCGAGCAGTCCCTCGACGATGGCGTCGAGCCGGGCTCCGGCGGCGTGGGCCGCGGCGGCGGCCGCAAGCGCATTCGCCACGTTGTGCTCCCCCGCCAGCGCGATCGTGACGCGGCGGCGGCCGAGCGGACAGTCGAGCTCGAACTCGGTCGACGGGCCGTCCTCGGATGATCGGCTGTGCAGGTCCGTTGCAGTGAAGTCGGCGCGCTCGCGCAGGCCGAAGGTGACGATGCGTCCGGCGCCGCGGGCGAGTCCGTGCCAGTACGCCGCGAAGCGGTCGTCGGCGTTGATGACCGCCGCCTGGTCGACGCCGAGCCCGGCAAACAGCTCGCCCTTGCCCTCGGCCACGCCTTCGATCCCCCCGAAGCCCTCGAGGTGCGCCGGGCCGGCGTTGATGACGAGCCCCACGTCGGGACGCGCGATGCCGGCGAGGTGTGCGATCTCGCCGCGATGGTTGGCACCCATCTCGATCACCGCGTAGCGATGCCCGGGCTCGAGCCGCGCGAGCGTGAGCGGCACGCCGATGTGGTTGTTCAGGTTGCCGCGCGTGACGAGGCAGCTGCCGGCGTGCGCCAGGATCGCGCCGATCATTTCCTTGGTCGTGGTCTTGCCGTTGCTGCCGGTGATGCCGACGACCGTGCCGGCGAAGTCGCCGCGCCAGGCCGCGGCGAATGCCGTGAGCCCGGCTAGCACGTCGGGGACGACGACCTGGGGCAATGGGATCGACACCAGTCGCGCGACCAGCGCACCGGCCGCGCCGCGCTCGAGCGCCTCGGGCACGAACTGGTGGCCGTCGAAGCGCTCGCCGCGCAGCGCGACGAACAGGGCCGCCGGCTCGAGCGCGCGGCTGTCGGTGGTGACGACGCCGAATTCAGCGTCTGCGCCGTGCAGGACGCCGCCGCTGACCCGTGCGAGCTCGGCGAGGCTGCGGATCATGCCTCGGCTCCCAGCGCGTCCAGCACGACCTGCCGGTCGCTGAAGGGTCGCGACTCGACGCCGATGATCTGCCGCTCCTCGTGGCCCTTGCCGGCGATCACGACCACGTCCCCGGCGTCGGCCTCGGCCAGCGCGTAATGGATCGCCTCGCCGCGGTCGGCGATCATCTGGACCGCGGCGCGATCGCGCACGCCGGCCAGGATCTGCTCGAGGATGGCCTGCGAGGGCTCGCTGCGCGGATTGTCGTCGGTGAGCACGACGAGGTCGGCGTGCGCCTCAGCCACGGCCCCCATCATCGGCCGCTTGCCGGGATCGCGGTCGCCTCCGCAGCCGAACACGCAGATGAGCCGGCCGCGGGCGTGCGAGCGCGCGGCGTCGAGCACCTTGGCGAGCGCGTCGGGCGAGTGCGCGTAGTCCACCAGCGCCAGCGGCTGCACGCCGCCGCCGAACGCCTCCATGCGTCCCGGTGGCGCGCCGCAGGCGGCGAGCGCCACGAGCGCCTGCTGCAGCGGCACGTTCCAACCGAGCAGCACGCCCAGCACCGCGAGCAGGTTTTCCGCGTTGAACTCGCCGACGAGGCGGGAGCGCAGCGTGCCAGCACCCCAGCTGCTCTCGACGTGCAGCGCGAGGCCAGCCGGGGTGGCGCGCAGCTCGGGCAGGCGGATCCAGCCGTTGCCGGGCTCGGTCCAGAGCTCGTTCGAGGTGGAATACAGCACGCGGTCGATGCCGGGCTCGAGCCGCCCCAGGAGCTCGCAACCAAAGCTGTCGCGCGCGTTGACCACGGCCCGACCGAGTCCCGGCGCGCGGAACAGGCGCGCCTTCGCGTCGCCGTACGATTGCAGTGTGCCGTGGTAGTCGAGGTGATCGCGCGTCAGGTTGGTGAATACCGCGGTATCGAAGCGCACCCCTGCGACCCGGCCCTGGTCGAGCGCATGCGAGGACACCTCGAGCCCGAGCGTCTTCGCGCCGGCATCGCGCGCCTCGGCGAGGCGCCGATGCACGCTCACGCAATCGGGCGTCGTGAGTCCGGCATCGCGCAGGGCTCCCGGGCGCCCGAAGCCGAGCGTGCCGAGGTAGGCGCCGCGCCGGCCGAGCAGGTCCGCGGCCTGCGAGAGCAGGTAGGCGCAGGTGGTCTTGCCGTTCGTGCCCGTGAACCCCACCACCTGCAGCTCCGCGGACGGCTGCCGGAAGAAGCGGTCGGCGATGGCGCCGGCCCGCTGGCCGAGTCCCTCGACCGCGAGCACCTCGACCCCGGGAGGCAGTGACGGCGGCTCGACGCCGGGAGCCGGCTCCCAGAGCACGACGACCGCGCCGCGCGCGACGGCCTCGGCGGCGTGCGCGACGCCGTGCGTGGTGCGACCCGGGCAGGCGAGGAACGCGGCGCCCGGCCCTGCCTGACGGCTGTCCATCGCGAGGCCCCGGACCTCGAGGTCGCGAGTCGGCTGTACCGACCCGTCGAGCAGGTCGGAGAGCCTCGCGCGGTAAACGGGCGGGGCCTCGTCGGCCATCGGCACGGCGTCGGAGCCGTTCACCACGGGTCCTTCGCCTGCACGAGCGTCGTGGCCGGCAGGCGCTGCAGATCGTCGGGCGGGATCGCCAGCAGGCGCAGCGCGCCCGACATCACGGCGGAGTAGACGGGTGCCGCGATCTCGCCGGCGTAGTACGCGCCGGCCGACGGCTCGTCGATCACCACGACGGCGGCGAGGCGCGGGTTGCTCGCAGGCACCACGCCGCCGAACACGGCGATGTACTTGTTGGTCGAATAGCCGCCCTGCTCGGACGCCTTCCACGCCGTACCCGTCTTGCCGGCCACCTGGTAGCCGAGGACGCCGGCGCGCTGCGCGGTGCCGCCCTCGCCGACGACCGACTGCATCATGCGCACGAGCTCGCGCGCGACGGTCTCGTCCAGCACGCGCTCGCCTTCGGGCGGCGAGTCGAGCCTGCGCAGGGACACGGGCCGCTGGAGGCCGCCCGAGCCGAGCACCGCGTACGCCTGCGCGAGCTGCAGCGCCGTCACCGACAGACCGTAGCCGTAGGAGATCGTGGCCTGGTTGATCGGTTTCCAGTGCTGCGCCGGCGGCAGGATGCCTGCGGATTCGCCGGGGAACCCCGACCCCGTCACGCGACCGAACCCGAAGTGGTCGAACACCGCGTGCATCTGCTCGGGCCGGAGCGTCTGCGCGATCTTGACCACGCCCACGTTGCTCGACCGGGCGAGCACCGTCGTGACGTCGATGGCGCCGAGGTTGCGCTTGTCCTTCACCGTGCTCGCCCCGACCCGGAGCAGGCCCGGCGAGGTGTCGATCACGGAGTCCGCGCGGATGCTGCCGGTCTCGAGGCCGGCGGCGACGGCGAAGGGCTTGATGCTCGAGCCGGGCTCGAAGACGTCGTTGGTCGCACGGTTGCGGTAGCGCGAGGCGGCGTACTGCTCGCGGTCGTTGGGATTGAAGGCGGGCTGGTTCACCATCGCCAGCACTTCGCCGGTCGCGATGTCGAGCACCACGAGGGAGCCGGCGCGCGCACGGTGCGCCTGGATGGCCGCCTTGAGCTCGCGATAGGCGAGGTACTGAACGCGCAGGTCGATGCTGGTGTAGAGATCCTGTCCCGGCCGCGGCGGACGGATGCGCTCGATGTCGGCGATGGTCCGCCCGAGGCTGTCGCGCATGACGCGCTTGACGCCCGGCACACCGCCGAGCCACTGGTCGAAGGCGAGCTCGAGCCCCTCCTGGCCGACGTCGTCCACGTTCGTGAACCCGAGCAGGTGGCCCGTGACCTCGCCCGCCGGGTAGTAGCGCCGGTACTCGCGCTGCGTGTTGACGCCGGGAATGCCGAGCGCCTTGACGCGGTCGGCGTCCTGCGGGCGCATGTGCCGGACGAGGTACACGAACTGGCGGTCGAGGCTGCCGGTGACGCGCCTCGCGAGCCACTGCGGGTCGCGGTCGAGCGCCCGGGCAAGTTTCGCGAACTCGTGCGGTGCCTGGGCCAGCGTGCGCGGGTGGGCCGTGACCGTGTCCACCGGCGTGCTGACCGCGAGCGGTTCGCCGTTGCGATCGAGGATCATGCCGCGGTTCGCGGACAGCGTGGCCTCGCGGAGGATGCGCGCGTCGCCCTTCTTCTCCAGGAAGTCCTGGTCGATGACCTGCAGGTACACGGCCCGTGCGACCAGCGCGAGGCCTGCGAGGGCCAGCAGGCCGAGCACGAACCACTGGCGCCACGCGAGGCCCGCGGTTTCGGCGGAAGACTGGCCGGCGCGCGTCATGGCTGGACGATGCGCAGGTCGCCGGCCTGCGGGATGGTCATGCGCAACTGGTCGCGGGCCGCCTGCTCGACGCGACCGTGCCGGGCCAGCGTGCTCTGCTCGATCTGCAGCTGCCCCCACTCGATGTCGAGGTCGTCACGCACCCGGGTGAGCTGCTGCAGCTCGTAGAAGCGGTTGCGCGCCTCGTGCTTGGCGTAGATCACGCCGAGCGAGGAGCCGAGCACGGCCACCCAGAGCACGGCCACGACGAGGCGCCAACCGGTCGCGCTCATGCCGCGAGCCTCTCGGCCACGCGCAGCACGGCGCTGCGGGCGCGGGGGTTGGCCCGCACTTCGGACTCTCCGGCGACGATCGCCCCGCCGACGCGCCTGAGCCGCGGTCGCGCGTGCGGCGGCACCTGCGGCAATCCGGCGTACACGGGGTCGCCCTGCTCCTCGCGACGGATGAAGCGCTTGGCGATGCGGTCCTCGAGCGAGTGGAAGCTGATCACGCACAGGCGACCGCCAGTCGCGAGCAGCCGCACGGCCTGCGGCAGCGCCGTCTGCAGCGCCTCGAGCTCGCCGTTCACGTGGATGCGGATCGCCTGGAACGTGCGCGTGGCCGGGTGCTTGCCGGGCTCGCGCGTCGGCACGGCGGCCGCGACGATCTCCGCGAGCTCGCCGGTGCGCGTGATCGAGGCGGTGGCGCGCGCGGCAACGATCGCGCGGGCGATGCGGCGCGCGAACCGCTCCTCGCCGAGTTCGCGCAGGACGTCGGCAATCTCGCGCTCGCCGGCCCTTGCCAGCCACTGCGCCGCGCTCTGCCCCGCCTCGTTGTCCATCCGCATGTCGAGCGGCCCGTCCTGCATGAAACTGAAGCCGCGACTGGCCTCGTCGAGCTGCGGCGACGAGACCCCGAGGTCCAGCAGCACGCCGTCCAGCTCCCCTTCCACTCCTGCCGCCCGGACCCGCTCCTCGAGCGAACCGAACGACCCCCGTACCAGCGTGAGACGTGGCTCCCCAGCGAACCGCCGCTGCCCCGCCCCGATCGCCGCCGGGTCCCGGTCGATCGACACGACCCGCCCCGCGGACCCGAGCGCCGCGAGGATCGCGGCGGTGTGTCCGCCCCGGCCGAAGGTCGCATCGCAGTAGCGCCCATCGGGCCGTATCGCGAGGCCGACCAGCACTTCGTCGAGAAGTACCGGCGTGTGCTCCGCCACCGGCCGGGCCTACAGCGACAGCTGGCCGAGTTCGGCCGGCAGCTCGCCCGGCTCCTCGCCGGCCTGCAACCAGGCGTCGCGGCGCTCGTTCCAGTGCAGCTCGTCCCAGAGCTCGAACCGGCTGCCCTGCCCGATCAGCATCGCCTGGCGCGTCAGCCCCGCGTATTCGCGCAGCTTCGGCGGCACCAGCACCCGGCCGTGCGAATCGAGCTCGAGGTCGGTCGCGTGACCCACCATCAGCCGCTGCAGCCGGCGCGCCTGCGGATTCAGGGTCGGCAGGCGCATCAGCTTGCGTTCGATCTCTTCCCAGTCCGGCAGCGGGTAGATCAGCAGGCACCGGTCGGCCCGATCGACAGTCGCGACCAGACGGCCCTCGCTGCGCTCGACCAGGGTGTCCCGGTACCGCGCAGGCATGGCCATCCGCCCCTTGGCGTCGAGCGTCACTTTGTTGGCACCACGAAACATTTCAGGCTGCTGACGGGCCGACGGCCCATTTCATCCCACTTTGTCCCACTTCGCGGCACTATAGGTCGCGTGCGCGCGGAGAGTCAACGGCCTGTCGCAAAGATTTTCTAGCGAGCACAGTGACTTAGCGGCCCGACCCATCGCCCGGCGTACCCCACGGAAAGTACATAGCCATACCAATCAGGCGGTTATCTGAACTTCCTGAAAGTCGAGTCACAACCAGGCTTGCGTGGGATCCGCACTCGAACTGGCCACCGGAATACAGGACAGGGTGCCCGGCATGACGGCTTGGGCGGGGGGGATGCAGCGTCGCTGTGGGAGGCCGATTGCCTCAGACGGCGGATCCCAGCCTGCCGCAGGGCCAACGGGGTGGGACGGAGTGGGACAAATGCGTCCTCACCGCACCGGGTGACGGCAAGCGTCACGCCGCCGGACCTGACGGAATCAACCTGCTCTGATCGGAAAAGGGAGTCGGCCGATAAGCCGGGTTCTGTCGAGGGCAACCATCCATCTGGGACGCGCGTCGCCGCGCGCCTCGAGCGACCTACCCGGAAACTCCTGCGGGCCGCAGGTACGGGCCGTGAAGCCCGCGTGTTTCCCTATTTGGTCTTGCTCCAGGTGGGGTTTGCCGTGCCGCCGAATGTTGCCACCGGCGCGGTGCGCTCTTACCGCACCCTTTCACCCTTACCGTCGCTGCATCGCTGCAGCGCTTAGGCGGTCTGCTCTCTGTTGCACTTTCCGTGGGCTCGCGCCCCCCAGGCGTTACCTGGCACCTTGCCCTGTGGAGCCCGGACTTTCCTCTGCCAAGGGCGCAGCGGTTGCCTGGCCGACTCCCGCGCACAGTATACGGGCGCGCGCTGTTACTCCGCTTGGATATGACCGGACGATCCCTTGAGCCGAAGCGCGCGCTCATACAAGTCCTTGCGCGGTCGCCCGGTGAGCTGGGCGGCGAGCCTGGCGGCCTGCGACACGGGCAGATCGTCGAGCAGGACGCGCAGCACGCGGTCCGCATCGCCATCGCCCGATTCGGCCTCCTGCGCGGCGCCCTGCACGACGATCACGATCTCGCCGCGCACCATGTCCGCGTCCGTACCCGATCGACGCGCCAGCTCGCCAAGCGATCCGCGATAGACGGTCTCGAATTTCTTGGTGAGCTCGCGCGCCACCGCCGCCGGACGATCCTCCCCGAGCACGGCGGCGAGGTCCTCGAGCGCCTCGGCCAGCCGGTGCGGGGCTTCGTAGAACACCATCGTGCGCGACTCGCCGACCAGCGCTTCGAGCGAGCGTCGGCGCGCCCCCTGCTTCGGCGGCAGGAATCCCTCGAAAGCGAAGCGTGCCGCCGGCAAGGCGGCCACCGACAACGCTGCGACCGCCGCGCACGGGCCGGGCACGGCCACGACCTCGATGCCGGCCGCGGCCGCGGCTTGCACCAGCACCGCTCCCGGGTCGCTCACGAGCGGCGTCCCGGCATCGCTCACCAGCGCCACCGACGCGCCGCCCCGCAGTCGCTCGACGAGCCCTGGCACCCGCGCCGGTTCGTTGTGCTCGTGCAGCGACTCGAGCGCGCCGCGAGGCCGCTCGATGCCGCAGGCCGAGAGCAGCTGGCGCGTGTGCCGCGTGTCCTCCGCGAGCAGCAGGTCGGCGTCGCGCAGGACGTCTCGGGCGCGGGCGGACAGATCGGCGAGGTTGCCGATCGGGGTGGCGACGACGAACAGTGTGCCCTGCCCGGGTCGCGCTATAGAATCCGCCGGGTCTCCGGTCACGGGCTGCTCCTCTTTCTCACCATGCTGCACGCACGCCTCTGCGGCCGGCAAGCTCGGGCCTGGCTGGCCGCCACACTGCTCGTCGCCGGGCTCGTGATACTCGCACCCGGGCACGCCCTCGCGGCGCGCTCGGACGATCTCGCAGCGGCCGACGCGTACTCGCGCAGCGGCCAGCACGCGGAGGCTGCCGCGCTGTACGAGGCGCTCGCCAAGCGCACGTTTCGCGGCTGGGACGCACGACTGGCGCTGCTGGCCGCGCGCGAGTACCTGGCGGCAGACCGGCTTGGAGATGCCGAGCGCATGCTCGGCCGGGTCGGCCCGGTCCGCGGCGACGATGCGGTGCTGCTCGCGCGGGTGCAGGCGGAGCTCGCGCTGGCGCAGGACCGACCCGAGGCCGCGCTGGAGGCGTTGAATCGCATTCCGGAGCCTTGGCCGGCGCCACTGGCCGCGGAGCTGCTCCAGCTGCGCGCGCAGGCGCAGTTCGCGGCCGGACGCCTGCTGGACGGTCTGCGGACCACCGAGGCGCGGGTCCAGCTGCTCAGTACGGCCGACGAACGACGGGCCGCGCAGGCGCAGCTGGTGGATGCACTGCTCGCGAACCCGGGCGCCGCACCACCCGCCGAAGCAACGCCGTCCGAGCGGGCCTGGTTCGAGCTCGGTCCGGTGCTCGGGGCTTCGGACTCGGATCCCGACACGCTGGCGCGGCGGGCAGCGGACTGGCGGGAACGGCACCCGAACCACCCGGCCGGGGAGTTCCTGCCAGCGGCCCCAGCCGCGGGCGCAACTTCGACGATTCCTGCCGAACCCGCGGACTCGGTCGCAGTGCTGCTGCCGCTTTCGGGGCGCATGCAGGCGGCCGGGCGCGCGGTGCGCGACGGCTTCCTCGCGGCAGCCCTCGCCGAGCCGGCCGAGCGCAGACCGAAGATCGAGCTCCTGGACACCGCCGAGCTTGGCGCCGCGGCCGCCTATGCGCGGGCGCTGGAGCTGGGCGCGCGCGCGGTCGCCGGACCGCTGATGAAAGAGGACGTGGCGGCGCTCATCGCCGCGCAATCGTTGCCCGTACCGACGCTGGCACTCAACTCGCTGCCTCTGGACTCGCCACCGCCCTTTCTCTTCCAGTTCGCGCTCGACCCGGAGCACGAGGCGCGTGCGGTGGCCCGGCGCATCGCGCGCGATGGACGCCTCCACGGGGTTGCGCTGTTCCCGAGCAATGCGTGGGGGGAGCGCGTTCACGCGGCATTCACGGAGGAAGCTCGCGCGGCCGGTCTCGAGCTGACCTCGGTCCAGTTCTACGAACCGGCGGCGAAGGATTTCTCCGGACCGCTGCGCGCGGCGCTCGGGCGCTTCGGCGGCGCCGGCGACCGGGACGCCAAGGGGGCGTCGGTGCGGCGCGATGGCGCGGCCGAGGCGCTTGCCGGGCCGCAGTTCGCCTTCCTGGCCGCCTCCGCTGCGGCGACCCGGGCCCTGCTGCCGCAGCTGCGGTTCCAGATGGCGTACGAGCTGCCGGTGTATGCCACGTCGGACGCGATCGAGCCGAGTGCGCGCGCGGTTCCCGACCTCGACGGGCTCACCTTCCCCGAAATGCCCTGGATCCTGACTTCAGGCGTCGGCGCACAGGAGTTCTGGGACGTCCTTCAGGCAGGTCGGTCCGCGGCGGTGCGCGGCCGGCTGCGTCTCTACGCCTTCGGCTTCGACGCCTACGGACTGCTGCGCAACTTGAACTCCGCCGCCCGCGGCATCGGGGTGACTGGTCTCAGCGGCCGGCTGGCGATCGCACCGGACGGGCGCGTACAGCGCGAACTCGAGTGGGCCCAGATCGAGCGTGGCCAGTCGCGGCCGGCCGGGGACATCCTGATCCCGGCCCTGCCCAGTGAGCCCTGAAAGCACGACGCAGGCCGGCCGGCGTGGCGAAGAACTGGCCTGCCGGCATCTGGAGTCGCAAGGCCTCGTACTGCTCGAGCGTAACTACCGCTGCCGCGCCGGGGAGATCGACCTCGTGATGCGCGAGGGTCACGTCCTCGTGCTGGTCGAGGTGCGCTCGCGCACGAGCGCGGCCCACGGCGGCGCCGCAGCGACGGTCGGCGCCCGCAAGCAGCGCCGGTTCATCCTGGCGGCGCGTCACCTGATGCTCACCCGGCCGCAGCACCGCGCCCTGGCCGCGCGCTTCGACGTCGTTGCGATCGACCCGTCTCCCGATGGAGGACCCGCGCAACTGACCTGGATACGGGACGCCTTTCGTGCCTGAGGCCGGGGTCGGGACGGCGGCCTACTTGACCACCTTGAGTCTCGGTCGCACCGCCGCAGGCCGGGTCTCGGGGTTCGCCGACGGCTGAGGCGGCTTCGGCGGCTCGGCTCCCGGCGGCGGAGCGTCCGCCTCGGTGAAGATCATCCCCTGCCCCGTCTCGCGGGCGTAGATCGCGAGGACCGCTTCGACCGGCACGCGCACGTTCATGGCCGCGCCGCCGAAGCGGCCGCTGAAGCTCAGCTCGTCGTTGCCCAGGGTCAGTTGGGCGGTCGCGGACCAGCTCAGGTTGAGGACGATCTTGCCGTCCTGGACGTACTGGCGCGGCACATCCACGCCCTGCCGGCCGGCATCCACGACGACGTGCGGCGTGCAGCCGCTGTCGCTGATCCACTCGTGCATCGCGCGCAGCAGGTAGGGCCGCCGTGGCTTCACCGGCGCATCTCCCGCTCCGCCTCGGACAGGCTGGCGCGGACCGCCGCATGGCCAAGCAGACGCTGGGCGTAGCGCTCGACAGTGGGTGCCGTCGCAGGGATCGCGATGCGCCACCGCGGCAGGCGCCACAGGATCGGGGCGACCGCCGCGTCCAGCAGCGAGAACTGGTCGGCGAGGAACCACGGCTTGCGTCGCAGCAGCGGCTCGACCGCCACCACGGTCTCCAGCAGGAGGCGCCGCGCGCGCTGCTCTTCCCGGCGCTCCCCGCCCTCGAGCGCCGGCACGAGCGTGTACCAGTCCTGCTCGATGCGCTGCGCGACGATTCGCGCCTGGGCACGTCCGGCGGGCTCGCCCGGGAACAGCGCCGGTGCGGGGAATCGCTCCTCGAGGTACTCGCAGATGATGCCCGGCCCGTAGGCGACGAGGTCGCGGTCCACGAGCGTGGGCAGCGACTGGTAGGGGTTCAGGTCGACGAGGTCCTCCGGCGGGTGCGCCGGATCGCTTTCGACCACGCGCACCTCGAGTCCCTTGGCCGCGAGCACGATGCGCACGCGGTGGCAGTGCGGATCGTCACCCCGTGAAAACAGCGTCATCACGCCGCAGGCACCCCCGATCGAGCGACGGGTGGGACGGCAGGGCGGGCGTTGCCCGGTGCCGACGCGGTTTGCGACGGCGAATCCGCCCTGCCGGGCTTACCGGCCGTCGTTACCTGACATCCTTCCAGAATTCTTTCTTCAGAGCCCAGGCGAGCAGCGTGAAGAAAACCAGGAAGGCGATGACCGGGAATCCGAGGGCGCGGCGCTTGAGCTGCGCGGGCTCCGCCATGTACTCGAGGAAGTTCACCGTGTCGCGCACGAATCCATCGTACTGCTCGGGCGTGAGCTTCCCGGGCGTCGCCTGGGCGAATTCCTTGAAGTGCCTCTGGGCATTGCCGGCCGCGTCCACGTGGCCTTCCCACACGGCCTCCTGCACGCCCTGCAGCTCCCACAGCACGTGGGGCATGGCGGTGCCGGGCAGCACGAGGTTGTTCACGCCGGTGGCCTTGGCCGGGTCGGCATAGAACGAGCGCAGGAACGTGTAGATGTAGTCGGCGCCGCGGCTCCTCGCGATCAGCGACAGGTCGGGCGGCACGACCCCGAACCAGCGCTTCGCGTCGTCCGCGTTGATGGCGATGCGCATGGTGTCGTGGGGACGCTCGCCGGTGAACATCAGGTTGTCGATCAGCTGCTGGTCGGTGATGCCGAGATCGGCCGCCACGCGGTTGTAGCGCACGTACTGGGCCGAGTGGCAGCCGAGGCAGTAGTTGACGAAGTTCGCAGCGCCGCGCTGGAGCGACGCGCGGTTGCTTATGTCGACGTTGGCCTTGTCGAGATGGGCTCCGCCGCCAGCCGCAAGCGAGGCGACGGGAAGCAGCGCCGCAGCGAGGGCGAGGAGCTTAGTGCGCATGGTAGGTGACCCTCGTGGGCACGGGCTTGGTCTTGTCGACGCTCGAGTACCACGGCATCAGCAGGAAGAACGCGAAATAGACGACCGTGAACAGCCGGGCGAGATTGGTGAACAGCGGCGTCGGCGGCTGCAGGCCGAGCCATCCGAGCACCACGAAGGCGAGCGCGAACGAGAACAGGAAGAACTTGAATAGCGGCCCGCGGTAGCGGATCGACTTCACCTTGCCCCGGTCGAGCCAGGGCAGGAACACGAACAGCAACACCGCGAGGCCCATCAGAGCCGCGCCCATCGACTTGCTCGGCACGGCCCGCAGGATCGCGTAGAACGGCGTGAAGTACCACACCGGGGCGATGTGCGGGGGCGTCTGCAGCGGGTTCGCGGGCTCGAAGTTGGCGTGCTCGAGGAAGTAGCCGCCCATCGTCGGCGCGAAGAAGATCACCAGAGAGAACAGGATCAGGAACACGCCGACGCCGATCAGGTCCTTGACCGTGTAGTAGGGGTGGAACGCGACGCCGTCGAGCGGGATGCCGTCCGGGCCCTTCACCTTCTTGATCTCGACGCCGTCCGGGTTGTTCGAGCCCACCTCGTGCAGCGCCATGAGGTGCGCGATCACGAGGAACACCAGCACCAGCGGCAGTGCGATCACGTGCAGGGCGAAGAAGCGGTTCAGCGTGATGTCCGAGATGAAGAAGTCGCCTCGGATCCACTCCATCAGCGAGTCGCCCACCACCGGGATCGCGCCGAACAGCGACACGATCACCTGCGCGCCCCAGTAGGACATGTTGCCCCACGGGAGCAGGTAGCCGAAGAAGGCCTCGGCCATCAGCGCGAAGTAGATCAGCATGCCGAAGATCCACAGCAGCTCGCGCGGCTTCTGGTACGAGCCGTACAGCAGCGCCCGGAACATGTGCAGGTAGACGACGATGAAGAAGGCCGACGCGCCGGTGGAGTGCATGTAGCGGATCAGCCAGCCCCACTCCACGTCGCGCATGATGTACTCGACGGAACCGAAGGCATCGGCCGCCGAGGGCTTGTAGTTCATCGTCAGGAAGATGCCGGTGACGATCTGGATGACCAGCACCAGCAGCGCGAGCGAGCCGAAGTAGTACCAGAAGTTCATGTTCTTCGGCGCGTAGTACTCCGCGACCTGCGATTTCCACAACGCGGTCATCGGAAAACGTTCGTCGATCCACGCCGTGAGCGCCCCGAGGCGCCCGCCGCCGCCGGAGGCGGGCTGGCTTGTGCTGGCCATCATGCGTTCTCCGCTTCAGCGCCGATGAGGATGCGCGTGTCGCTCAGGTAGCGGTACGGCGGCACCGGCAGGTTGGTCGGCGCGGGCACGTCTTTGAATACGCGGCCCGACAGGTCGAAAGCGGAGCCGTGGCAGGGGCAGAAGAACCCGCCCGGCCAGTCCGCGGCCACGGTGACGTCGCCCGGCGTGAACTTGTCGAGCGGCGCGCAGCCGAGGTGCGTGCACACGCCCACGAGCACGAGGTACTCCGGCTTGAGGGCGCGGGCCTGGTTGCGTGCGAACTCGGGCTGGTCGGACTCGGCCGACTCCGGGTCGCGAAGCTTCGGCTCGACGCCTCCGAGCTGCGCGAGCATGTCGGGCGTGCGGTGGACGATGAAGATCGCCTTGCCGCGCCACTCGACCTTGACCAGGGCGCCCGGCTCGAGCTTGCCGATATCAACTTCGACGGGCGCGCCCATCGCCTTGGCGCGGGCGCTCGGTTTCCAGGAGGCAAGGAAGGGGTAGGCCACGAACGCGGCGCCCACGGCTCCGGTCGCGACGGTAGCGACGGTCAGGAAGTGACGCCTGCCCGTATCGACTTCTTCGGTCATCCAGCGCTCTCCTCGGCGGAATCGGGTGCTCGCTTCGGCGGGCCGGAAAGGGCCACGGCGTGCAGCGCAGCATTATAGGGCGCGGCTGCGGGCGGGCGGTAGGCTAGTCGGCAATGCGCCGGATCTGCGCCCCCAGCCCCTGCAGTTTCTCCTCGATGCACTCGTACCCGCGGTCGATGTGGTAGATGCGCTCGATTTCCGTGGTGCCCTCAGCCACCAGGCCTGCCAGCACCAGACTGGCCGAGGCGCGAAGGTCGGTCGCCATGACGGGCGCCGCGGTCAGGCGCGGGACGCCCTTGATGATGGCGGTGTTGCCCTCGAGGCGGATTTCCGCGCCCATGCGCCGCATCTCGAGCATGTGCATGAACCGGTTCTCGAAGATCGTCTCGACAATGGTGCCCACCCCGTCGGCCACGGTATCGAGTGCGGCGAACTGGGCCTGCATGTCGGTCGGGAAGCCGGGATGGGGCGCCGTCCGTACATCCACGGATTTCGGTCGCCGTCCGCGCATGTCCACCTCGACGTAACGATCGTCGCGGATCACGGTCGCGCCGGCCTCCTCGAGCTTGGCGAGCACGGCATCGAGGTGCTCGGCCCGGGCGCCGCGGGCACGCACGCGCCCGCCGGTGATCGCACCGGCCACGAGGTAGGTGCCCGCCTCGATCCGGTCGGGCAGCACGTCGTAGGTGGTTCCGTGCAGCGACTCGACGCCGTCGATCACGATCGTGTCGGTGCCATAGCCCGCGATGCGGGCCCCCATGGCGTTCAGGAACAGCGCGAGGTCGGCGATCTCGGGCTCGCGGGCGGCGTTCTCGAGGATGGTGCGGCCCTCGGCCAGGGCGGCGGCCATCATCAGGTTCTCGGTGCCGGTGACCGTCACCGTCTCGAGCACGATGCGCGCGCCCTTGAGCCGCCCGGCACGCGCCTTGATGTACCCGTTCTCGATGTGCACCTCGGCGCCCATGGCCTGCAGGCCGGCGACGTGGATGTTGACCGGCCGCGCGCCAATCGCGCAGCCGCCCGGCAGCGACACGTCGGCGGCCCCGAAGCGCGCCACCAGCGGCCCGAGCACCAGCACCGCGGCGCGCATGGTCTTGACGAGGTCGTAGGGCGCGAAAGTCTCGCGGGTGGTGCGCGCGTCCACCTCGATGCGCATGCGTTCGTCGATGGTGACGCTCGCGCCCATCCGCCCGAGCAGCTCGATCATGGTCGTGACGTCGCGCAGGTGGGGGACGTTGCCGATCGAGACCGGGCCGTCGGCCAGCAGCGCTCCGGCGAGGATGGGCAGCGCCGCGTTCTTCGCGCCGGAAATACGCACCTCGCCGTCGAGGGGCACGCCACCGCGGATCTGCAGCTTGTCCAAGCGGGCGCCCCTAGCCCGCGCCGCGGGCCGCCCGCCACTCGTCCGGCGTGAACGCCTGGATGGAGAGCGCGTGGATTTCCCGGCCCATCCGCGCACCGAGGGTTCCGTACACCAGCTGATGGCGCTGCAGCGTCCGCCGGCCCTCGAACTGGCTTGCGACCACGATCGCCTCGAAGTGGGTGTCGTCGTCCGTCAGGACGCGGACCTCGGCCTGCGGCAGGCCCGTCGAAATCAGGTGCGTCACCTCGTCGGCGGTCATGGCGGGCACTCGCGAGTGGAAAAAGTGCGGCAGTTTAACCCGGTCGGCGGAACCTCGTGGACTCCAGACGCCCGGACCCCGGCGGCGCCGTGACCGGCGTAAGGCTGTCGCCGGCACGGGCACACCGCGTATCCTGACGGTGGGCGTCACCGCCGCCCGCCCCTGCCGTAGCTCAATGCCTTGCCGACCCCACTCTCCCGCATGTCCGTTTCCGACTCCCTGATCGCCCGCGGCCGTCGCGTGCTCGCCACCGAATCGCAGGCCGTGGCGGCGCTCGAGCACCGCCTTGGCGAGGATTTCGCCGAGGCCTGCCGGCTGCTGCTCGCCTGCGAGGGGCGCATCGTGGTCACGGGGATGGGGAAGTCGGGACACGTGGGCAGCAAGATCGCCGCCACGCTCGCCAGCACGGGAAGCCCGTCTTTCTTCCTGCACCCGGGAGAAGCGGTGCACGGCGACATCGGGATGATCATCGACCGGGACGTCGTCCTCGCACTCTCGAACTCGGGGGAAACCGATGAGCTGCTGACGATCCTGCCGGTCATCAAGCGCCTCGACGTGCCGTTGATCGCCCTCACCGGCAACCGGACCTCGACCCTCGCGCGCTACGCCACCGTGACGCTCGACGTGAGCGTGCCTGCCGAAGCCTGCCCGCTCAACCTCGCGCCGACGGCCAGCACCACGGCCACCCTGGCCATGGGCGATGCACTTGCCGTCGCGGTGCTCGAGGCGCGTGGATTCACGGAGGAGGATTTCGCGCGTTCGCACCCGGGCGGGACGCTCGGCCGTCGCCTGCTGCTGCACGTGGATGAGGTGATGCGAACCGGAGACGAGCTGCCGGCGGTCGGCCCCGACACGCCGCTCAGCGCGGGCCTGCTCGAAATGAGTCGCAAGGGCCTCGGCATGACGACTGTCGTGGACGAGCGACGGCGCGTGCTCGGCGTATTCACCGACGGCGACCTGCGGCGCGCGCTGGACGGGCAGGTCGACCTGCGCGCCACCCGCATGGGCGAGGTGATGACCGCCAACTGCAAGGCGGCGAAGCCGCGCATGCTGGCCGCCGAGGCCGTGCACCTCATGGAGACGCACCGCATCACCGCCCTGCCGGTCGTCGACGACGACGGGGTGCTGGTGGGCGCTCTCAACGTGCACGACCTGCTCCGGGCCGGGGTGATGTAGCCATGGACGCAGTGCTCGAACGCGCGCGGCGCATCCGCCTGCTGGTCCTCGACGTGGACGGGGTTCTCACGGACGGTAGGCTGTACCTGTCGCCGGCGGGAGAGGAGCTCAAGGTCTTCCACGTGCGCGACGGCTCGGGGCTGGTCGCGGTGCAGCGCGCCGGCATCGTCGTCGCGATCATCTCCGGCCGGGACAGCGCCGCCGTGTCGCGGCGAGCCGCCGAACTCGGCATCCGTCACGTCCTCCAGGGGGTGGTGGACAAGGGCGGGGAACTCGACCGCCTGCTGGCGGAGCTGGTCATCGATCCGGTCGAGACCGCCTGCGTCGGGGACGACACGCCCGACCTGCCGATGCTGCGTCGCGCCGGCCTCGCGGTCGGTGTCGCGGACGCCCACCCGGCGCTGCTCGAGGCGGCGCACTGGATCACCCGCGCGCCGGGCGGCCGCGGCGCGGTACGTGAAGTATGCGATCTGCTGCTCAGCGCGCGCGCGGCCTGATCCGCGGCGTGGTCGTGGCGAGCGCAGTGCTCGCGGGCGCGCTGCTCGCCTACGGCCTGTTCAGCGGCCGCGACGACGGGATCGAGGCGAAGACCGCGGACGACGAGCGTGGCTACTACCTGACGAAGGCGACACTGACCGAGATGGGCGCGGACGGCGCACCGCGCATCGTGCTGCGGGCCGAGCTCATCGAGCAGCGCCTCGCCGACCAGAATGTGCTGCTGTCGGACCTCTCGGTGGACTACAACACTGCGGACGCGGGCAAATGGACCGTCACCGCGGACCGTGGCCGACTGCTCCCGGATGCGACCTCGCTGCGGCTTTCGGGCGACGTGGTCATCCGGGGCACCGAGGCGCGCGGATCAGCCGTGATCCGCACCGACGAGCTGACCTACGACACGAAGAGCAGCCTGGTCCAGACCGCGGAACCCGTGTCCGTGCAGTTCGGCCAGCACACTCTTTCGAGCCGCGGACTGCGCGCCGCGTTGAACGACGGGACCTTGCGGCTAGAATCGAACGTACATGGCCAGTTCAAACCATAATCGCGCGTGGCTCGCCAGTGCGCTGCTTGCCTTCGGCACGGCGAGCGGTGCGCCGTACGACTCCACCGCACCCATCAACCTCGAGGCGGCCTCCTCCGACTTCGACTACCGCAACAACACGCTGCTGTTCAGCCGGGTGAAGATCACCCAGGGCGGACTCCAGGTCGAGGCGCTGGAGGCGCGCGCCACGGGGCTCAACTTCGAGAACACGAAGTGGGATCTCAAGGGGCAGGTGCGGATCACGGTGCCCGACGGCAAGCTCGCCTCCGACGAGGCGACCGTGACCTTCCGCGACAACGAGATCGTGAGTGCCGTCGTCCGGGGGTCGCCCGCCACCTTCGAGCAGCGGCTCGAGACGACCGGCGAGCTCGCACAGGGAAGGGCTGGCTCGATCGAGTACGACATACGCAACGACACCGTGCAGCTGGCCGGCGATGCCTGGCTCACCGACGGCCAGAACGAGATCCGGGGCAATACGCTAGTGTATGACATCGGTCGCCAGCGCGTCGCTGCCAACCCGGGCGCGACGGAACCCGGCGGCGTACGCATCACCATCAACCCGAAGGAGACCGCCGCGCAACGCAAGCCGCCGGCGGAAAAGGCCCCGCAGGAACGCGCGCCATGAGCCGGCTGCGGGCCGAGTCGCTCGGCAAGCGGTATCGCGCCCGACAGGTCGTCGTGGATCTCTCGCTCGAGGTGAACTCGGGCGAGGTCGTCGGGCTGCTCGGCCCCAACGGCGCCGGCAAGACCACCGCCTTCTACATGATCGTCGGGCTCGTGCCTTGCGACGCGGGCCGCATCTGGCTCGACGAGCGCGAACTGACCGGCCTGCCCATGCACCGGCGCGCCCGGCTCGGGGTCGGCTACCTGCCCCAGGAAGCCTCCGTCTTCCGCAAGCTGAGCGTCGAGAACAACATCCGGGCGATCCTCGAGACCCGCGACGACCTCGACGAGGACTCGGCGCGCGAGGCGGCACTCGAGTCGCTGCTCGAGGAACTGCACATCGGGCATATCCGCGGCAGCCAGGGACAGAGCCTGTCCGGCGGCGAGCGGCGGCGCGTCGAGATTGCACGGGCACTGGCCGCGGAGCCGCGCTTCATGCTGCTCGACGAGCCCTTCGCCGGCGTGGACCCGATCTCCGTGGACGACATCCAGCGCATCATCCGGCACCTGAGCGCGCGCAATATCGGCGTGCTCATCACCGACCACAACGTCCGTGAAACGCTCGGCATTTGCTCGCGCGCGTACATCGTCAGTGCCGGAAGTGTGATCGCCTCCGGGTCGGCGGAGGAGATTCTTGCCAATCCCGAGGTGCGTGAGGTCTACTTGGGGCAGGATTTCCGTCTCTGACCACGGAGGGCGACACCCTCCCAGGCTCAACTCCGCGATGCTCAAGCCGGCCCTGCAGCTCAAGCTCGGTCAGCAGCTGACGATGACGCCTCAGCTCCAGCAGGCCATCCGGCTGCTGCAGCTCCCCGTGCTCGAACTCCAGGCCCAGGTGCAGGAAGCCCTCGAGAGCAACGTCATGCTCGAGGCCGAGGAGGAGGAGCAGATCGACCTCACTTCGCTCGACCAGCCGGCCCCCCAGGGCGAAGACGCAGAGGACCGTCCGGAGGCGACGACGGAAGAGGCCGAAGTCAGCGTCGAGATGGAAGATCCCTGGTCGGAGTCCTCCACGCCGTCCGGCGAGGGACGGGCTCCCGACGACGACGACCGGCCGCTCGAGTTCTCCGACGACCGTGGCCGCGACCTGCACCAGCACCTCATCTGGCAGCTTGAGGTCAGCCGCCTCGATGCACGAGAGGTCTGGATCGGCGAGGCCATCGTCGATGCGCTCAACGACGACGGCTACCTGACGGAATCCGTCGCGGACATCGCGCGCAGCCTCGCCGTCGACCTGCCCGTCACCGAGGCCGACGTCGAGCGGGTGCTCGCCTTCGTGCAGTCGCTGGACCCGACCGGCGTCGGCGCCCGCTCGGCCGCCGAGTGCATCGGCCTGCAGCTCGCGCAGCTGGAGGACGGCACGCCCGGCCGCGAGCTCGCCCTCGCCATCGCGCGTGATCACCTGCAGGCGGTCGCCGACCGCGATCTCGCAGCGCTACGCGAATCGCTCGGCACGGACGACGAGTCGCTCGAGACGGCCCTCGCCCTCATCCGCGGTTGCAATCCGCGCCCCGGCTCAGCCTTCGAGGGCGCCGAGCCCGAGTACATCGTCCCCGACGTGTTCGTTCGCCGCACCGACCAGGGCTGGTCGGTCGAGATCAACCCCGGCTCGGTGCCACGCCTCAAGGTCAACCAGGACTACGCGAGCCTCGTGACGCGCTCGGGCGACTACGCGACGCTGCGCGCGCAGCTGCAGGAGGCCCGCTGGCTGATCCGCAGCCTCGAGATCCGCAAGGACACCCTGCTGCGCGTGGCGCGCACGATCGTGCAGCGGCAGGCGGCGTTCCTCGAGCGCGGTGACGAAGCCATGCAGCCGATGATCCTGCGCGACGTCGCCGAGGCCGTGGGCATGCACGAGTCCACCATCTCGCGCGTGACCACCGGCAAGTACATGCTCACGCCGCGCGGCATCTACGAGTTCCGCTACTTCTTCTCGAGCCACGTGTCGGGCGCGAGCGGCGAGGACGTCTCCTCGGTCGCGATCCGCGCGCGCATCCGCAAGCTGATCTCGGGCGAAGATCCGGCAAGGCCCCTGAGCGACGCCCAGCTCGCCGACCTGCTCTCCGGCGAGGGCGTGAAGGTGGCGCGGCGCACCGTGGCCAAGTACCGCGAGGCGCTCGGCTTCGGCTCGTCCGGCGACCGGCGCGAAAGCCTCGCGCGGGCCCGGGCCTGACCCCCGTCACAGCGAGGAACTCGACCGGACACGAGCAGTCGAAAAGCTTGAGCCCACCCCAGTCAGGAGGAGAGGACGATGCGTGTGAACTTGAGCGGACATCACGTCGACGTCACCCCGGCCCTGCGCAGCTACGTCGAGCGCAAGCTCGCCCGCGTGCTGCGGCGCTCCGAGCGGGTCATCGAGGTGCAGTGCATCCTGACCGTGGACAAGTTGCGTCACCGCGCCGAGTCCGTCGTGCACGTCCGCGGTCCGTCGATCCACGCATCCGCCGAGGCCGAGGACATGTACGCCGCCATCGACGCACTGGCTGACAAGCTCACCCGCCGCGTGCGCAAGCGCAAGGAACGCGCGGGCGACCACCACGCCTCGGATGCCCGCCGCCAGGCGCTCGCACTCGCAACCTGATCCCGCGCAGGGGCCGATGCGACTGATCATCGTCAGCGGCCTGTCAGGCTCCGGCAAGAGCGTCGCGCTCGCCATGCTGGAGGACCTCGACTATTACTGCGTGGACAACATTCCCGCGGGGCTGCTGCCGGGGTTCATCGCCTACACCGTCCGCACCAGCGAGGTGGCCTACCGCAGCACGGCCGTGGGCGTGGACGCCCGCAACCGGCCGGAGGACCTCGACGACGTCCCCCGGCTGGTGGCCGAGCTGCGACGCAGCGGCATCGGCTGTGAAGTGATCTTCCTGCGGGCCGACAACGACACGCTGCTCGAGCGCTTCAGCGAGACGCGGCGGCGCCATCCGCTGAGCCGCAGCGGACTCGGCCTGCAGGAGGCCCTCGAGCAGGAGCAGCGCCTGCTCGCGCCGGTCGCGAACGCCGCCGACCTCACCATCGACACCTCGAAGCTGTCGGTGCACGATCTGCGGGAACTGATTCGTGAGCGCGTCGTGGAGCGCAGGTCGGGCGGTCCGTCGTTGCTGTTCCAGTCCTTCGCTTACCGGCACGGCGTGCCCGACGACGCCGATTTCGTGTTCGACGCGCGGGCGCTGCCGAATCCGTACTGGGAGTCGTCGCTGCGCGAGCTGACCGGCCGCGACGAGGCGGTCGCCCGCTTCATGGCCGGTCACGACGAAGCGGCAAAGTTTCTCGACGACGTGACCGGCTTCCTCGAACGCTGGCTGCCGTCGCTGGTGCGCTCCAACCGCAGCTACCTGACCGTCGCCGTCGGCTGCACCGGCGGGCAGCACCGCTCGGTCTACCTCGCCGAACGCCTTGCCGCGCACTTCGACGGTCGCTACGGCCGCGCGCTCATCCGCCACCGCGACCTCGCCAGCCGCCGCCACGAATAGCGCCCGCCCGTCCGGGCGGGCCCGCCGCCGGCGCGCGCCGGCGACGTATCGCCGTCATCGTTCGAGCGGTACAGTGCGCGCGCCATGGAGCCCGAGCACCACCACACGCGAATGACCCGCCTCGAGTCGCTGCGACGCGCACTCGACCAGGGCACCGTGCGCCAGGTGGGGCGCCTGGTGAACTCCATGCATCCGGCCGAGGTCGCCTCGCTGCTCGAGTCGCTGCCCCCGGCGCAGCGCGAAATCGTCTGGGACCTCGTCGACACGGAGGTCGAGGGCGACGTCCTCGTCGAGCTCAACGAGGAGGTGCGCGCCGACCTGATCCGCGACATGGAGGCCGAGGACCTGGTTGCGGCCGCGGAGAACCTCGAACTCGACGACCTCGCCGACCTGCTGCGCGACCTCCCGGAGAACGTGCACCAGCAGGTGCTGCGCTCGATGGACTCGCGCGACCGCGAGCGCCTCAACGCGGTGCTGGCCTACGAGCCCGACACGGCGGGCGGCCTCATGAACACGGACACGGTGAGCGTCCGGCCGGACGTGACCCTCGAGACCGTGCTGCGCTACCTGCGCATGCGGGGCGAGATCCCGGACAACACCGACGCGCTGTTCGTGGTCAACCGGCACGACCGCCACCTCGGTGCGCTCGACCTCACGCGCCTGCTTACGGAGGACCCGGAGCGCACGGTCGGCGAAGTGATGAACACCGCGGTGCCGGCGATTTCCCCCGAGACACCCGCCACCGAGGTCGCCGGCCTGTTCGAGGATCGCGACCTGCTGTCGGCCGCCGTGGTCGGGCCCGACGGGCGGCTGCTCGGGCGCATCACGGTGGACGACGTCGTGGACATCATCCGCGAGGAGGCCTCCCATTCCGTCATGAGCATGGCCGGCCTCGACGAGGAGGTCGACATGTTCGCGGCCGTCGTGCCGAGCGCCCGTCGCCGCGGCCTGTGGCTGGGCGTGAACCTGGGCACGGCGTTCCTCGCGGCCTGGGTCGTGGGGCTGTTCGAGACCACCATCGAGAACATCGTGGCGCTCGCGGTACTGATGCCGATCGTGGCGAGCATGGGTGGCGTCGCGGCCACCCAGACGCTGACGCTGATCGTGCGCGGCATCGCGCTCGGACAGGTCGAGCGGGCCAACGCGCGCTGGCTGCTCACCAAGGAGGTCGCCGTCGCCATGCTGAACGGCGTCGCCTGGGCGACCGTGGTCGCAGTCGTCGCCTACCTCTGGTACCGGAACTGGAAGATCGCCGCGGTGATCTTCGCGGCCATGATGGTGAACCTGCTCGCCGCGGCGCTGGCCGGCGTGCTCGTGCCGCTGACGCTCAAGCGCCTCGGCGTCGATCCGGCCGTGGCGGGCGGTGTCGTGGTGACGACGGTCACGGACGTGGTGGGCTTCGCCTCGCTGCTCGGCCTCGGCACCTGGGTACTGATGTAGAGCCGGCGACGCACCGTCCGCCGCTCGTCGCCGGCGCCTAAGAGAGGAAGGCCATGATCTCGCTCCGCCGCGCCTCGGCATCGGAGCGTCCGAGCGCCATCAACTCGCGCGTGTAATCCGACTCGAACAGCAGGTAGCTGGCGAGCAGTCCGCCGCGCGCCTCCAGTGCCCCGATCGTGCGCAGCAGCACCCGCAGGCTGCGCGGCATGGCGCGCAGGTGGCGGCGTGCGATCGCGGTCGGGTCGTCGCTCGGCTGGACGAGCAGGATCTCGATCGGGCGGTGGCCCGGCTCGGTCCCGATCGCATCGGCCGACAGCAGCTGGTTGATCTGGCGCAGGCGCTCGACGTCGATCGACAGTCCATCGGTGAACAGGGAGTCGAGCACGAAGCCGAGCAGGTGTCCGGGGCTCGGCGGCGCCTCCAGTCCGCCGTCCGCGGGGCTCGCGGCGGCCTCGGCGCGCGTGCCGACGACCAGCAGGCGATTCGCGCCGAGGTGAACCGCGGGGCTCAGCGGCGCGAGCTGGCGCATCGCCCCGTCGCCGTAGTAGTCGCCCGCGATCCGGCCGGCCGGGAACATGAAGGGAATCGCCGAGCTCGCCATCAGCACGTCGAGGTCGATGGCGCGCCGCACGCCGGCGCGCCGGACACGTTGCCACTCATGCGTGGTGGGAACGGCCTCGAAGAACGCGACCGCGCGGCCCGTGGTGTAGCTGGTGGTCGCGACGGCGAGGGCCTGCACCGGCCCGGCGACGATGCTGGCCGGGATGCGGTCGAGCGGGATCGTCCGGGCGAGCAGCTCCCGCAGCGGCGTCGTGTCGAGCAGCGATCGCGGCGGGTGGACCAGCCACCCGCCCGAGAGCAGCGAGACCGCCCAGTGCACTCCGGCGCGCAGGACGCTCACGGCGTCGGCACGCACCACCTGCCCCAGATGGAAACCGGACCACACGCGCTCGAGCTCGGCAACCGCCTCGCCCAGCTGGCGGGCGCGGGCGGCCAGGGCCGCGGCATTGATCGCACCGGCGGAGGTCCCGACGAGCACGCTGAAGGGAACCGGGGCCCCGGGGGGCAGCCAGGCCGCGATCGCCTGCAGGACGCCGACCTGGTAGGCAGCCCGCGCCCCGCCACCCGAGAGAACCAAAGCGGCCCGGTTCTCGAAGAAGCGATAATCGGTGCCGTCATCCGGCGATCCCAAGACAACCCCCTTCGCTGACAGCCAGCGGTGCGGAGTCTAGTATTGCACGCGGCGCCGGCACGCCCTTTCGACTACAGGAGAACCTCATGCTCGCATCCGCCGCCCGACGCACCGTACTGGCCGCGCTCGCCCTTCTGGCCACCGCCGGCATCGCCTCTGCCGCCACGCCGTCCGTGGGCCAGTCGGCGCCGGCGTTCAAGCTGCAGGACCAGGACGGCAAGTGGCACTCGCTCGGCGACTACAAGGGCAAGTGGGTCGCGATCTACTTCTATCCCAAGGACGACACGCCGGGGTGCACGACCCAGGCCTGCAGCTTCCGCGACAACATCTTCGCCTTCAACAAGGAAGGCGCCGTGATCGTCGGCATCAGCGTGGACGACGTCGCCTCGCACAAGAAGTTCGCCGAGAAGCACGGACTGCCGTTTGCCCTGCTCGCCGACGCCGACAAGGCCGTCGCGAAGCAGTACGGCGTGCTCAAGAACTACGGAGTCGTCGAATTCGCGCGCCGCGACACGTTCCTGATCGACCCCGAGGGTCGCATCGCCAAGCACTACGAGTCGGTGGACCCCGAGGGCCACTCCAAGGTCGTGCTCGAGGACATCAAGGCGCTGAAGTCGAAGTCGAGCGGCTGATCGTGCCGCCGGCAGGCGACGCCGGCCGCCGGCCGCGCCTCCCGCAGCCGCCGGGCATCGCGGCGGTCAGGTCTTCAGCGCGCGGATGGCGCGGTCGAGACCGTCGAGGGTGAGCGGGAACATCCGGTCGCCGACCAGCTGGCGCGTGATGCCGATCGAGGCGATGTAGTCCCAGCGGTCCTCGGGTTCCGGGTTCAGCCAGGCGTGCTTCTGGAAGCGCCCGGTGATGCGCTGCATCCAGGCGGCGCCGGCCTCGTCGTTCCAGTGCTCGATGCTGCCGCCGGGCTGCATGATCTCGTAGGGACTCATGCTCGCGTCGCCGACGAAGATCACGCGGTAGTCCGGCGGGTAGGTGCGCAGGATCTCGAGGGTGGGCGTGCGCTCGCCGTGGCGGCGCCGGCCGTCCTTCCACATGGATTCGTAGACGAAGTTGTGGAAGTAGTAGTACTCGAGGTGCTTGAACTCGCTGCGCGCCGCCGAGAAGAGTTCCTCGCACACGCGAACGTGGCTCTCCATCGAGCCGCCGACGTCGAGGAACAGCAGCACCTTGACCGCGTTGTGGCGCTCCGGGACGAACTTGAGGTCGAGCAGCCCGGCGTTGCGGGCGGTCGAGGAGATCGTGCCGTCGAGGTCGAATTCCTCCGCCGCGCCCTCGCGAGCGAAGCGGCGCAGCTTGCGCAGCGCGACCTTGATGTTGCGAGTGCCGAGCTGGACGCCGTCGTCGAGGTTGCGGTACTCGCGCTTCTCCCAGACCTTGACGGCCTTGCGGTTGCCGCCCTGCCCGCCGATGCGGATGCCCTCGGGGTTGAAGCCGCCGTGCCCGAAGGGTGAGGTGCCGCCCGTCCCGATCCACTTGTTGCCGCCCTCGTGTCGCCCCTTCTGCTCCTTGAGGCGCTCCTCGAGCGTCTTCATGAGCTGCTCCCAGCCGCCGAGCGCCTCGATCTGCGCCTTCTCCTCCTCGGTGAAGCTGCGCTCCATCAGCTTGCGCAGCCACTCGGTCGGTATCTCTCCGCCCAGCGATGCGAAGGCCTGCTCGATGCCCTTGAAGTGCGCCGCAAACGCTCGGTCGAAGCGGTCGAAGTGCTTTTCGTCCTTCACCATGGCGGCGCGAGCGAGGTAGTAGAAATCGTCCACGCTGTAGCCCGCCACGCCTGCCTCGAGCGCCTTCAGGAGCGTCAGGTGCTCGGTGAGCGAGACCGGGATGCCCGCCTCGCGCAGCGCGAAGAAGAAGCGCGTCAGCACGGCGCGCCCGTGGGCCGCACCGGTGGCAGCCCGGCGAGTCCCGCGTGCCGGGTTCCCTGCCCGGTCCCGGTCTCGCAGGCTTCGGAAACTCCGGCCGAGGACGGCCGGAGTTTCCGGCGGTCCCTTGCGCCGCCGGTCCCTCGGCGACATTGTCCCGGTGGCGACGGACGGATCGCGGCCGCCTCGGTCCAACGCCGGCGCTGCGGTGCTCGACAGGGACCGGGCAGGGAACCCGGCACGCAGGACTCGCAGCGCGGCGGCACGCGCGACATGGTGGCCCTCAGGACCGCGACTGTCGCCGCTGCAGGAAGATGAGCTGCTCGAACAGGTGCACGTCCTGTTCGTTCTTGAGCAGCGCGCCGTAGAGCGGTGGCAGGCTCTTGCGCGGGTCGTCGGTGCGCAGCGCCTCGGGCGGCACGTCCTCGGCGAGCAGCAGCTTGAGCCAGTCGAGCAGCTCCGAGGTCGAGGGCTTCTTCTTGAGCCCCGGCACCTCGCGCAGCTTGTAGAACGCGTTCAGCGCCTCCGACAGCAGCTCGCGCTTCAGGTCGGGGAAGTGCACGGCGACGATGCGCGTCATCGTCTCGGCGTCCGGGAAGCGGATGAAGTGGAAGAAGCAGCGCCGCAGGAAGGCGTCCGGCAGCTCCTTCTCGTTGTTGCTCGTGATCACCACGACCGGCCGCTTGCGTGCCTTGATGAACTCGCGCGTCTCGTGGACGTAGAACTCCATGCGGTCGAGCTCGAGCAGCAGGTCGTTCGGGAACTCGATGTCGGCCTTGTCGATCTCGTCGATCAGCAGCACGGACTGCCGGTCGCTGTCGAAGGCCTCCCACAGCCGGCCCTTCACGATGTAGTTGCGGATGTCGTGGACCTTCGCCTCGCCGAGCTGGGAGTCGCGCAGGCGCGAGACGGCGTCGTACTCGTACAGGCCGTGCTGCGCCTTGGTCGTGGACTTGATGTGCCAGCGGTAGAGCGGCATGCCGAGCGCGGCCGCCACCTCCTCCGCGAGCTGCGTCTTGCCGGTGCCGGGCTCGCCCTTGACGAGCAGCGGCCGCGCCAGCGTGACGGCCGCGTTCACGGCCATCATCAGGTCCTCGGTGGCGACGTAGCGCTCGGTGCCTTCGAATCTCTGCTGCACTTGAATACCTCGACTGGTCGCCAGGCGGCTTCAGACGACCCAGGCGCGGGCCGCGGGTTTAAGCCTCCACCCTCAGGAACTTCATCGTGTTCGTGCCGCCCGACACGCCCGACAACTCGCCCAGCGTCAGGATGACCTCGTCGCCGGGCTTCACGTGGCCGCGGTCCAGCAGTTCCTTGGAGATCGCGCGGTACAGGCTCGCCGGGTCCGTGTGGGTGATGTCGAACGGGATCGGGTGCACGCCGCGATACAGCGCCACGCGACGCTGCGTGCGCTCGTGCCGGGTGAAGGCGAAGATGGGGATGTCCGCGCGGATGCGCGACATCCACAGCGGCGTCGAGCCGGACTCGGTGAGCGCGACGATCGCCTCGACGTCCATGTGGTTCGCGGTGAACATGACGGCATGGGCGATGGCCTGGGCGAACTGCTCGACCCTGCCCTCGAACCGGTCGCGCCCGCGCTCGCGTGCGAAAAGGTACTTCTCGGCGCCCTCGATCACCTCGGCCATGGCCTCGACCGCGCGGGCCGGGTACTTGCCGACCGCGGACTCGCCCGAGAGCATGACCGCGTCGCTGCCGTCCAGCACCGCGTTCGCCACGTCCGACACCTCGGCGCGGGTCGGCACCGGGCTGTGGATCATGGACTCCATCATCTGCGTCGCCGTGATCGTGACGCGATCCAGGCTGCGCGCGACGTGCAGGATGCGCTTCTGCAGGCCGGTGAGCTGCGCGTAGCCAACCTCCACGCCGAGGTCGCCGCGCGCCACCATGACGGCGTCGCTCGCCCTGGCGATCTCCTCGAGGCGCGGGATCGCCTCGCTGCGCTCGATCTTGGCGACGATGCGCGCGTCGCTACCAGCCGCCGCGAGCAGCGACCGGGCTTCCTCGACGTCTTCCGCCTGGCGCACGAACGACACCGCGAGGTAGTCCACCTCGAGCTCGGCCGCGAGGCGTACGTCCTCGCGGTCCTTGTCGGTGAGCGCCTTCGCCGACAGCCCGCCGCCGCGGCGGTTGATGCCCTTGTGGTCGGAGAGCTCGCCGCCGATGCTGACCACGCACTCGACGCGGCCGTCCGCGATGGATACGACCCGTAGCTCGACCTGCCCGTCGCCGAGGATCAGCTCGTCGCCGGGATGCACGTCCGACGCCAGGTCCGCGTAGGTGATGCCGACGCCGCGGTCGGTGCCCTCGTGCGGGTCCATCGCCGGATCGAGCGTGAACGGCTCGCCCTCCGTCAGGATGGCGAGGCCGCCCGCGAATCGCTCGATGCGGATCTTCGGTCCCTGCAGGTCGCCGAGCACGGCGACGTGCTTGCCGACCGCCTTCGCAGTACGACGCAGGGCCTCGACGCGACGGCGGTGGTCCGCCGGCTCGCCGTGCGAGAAGTTCACCCGGACGACGTCCGCCCCACGGCGGATGACGTCCTCGAGCACCCCCGGTGCGTCGGTAGCGGGACCGAGGGTCGCGACAATCTTCGTGCGGCGAAGCACGGGGTCAGCCGGCCGCGCGGGCTTCGAGCATCTCGACCGCCGGCAGCTTCTTGCCCTCGAGGAACTCGAGGAAGGCGCCGCCCGCCGTGGAGATGTAGGAGATGTCCTCCCCCACGCCGTACTTCTCGATCGCGGCGATCGTGTCGCCGCCACCCGCCATCGAGAACGCCGGGCTGTGCGCGACCGCTTGCGCGATCGTGCGCGTGCCCTCGCCGAACTGGTCGAACTCGAAGACTCCGACCGGGCCATTCCACACGATGCTGCCCGCACCCTTGAGCGCGGCGGCAAAACGCTCGGCGGAGTCGGGGCCGATGTCGAGGATCATCTCGTCGGGCGCCACCTCCGCGACCGGCTTGACGTCCGCCTCAGCCTTGTCCGAGAACTCCTTCGCCACGACCACGTCGGTGGGCAACGGGATCTCCGCGCCGCCCGCGTGCGAGCGCTCGAGCAGTCCCTTGGCGATGTCGATCATCTCGGCCTCGTGCAGCGACTTGCCGATCGGGTACCCGGCCGCCGCGAGGAAGGTGTTGGCGATGCCGCCGCCGACGATCAGCTTGTCCACCTTGCCGAGCAGGTTCTCGAGCACCGTGAGTTTGGTCGAGACCTTCGAGCCGCCGACGATCGCGATCAGCGGTCGCTTCGGGTTGAGGAGCGCCTGCTCCAGCGCCTCGAGCTCGTTCACGAGCAGGATGCCCGCGCAGGCCACGGGCGCGAACCTGCCCACGCCGTGGGTGCTGGCCTCGGCTCGGTGCGCGGTGGCGAAGGCATCCATCACGTAGACGTCGCAGAGCGCCGCCATCTGCTGCGCCAGCTCGTCCTTGTTCTTCTTCTCGCCCTTGTTGAAGCGCACGTTCTCGAGCAGCACCACTTCGCCCGGTTCGCAGGCGACGCCGCCCAGCCAGTCCCGCTCGAAGCGCACCTTCGACCCGAGCAATTCGGACAGCCGCGAGGCGACGGGCGCCAGCGAGTGCTCCTCGTTGTAGACGCCCTCCTCCGGCCGCCCGAGGTGCGACATCAGCATCACCCGGGCGCCGGCTGCCTTCGCGGCCTGGATGGTCGGGAGCGAGGCGCGGATGCGCGCGTCGCTGGTCACGACCCCGCTCTTCACCGGCACGTTGAGGTCCTCGCGGATGAGCACGCGCTTGCCCTTGAGGTCGAGGTCGGTCATGCGGACGACGCGGACCATGGTGCACTCCTACTTTGCGATGACGCGGGCCATCTCGAGCACCTTGCACGAATAGCCCCACTCGTTGTCGTACCAGGCCACGACCTTGACGAAAGTGTCGTCGAGGGCGATGCCCGCGTCCTTGTCGAACACCGAGGTACAGCTCTCGCCGCGGAAGTCGGTGGCGACTACCTTCTCCTCGGTGTAGCCGAGCACGCCCTTCATCGGACCCTCGGAGGCGGCTTTCATCGCGGCGCAGATCTCCTCGTACTTCGCCGGCTTGACGAGCTCGACGGTGAGGTCCACCACCGACACGTCGGAGGTGGGCACCCGGAACGCCATGCCGGTGAGCTTCTTGTTGAGCTCCGGGATGACCTTGCCGACGGCCTTCGCCGCGCCCGTGGACGAGGGGATGATGTTCTCGAGGATGCCGCGGCCACCGCGCCAGTCCTTGTTCGAGGGACCGTCCACCGTCTTCTGCGTCGCCGTCGCGGCGTGCACGGTCGTCATCAGGCCGCGCTTGATGCCCCAGGTGTCGTTCAGCACCTTGGCCACCGGGGCCAGGCAGTTCGTCGTGCAGGAAGCGTTCGAGATGATCGCCTGGCCGGCGTAACTCTTGTCGTTGACGCCGAAGACGAACATCGGCGTGTCGTCCTTCGACGGCGCCGAGAGGATGACCTTCTTCGCGCCCGCCGCGAGGTGCTTCTCGGCCGTCTCCTTGGTGAGGAACAGGCCCGTCGACTCGACCACGAGGTCGGCGCCAACCTCGCCCCACTTGAGCTCGGCTGGATCCTTGACGGCCGTGAGGCGGATCTTCCGACCGTTCACTACGAGCGTGTGGCCCTCGACCGACACGTCGCCCTTGAAGCGCCCGTGCACCGAATCGAACTTCAGCATATAGGCGAGGTACTCCGGCTCGAGCAGGTCGTTGATGCCGACGATCTCGATGTCCTTGAAGTCGCGCGCCGCCGCGCGGAACACCATGCGCCCGATGCGCCCGAAGCCGTTGATGCCGATCTTGATGGTCATGAGTGATTCTCCAGGGGAAATAGCGAAGGACTACAGGAGTCCTTCCACGGTCCGGACCACGTTGTCCGGCGTGAAACCAAAATGCTCGAACAGCTTCTTGGCGGGCGCCGAGGCCCCGAAGCCGTCCATGCCGACGACAGCGCCGTTGCCGCCGACATAGCGCCACCAGCCGTCGCGCACGCCGGCCTCGATGGCGACGCGTGGCACGCCCGGAGGCAGCACGCTGTCACGGTACTGTTGCGGTTGCGCGTCGAAGACCGCGGTGCAGGGCATCGACACCACGCGGATCCGCCGTCCGGATTCCGTTAGGCGCCGCGCCGCGTCGACCGCGAGGCCCACTTCGGAGCCGGTCGCGACCAGCACGCAGTCGGGGCGGCCTCCGCAGTCCACCAGCACGTAGCCACCACGCGCGACCTCGCCGACCTGCGCCGGCGTGCGGTCCATCGGCGCCAGCGCCTGCCGGCTGAGGATCAGGCTGGTCGGCCCGTCCACGCGCTCGATTGCGCTCGCCCAGGCCATCGCCGTCTCGACCGTGTCGCACGGCCGCCAGACCTGCATGTTGGGGATGAGCCGCAGGCTCGCGACGTGCTCTACCGGCTGGTGCGTCGGGCCGTCCTCGCCGAGGCCGATCGAGTCGTGCGTGTAGACGAGGATGACGCGCTGCTTCATGAGCGCCGCCATGCGCACCGCGTTGCGTGCGTAGTCCGAGAACACCAGGAACGTACCGCCGTAGGGCACGAACCCGCCGTGCAGCGCCACGCCGTTCATGATCGCGGTCATGCCGAATTCGCGCACGCCGTAGTGCAGGTAGTTGCCGCCGAGGCCGTCGGCGGTCACCGCCTGCGAGCCACGGTGGTTGGTGTTGTTCGAGCCCGTCAGGTCGGCCGAGCCACCGAGCATCTCCGGGATCGCGGCGCCGAGCACGTCGAGCGTCTTCTGCGACGACGAGCGGGTCGCGAGGGCCGCGGGCTTTTCCTGGGCCGCGCGCACGAACTCCTCGATGGCTCCGCGCCAGCCGGCCGGCAGCTCGCCCCGCAGGCGCCGGTCGAGCTCGGCCGCAAGCTCGGGATGCGCATGGGCGTACGCGGCCATGCGCTGCTGCCACGCCTGCTCGGCCTCGGCCCCGGCCTTGCGGGCGTCCCAGGCCGCCTTGATGTCCCCGGGCACCACGAACGGCTCGTGCGGCCAGTCGATGTGTTTGCGGGTGGCGGCCACCTCGGCCTCGCCGAGCGCGGCGCCGTGGGTGGCCTCGGTGCCCTGCTTGTTCGGGGAGCCCCAGCCGATGATGGTCTTGCAGCAGATGAGCGAGGGCCGCTCGCCTTCCGCCTTGGCCGCCGCGATGGCGCGCTCGACCGCAGCCGGGTCGTGCCCGTCCACATCGCGTACCACGTGCCAGCCGTAGGCCTCGAAGCGCTTCGGCGTATCGTCGGTGAACCAGCCGTGCACCTCGCCGTCGATCGAGATGCCGTTGTCGTCGTAGAAGGCGATCAGCTTGCCGAGCTTGAGCGTGCCGGCGAGCGAGCAGGCTTCGTGCGAGACGCCTTCCATCAGGCAGCCGTCGCCCAGGAACACCCAGGTGCGGTGGTCCACGACCTCGTGGCCCGGGCGGTTGAAGGTCGCGGCAAGCAGCTTCTCGGCGAGTGCCATGCCGACGGCGTTGGCGAGACCCTGGCCGAGCGGTCCGGTGGTGGTCTCGATGCCGAGGTGCGGGTCGACCTCCGGGTGCCCGGCGGTGTGCGAACCGAACTGGCGGAAATTCCTGAGCTGCTCGAGCTCGAGCGGATAGCCCGTGAGGTGCAGCAGCGAGTAGAGCAGCATCGAGCCGTGGCCGTTCGAGAGCACGAAGCGGTCGCGGTCGGGCCACTGCGGGTTGCCCGGGTTGTGCTTGAGGTGGTCGGCCCAGAGCACCTGGGCGATGTCGGCCATGCCCATCGGCATGCCCGGGTGGCCGGAATTGGCCTTCTGGACCGCATCCATGCTCAGGGCCCGGATGGCATTGGCGAGCTGCCGGCGAGTCGTCATGATCGAATCTCCAGATCGAACGTACCATTTTACCGGTGCAGCGCTCGTCGATTCAGCAATTTGACCCCGCGCCGCCGGCGGCGTCGCGGGGATCGCCTGTCGTCGCCGCCAATGGTTTCGTGTGCGACCCGCCGACGCCCGATATAATTCGCGGTTCATCTACCCGGAAAACCATACATGTCAACCAGTTACCTGTTCACCTCCGAGTCCGTGAGCGAAGGCCACCCGGACAAGGTCGCCGACCAGATCTCCGACGCCGTCCTCGACGCCATGCTCGCGCAGGACAAGCGCGCCCGCGTCGCATGCGAAACGCTGGTCAAGACCGGGGTTGCGATCGTGGCCGGCGAGGTGACGACTGAGGCCTGGGTGGATCTCGAGGAGCTGGTGCGCGGCGTGATCGTCGACATCGGCTACACCTCCTCGCACGTCGGCTTCGACGGCCGCACGTGCGGCGTGCTCAACATAATCGGCAAGCAGTCGCCCGACATCGCCCAGGGGGTGGACCGCCCCGACCCGGAGGCGCAAGGCGCGGGCGACCAGGGCCTCATGTTCGGCTATGCCAGCAACGAGACTGACTCGCTCATGCCCGCGCCGATCTGCTACGCGCACCGGCTGGTGGAGCGGCAGGCGGAGGTGCGCAAGAGCAACCTGCTGCCCTGGCTGCGGCCGGATGCGAAGTCGCAGGTGACCTGCCGCTACACGGACGGCAAGGTGGTCGGACTCGATGCCGTCGTGCTCTCCACGCAGCACGACCCCGAAGTGAAGCAGTCCGACCTGCAGGAAGCGGTGATGGAACTCATCATCAAGCACGTCCTGCCGAAGGAGTGGCTGACGGCGCAGACCCGGTTCCACATCAACCCGACCGGCAAGTTCGAGATCGGCGGACCGGTCGGCGACTGCGGCCTCACCGGCCGCAAGATCATCGTGGACACCTATGGCGGCATGGCGCGCCACGGCGGCGGCGCCTTCTCGGGCAAGGATCCCTCCAAGGTGGACCGCTCGGCCGCCTACGCCGCGCGTTATGTCGCCAAGAACATCGTCGCGGCCGGCCTCGCCGACCGCTGCGAGATCCAGGTCTCCTACGCGATCGGCGTGGCGGAACCCACCTCCATCACCATCGAGACCTTCGGCACTGGCAAGGTGAGCCACGAGCGCCTCGAGGCGCTGGTGCGGGCGCACTTCGACCTGCGTCCCTACGGCATCGTGAAGATGCTCGATCTAGTGCATCCGATGTACCGGGCGACCGCGGCCTACGGCCACTTCGGCCGCGAACCCGCGCACATGACCTACCGCTGGAAGGAATTCATCGGCGGCAAGAAGGTCGACAAGAGCGAGGCGTTCACGGCCTTCACGTGGGAGAAGACCGACAAGGCCGAGGCGCTGCGCAGGGACGCGGGGCTTTAGCGCCGCCATCCCATCGGACAGCCGCCACACCGCGGCGGACGCGGCCCTCGTCGGTGTCGGGCACCGACGAGGGGCCTGCGAGGCGGCAGCGGACTACGGCGCGAGCGTGCCCGTCCCGCTGACGGCCACCGTCAGCGGCGCTGCCGTGGCGCTGCTGGCAATGCTCACCTTCGCCGAGCGGCTGGCGGCGGCGAGCGGCTGGAACGTCACCGTGATCGTGCACGAAGCAGCTGGCGCGAGGCTGGCCGGGCAGTTCTCAGCCATCGGGAACCACGAAGCGCTGGTGCCTGTGACGCTGATGCTGTCGATCGCAATGGCAACCGCGCCTGCGTTGGTCAAAGTGGCGTTGAGCGGCGCACTGGTGGTGCCGACCACAACGCTGCCGAACTTGAGGGCTGTCGGGCTCACGACCGCGGCGGGCGTGACTGTCAGTGTCTTCGCCTTGGTGATGCCATTGGCCGTGCCGGAGATCGACGCCGTGATTTTCGCCAGGACCTTGCTGGTCGTGACGTCGAACGACGCCGACTGCAGCCCCTGCGCCACGACGACGGCCGGTGCGACCGGCTGAGCGACGGCAGGCTGGCTGCTCGCGAGATTGACGGTGACCGGCCCCGGGCCCGCCTTGCACTCGAGCTTGGCCGTGCCGGCGACCGGCTGGGTACCCGCGACCTTGGTCGGCATCAGGCTGACCGACAGCATGCCCATCGGCCGCAGGGCGAGCGGCTGGCTCAAGGTCGTGCTGCCCAGCGTGGCGCTCACCGTGCCCGACTGGCGCGCATCGACGGCAACGGTCTTCACCGTGAACGACTTGGACGTCGCACCTTCGAGCAGCTTGACGGTCGCCGGCGTCGTCGCGGCGGCAAGCGTGTCCGCGAGCGTCACGACCACACCACCGGCCGGCGCCGGGGCAGACAGCGTCACCTTGCCGCTGACGCTCTTGCAGCCCGCGACCTCGGACGAATTGAGTGTCAGGCTCTGCAGTTGCAGCGCGACTCCGTATGGTCGGAAGAGCCACGCGCCCGTGTAGGACTGCCGACCCGTCAGGCTTAACACCTCGTTCATATCGACCCAATCGGTGAGACCGGCGATGTTGTCACGAACGCTGGGCCGGTACGCACCGGTGGCGACCTGCTCGGCCGACAGGCCGTACACGTAACGGCGGCCGACGCTGTCGATCTGGGTTGGCTGGAATTGACCAGGGTCCTCGCCCAGGGCCTGGTGAATATCGGGGTCGTCGATCGCGGTGTAGCTCGTATAAGGATCCGGGAAATTCACCGTCCCCGGCTGCACGATCGCTTCCCACAGCGCCTGGATGTCGGCGTTCCGCGCCCACGTCCAGCCCGTGACGTCGATCAGGGCTCCATCCTGGGAGCGGTGGATCGACCCGTTGCAGGGCGTCACGCCGTCCGTCGGACAGACCGCCGCCACCTCGTTCCACGTCACATAGGTCGTGTCGGCCAGCTGACGCCATTCGCGGCCCTCGATCACGACATCGCCGTTCAGGTCCACGACGGACACGTCGTCGAGGCCAATGTAGTGATTGCCCTCGACCCCGACGATCGAGACCGTCGTAGCGGCATCCGTCGCCACGAAATCGACACTGTAGGGATCCCAGTCGTTGTTCGTACCTGTCGCCGGCCCGGTGAACGTCGTGGTCGTACCCCCGGCGGTGACGGTGACTGCGGACGGTCGGCCCTGGTTGGTGGCACTGCCGAGGTAAAGGGAAAGGCGATAGCTCCTGCCCGGAATGGTTGGGATCGTCTGCCGGATGCCGCCATAGGGGCCGCCGGCTTGGTAGTCCGTCAAGTCGAGGAACCGATTGCCGTCCTGCGCCGTCAGGCCGAATGGATTCCCGTTCTGGATCCACGCGACGTTGTCATTGAAGACTTCCCATTCCTGAAGCGCCGTCGTGCCGGGAACAAGCGTCATGGTCGCGTTGGCCGGTGGGGCGAAGGCGCCGTCCTCGAAACTGCCGTTCACGATCAACTCAGCCCGTGCAGCACCGCAGAGCGCGGCCGCCGCGAGGACAATGGCGAACACTTGCCGGGTCATGATCCACTCCTTCGGCCGACGCCCGGGCGCGGTCCCCGCGTCGAAGGCGCGGTCGGTCCGTCGCTGATGGATCCACCATAGTCGGTCGGCAGCGCCGGGCAATTCGCACTTGTGGGTGGTCGGGCACGGAAAATGCCTGCGGCGCGCCGTGCGTGAGCGGAATCCCGTGCGGCCGGTCGGGTACTTTGTCCGGCAGGCCACCTCGGCTATCATCGCGCCCCTGCCTGAGGAGCGCTGCAACGGGTGTCTAAGCCCGCCAGGCTCAGGCGATGGGTTGTTCCAACCGCGCTCGCTGACCTCCGTGCAGGTTCCGGCGAGCGAATCCGATCCCGATCCGCCGCTCGAATCGTCACGGTCAACGAGAGGACCGACCGATGAACGCTGTTGTTTCGCCCGTTCCGAACCGCGACTACGTCGTGGCCGACCTGTCGCTGGCCGACTTCGGCCGCAAGGAAATGGCCATCGCCGAGACCGAAATGCCCGGCCTGATGGCCATCCGCGAGGAATATCGCGCCACGCAGCCACTCAAGGGCGCGCGCATCGCCGGCTCGCTGCACATGACCATCCAGACCGCGATGCTCATCGAGACGCTGAAGGCGCTCGGCGCCGACGTCCGCTGGGCCTCCTGCAACATCTACTCGACCCAGGACCACGCCGCCGCGGCCGTCGCCGCGAACGGCACGCCGGTGTTCGCCTACAAGGGCGAGACGCTCGACGACTACTGGGAATACACCCACCGCATCTTCGAGTGGCCGAACGGCCAGCTCGCCAACATGATCCTCGACGATGGCGGCGACGCGACGCTGCTCCTCATGCTGGGCGCCCGCGCCGAGCAGGACGCCGCGGTGATCTCGAAGCCGACGAACGAGGAGGAGACGGCGCTGTACGCGGCGATCGCCAAGCGCCTCGAGACCCAGCCGGGCTGGTATTCGAAGCGCCTCGCGGAGATCAAGGGCGTCACCGAGGAGACCACCACGGGCGTGAAGCGGCTCTATGAGTTCGCGAAGAAGGGCCAGCTGCCCTTCCCGGCCATCAACGTCAACGACTCGGTCACGAAGTCGAAGTTCGACAACCTCTACGGCTGCCGCGAGTCGCTGGTGGACGCGATCAAGCGCGCCACCGACGTGATGGTGGCCGGCAAGGTCGCGGTCGTGTGCGGCTACGGCGACGTGGGCAAGGGCTCGGCCGAGTCGCTGCGCGCGCTGTCGGCCCAGGTGTGGATCACCGAGATCGATCCGATCTGCGCGCTGCAGGCGGCAATGGAAGGCTACAAGGTCGTGACCATGGAAGAGGCCTGCGACAAGGCCGACATCTTCGTCACCGCCACGGGCAACGTGAACGTGATCACCCACGAGCACATGAAGCGGATGAAGCACCAGGCGATCGTGTGCAACATTGGCCACTTCGACAGCGAGATCGAGATCGCGGCGCTGAAGCAGTACCCCTGGGAGAACATCAAGCCGCAGGTCGACCACGTGGTCTTCCCCGACGGCAAGCGGATCATCGTGCTGGCCGAGGGCCGGCTGGTGAACCTCGGCTGCGCGACCGGCCACCCCTCCTTCGTGATGTCGAGTTCGTTCACCAACCAGGTGCTGGCGCAGATCGAGCTGTTCCGCCACGGCGGGAAGTACGGCCACGAGGTGTACGTGCTGCCGAAGCACCTCGACGAGAAGGTCGCGCGCCTGCACCTCGAGCGCATCGGCGTGAAGCTCACCGCGCTGACGGCCGAGCAGTCGGCCTACATCGGCGTGCCGGTGGAAGGTCCGTTCAAGACCGACCAGTACCGTTACTGACCCGGACCCGCGCGCGCGGCGGCTCAGCTCCCCCGCGCGAGCGCGTACAGCACGGTGCCTAAAGCCAGCATCGCGCCGGTCGCCACGTAGTCCATCGGCCGCACCTGCGTCAGCAGTGCGAGGCAGATGAGCACGGCGATGCCGGGAATCAGCAGCCCCCCCGGCAGGCGAAGCACCTGTGTCTCCTGCGCCGGGCGCCTGCGCAGCGCCGGTAGCGCGGCAATGCACCCGAGATAGATCAGCACGCGCGTCAGCACGCTGAGGCCCGCCAGCCACGCGAACGAACCGGCCGCGGCGAGCAGGAAAGCGACCGCACCGAAAACCATGATCGAGACGGCCGGCGTGCCGAACCGGGCCGGGACACGCGCGAACCACGCCGGCAACTGGCCCTCGAGGGCCAGTGCGTAGGTGATGCGCGGCGTCGAGAACAGCGCGCCAGCGAGGTTGCCGCCTACGGAGGCCAGCATGCCGGCCATCATTACCATCGCACCGGGCGGTCCGAAAAGCGCACCACCCACCTCGACCAGCGGGCGCTTCGTCTCCGCGAGACCGGGCAAGACCGCCAGGCTCGCCGTCTGCAGTCCAAAGTACAACAGCGCCGCCACGCCGATCGCCCACAGCAGCGCGCGCGGCATGTCGCGGCGCGGGTTGCGGGCCTCGCCCGCGGGCACGAGACCCGACTCGAAGCCAACGAAGGCGTAGAACACCAGAAGCACGACGGCGCCGAGGTCCGCATCGGCGGGTGCCGCGACCCGCAGGCTGTCGAGCATGTCGGCCGGCATACGAAGCAACCCGTAGGCGACCAGCGCCACGAGCGGCAGGAACTTCAGCACCGTCACGACGCCGAGCGACCGCATCGCCCGGCGGGTCCCGGTCACGTTGAGCGCCGTGAGCGCGCCGCACACGACCAGCAGCAGCACGAGCCGCATGCGCGGATCGTCGGCCGGAGGCCAGAAGTAGCCGACGGCACCGACGAGCAACGCTGCATTGGCCGAGAATGCCGTGAGCCGCGCCACGTAGAAGGCCCAGCCCGCCTGGAAGCCGGCGAAGGGGCCGAACACGCTGCCGACGTAGCGCACCGGCCCACCCGTGCCGTCGAAGTGACTGGCGAGTTCGGCAAAGCACAGCATCACCGGCAGCATCAGGGCCGCGCAGATTACGAACACCCAGGGACTGAACCCGCCCGCGAGCCGCGCGGCCTCCGACGGCATGCCGAATATACCGGCGCCGATGATGCCGTTGATCACCAGCAGCCAGACGCCGATGCCGGACAACTGGCGGGCGAGCGGCTCGAACGTCACGGCAGCCGCTCGCGGGCCGGGCGTCACTGTCTCGGCCGAACCGGATCAGGCAATGGGCAGCGCCGGCACGACGTCTTCAGCGTCACGCGCAGCGGTCGCAGTCATCCGGGCTCGCGGACGCGCCACCAGCCGCGCGGGTTCCGACGCACCGACCGGCGTCGCCTTGGCCTCCGCGAGCGGACCGTGTATCGCCAGTTCCTCTGCCGTGAGCGTGCGGCGCATCGTCCCGAACAGCAGGTCCGCGAGCGGCAGCAGGAAGTTCACGTTCACCGAGGTGTCCACGTGGTGGATGTAGTGGTGCTGGTCCAGGAAGCGGAACCAGCCCTGCCGCTGCAGCCACGGGAACTCGCGGGGGTAGTGAATCGCGTCGTGGACGCGGACGAACAGGTCGGAAACGACGACCAGCGCGGCCGCCAGTCCGGCGACGAAGGCCACGTGACCGGTCGCGAGCCAGGCCGGCCACAGGATCAGCGCGGTACCGAGCACCATGTAGAAGCCGAAGTGCGCCAGCTTGATGCGCAGGTTGCTCCTCTGCGTCTGGTGCAGGTCGGAACGGCTGTCGGAGAGGATCGGGTGGCGCAGCACCGGGCCGTTGGTCACGTACCGCCAGGTAGGGAAGACCGCGTAGTGGTGGCCGTGCTGGTGGATCACGTAGATGCGGCGAAGGAACGGTATGGCCTGGCCGTGGTAGACGTAGCGGTGCACGAGCCACTCGTACGGCGACGCCGCCACGGGCAACACCAGGACGCCGAGCACGAACGCGAACACCCCGCCGAGCGCCGAGTCCGGGGCGAGCCGCACAACCCAGGCGACGGCCGCGAAAAAGGCCAGCAGCAACGTGACCATGACGGCCACGCGCAGGCCGGAAATCGGGCGCTGATCTGCTTCCATCCAGTTTTCCTCCATGACATTGTGAATATTCGCGAACCTCAGCGCTTGCGCGCGAGGGTGAGCCCGTCGCCGACGGGCACGAGACTCAGGTCCACCCGCGCGTCGCGGTGCAGGTGCTCGTTGAAGTGGCGCATCGCTACGGTGTCGACCTCGGCGCACTCCGGGTCGGCCACGCGCCCCGACCACAGCGTGTTGTCCACGACGACGAGGCCGCCCGGGCGCAGCAGCTCGAGCACCCGCTCGTAGTAGCCGACGTAGTTCTCCTTGTCGGCGTCGATGAAGGCGAAATCGAAGGTGCCGGCCGCGCCCGAGCCCAGCAGCCGCTCGAGCGTCTCGAGAGCCGTGGCCAGCTTGAGCTCGATCTTGTGGGCCACGCCCGCTGCGGCCCAGTAGCGTCGCGCCACCGCCGTCCAGCGCTCGCTCACGTCGCAGGCGAGGATGCGGCCGTCCTCCGGCAGCGCTAGCGCCAGGGCGAGCGAGGAATAGCCCGTGAAGACGCCGATCTCGAGGCAGCGACGCGCACCCATGAGCCGCGCCAGGAGCGCCATGAACTGCCCCTGCTCGGGCGAGATCTGCATGCGGGCCGCGGGATCCACGGCGGTCTCCTCGCGAAGCTGGCGCAGCAGGTCCGGCTCGCGCAGCGACACCGACAGCAGGTAGTCGTACAGCGAGTCCGTGAGCGAGATCGAGCGCCGGGACATGCCCCGAGAATAGGGGACATTCGTCAATTTCGCATTCCCGGCAACCCGACACGCGAAAATGCCGTCGCGGCATAGCAGAATGGCTGTCGGAGATTGCCCCCCGTTTCACTGGTGCCCGTCGTGATCCGACTCCTGCAGTTCACCGACACCCACCTGATGGCGGATCCTGCCGCCAGCCTGCGCGGCGTGCGCACCTTGCCGAGCCTCGAGGCCTGCCTCGCCCTGGCGCGCCGCCGCCACCTGCCAGCGGATGCGATCGCGGTCACCGGCGATCTCGTGCAGGACGACCCCGAGGCCTACGGCAGCCTCGAACTGCTGTTCGACGATCTCGGCGCGCCGGTGCTGCTCATTCCCGGCAACCACGATCTGCCGGACGAGATGGAGCGCCGGCTGTCCCACCCGCCGTTCCAGCTGGGTGGCGTCCGCATCCTCGGCGGCTGGGCCGTCGTCATGCTCGACACGTGGTTCGCCGAGTCGGACGACGGCGAGGGCCAGCTGGGCGCCGCAGAGCTCGAGCGTCTCGAAGCCACGCTCCAGGCCCACCGCGACCACCACACACTGGTCTGCCTGCACCATCCGCCGGTGAGCATGGAGGCGGCGGGCCTCGACGCGCTCGGCCTTCTCGACGCCGAGCCGTTCGTCGCCACCCTCGACCGGCACCCGCAGGTGCGCGGCGTCGCCTGGGGCCACGCGCACCAGTCGCTCGATCGGTTCCGCGGCGCAGTCCGCCTGATGTGCACGCCCTCCACCTGCATGCAGTTCCGGCCGCGCGATCCTGGCTTCGTCGTGGACGAACGACCGCCCGGCTACCGGGTGCTCGACCTGCACGACGACGGCGGCATCGCAACGGAAGTCGTGTGGCTCGAGGGCTACGCGCAGTGACCGCCCGCCTCGCGACGCTGCTGCTCGCCGTCGCGGCCGCAGTCGCCGGGCCCGGGGCGGGTGCGTCCGAGCGCAACGTCCTTTGGTCCGTGCGCGGCGAGCACAACACGCTATACCTGCTCGGCTCGATCCACGTGCTGCGACCGGGCGACGGCGAGCTGCCGCGCGCCGCGTTGGAGGCCTACGCCGACGCCGAGCAGCTAGTGATGGAGATCGACCTCGACGACCCGGAAGTCGCCGACCCGACCGCACTGCTCGGCACGATGCAGCGCACGGCCTTGCTGCCGGAAGGCGAAACCCTGCGCAGCGTGATGGGCGACGACTACGCCGCGATCGCCGGGCGCGCCCGTGAGTCGGGCCTCGAGCTCGCCGCGCTCGACCGCTTCGCGCCCTGGTTCGTGGCGACCCTGCTGCTGCAGCTCGAGCTCGTCCAGCGCGGCTTCCAGCCCGAGCTAGGCATCGAGCAGCAGCTCGCGGACCGCGCCGTGCGCGATGGCAAGCCGATCGAGGGACTCGAGACCGCCGAGCAGCAGTTCGCCGTACTGGCCGGCCTACCCCTGCCCGAGCAGAAACGGTTCCTGCTGATGACGCTTGCCGACGCGGACCGCCTGGACGAGGAGATCGAGGACCTGCTCGCCGCGTGGCGCTCGGGCGACGCTGAGGCGCTCGAAGGCATGCTCGCGGCCGCCTTCGAGGAATTTCCCGAGCTATACGGGCCGCTCACCGAGGATCGCAATCGCGCCTGGGTGGAGCGGCTCGACGAACTCCTCGACGACCGCGACGACTACCTCGTGGTCGTGGGCGCCCTGCACCTCGTTGGCCGTCACAGCGTCGTGGACCTGCTGCGGCAGCGCGGCCACACGGTCACGCAGGAGTAACGGCGCGGCCGGGGCGTCAGACCTCGATCATCTCGAACGACGACTTGGGCGCGCCGCAGTCCGGGCAGAGCCAGTCGTCGGGCACGTCGGCCCACGCCGTGCCGGGCGCGATTCCGGCGGCCGGATGACCCTCCGCCTCCTCGTACACGAAGCCGCAGTTCACGCACATCCACGCCCTCATGTCCGCACCTCGCAGGCCCGCGCCGGGCCCGGCAGATGGTACGGACGTCCCGGCGATCCCGGCAACGCACGGTTGCCCGGTACGCCCTATCATGGCCCACCGGTCGGCGATCGATGGCGGCGGGCCCGAGTTGAGCAATCGACCCCTGAGCTACAGGTACAAGCCCAATCACCGGGTCTCGGTGCCGGTGTTTCTGAGGCTGCAGCTGACGGCGTTCGCGCACGGGCTGGCCGATCTCGGCGTTCGCCCGGTCCCGGACGGCGACAGCTTCGGCTTCGTGTGCGGCTGCGGCCACAGCGGCACGACGCTGCTCGCGAGCAAGCTCGGGCTGCACCCGGACGTCCTGCTGATCTCCCGCGAATCCAATCTCTTCCTGCCCGAGAGAGGACTGCGACTGGCCCGCGTCATCGCCGAGGAGTGGCTCGCCTTTGCACGGCAGGAGGATCGCCGGGTGGTCCTCGAGAAGTCCCCCAAGCACGTCCACTGCATCGACCGCATCCGCAGGCTGCTGCCCGGGGCGCGCGTGATCGTGATGGTCCGCAATCCGCTCGACACTTGTGCCTCGCTGTACCGGCGGTTCAACGATCTCGACCTCGCCGTCGAGCGCTGGCGGATGGACAACGAGGCCGCGCTCGCGGCCCTGGCCGGAGACGCGACGCTGCTCGTTCGCTATGAGGACCTGACGCGTGATCCCGCGGCCACGCTCGCAGCCGCTTGCACCTTCCTCGGCCTGGAGTGGGATCCCGAACTGCTGACGCGCAGCGGCAGCGCGTACGGCACGCATCCCGGACTGCGTCGCAACATGGCCCTGCGCCACGAGCAGGTGAGCCAGCCCATCCACGACAACAACGGCCGGTGGCGGGAGACCCTGGACCCGCGGCAGGCGTCGATCGTGCGGGAGCGGACCGCGGAACTCGCGACGCGGCTCGGTTATTCCTCGGAGGCGGCGTGATCGCGATCTGCGCGGGCTCAGGACAATCATGAAGCGACCGGGCGGCCTTCGGCGGCTCGCCGCGCGGTTCGGCCTCGCACCGGCCGCGCGCGAACCCCCGCAGTCGACCGTGCCGCCGGCGGACGATGTCGTCGTGCGGCGCCTGCCGGGCAATCCCATCGTGCGGCCTGAAATGCTGACGGGCACGGACGGCGCGAACATCAACGGGCCGTCGCTCATTCGCGTGCCGTCGTGGGTCGACTCGCCTCTCGGTCGCTATTACCTCTATTTCGCGCATCACAAGGGGACCCACATCCGCCTCGCCTACGCGGACCGGCTCGACGGTCCGTGGAAGATCCACGCCCGCGGCGTGCTGCACCTCGAGCACGTCCCGGCCTGCCGCAAGCACGTGGCCTCCCCGGACGTGATCGTGGACGAGGAGCGACGGCAGCTGCGGCTCTACTTCCACGGCCCGGCGTGTGCCACGACCGGCCAGCGAAGCTTCGTCGCGTTGTCGCGCAACGGCCTCGCCTTCGAGCCTCGGGAGGAGATCCTCGGATCGTTCTACTTCCGTGTGTTCCGGCACGAGGGCTGCTGGTACGCGATGGCCAAGGGCGGCGTGCTGTACCGGTCGCCGGACGGCCTGTCCGGCTTCGAGCCGGGACCGAATCCCTTCCCGGGCGGCGAGCTGCGCACCGGCAGGTTGAACGAGCCAGGTCCGCGCCACGTGGCCGTGCTGCCCGAGGAGCGGACGCTGTGGGTCTTCTACAGCCGCATCGGCGACCGGCCGGAGCGCATCCTGCGCGCGCGCATGGACCTCATCCCCAATTGGCGCGAGTGGAAGGCGGTGGATCCCGTCGAGGTGCTGCGGCCGCAGTTCGACTGGGAAGGGGCCGACCTGCCGCTGCGCGCCTCCGAGGCTCGCGCCGCCAGGGGGCGCGAGCATGCGCTGCGCGACCCGGCCATCTTCGTGGACGAGGACGAGCGCCGGTACCTGCTCTACGCCGTGGCGGGCGAGAGCGGCCTCGCCATCGCCGAGTTGCTGCGACCGACGCGCGCGTGACCGGCCACCCGGAGAGGCCTCACTTGGAAGACGAGCCCGTCCTATTCATCCACGCCGGATCCCACAAGACCGGCACGACCGCCATTCAGCAGACCCTCGGCGCGGCCCGAGGCGAGCTCCGGCGGCAGGGCATCTGCTGGCCACGGCTCGGCTCGAATCCGGTTCACCACAAGCTCGTGCAGTCCTTGCACGACCAGGGCCTGCTCGCGCGGCTCAATGCGGGATGGATGGCGCGACGCGTCCGGCGGCAGTCGCAGGGCTGTCGTGCCACGGTACTGAGCAGCGAGCGGCTCTATCGGATCGGCTACGCGCTGATCGGCAACGAGCCGCGGGACTCGGATGCGAGGCGCCGGCGGCGGAGCGAGGTCCTCGGCCGGCTGCGTGCGCTGTTCGTGGAGGACTTCGATATCCGCGTCATCCTCTACCTGCGCCGGGTCGACCTGTTTGCGGAGTCGATGTTCAAGGAGCTGCTGTTCCGCAAGGACTACCGGGGCCGGTATCCGTTCGCGCGCTTTCTCGAGGAGCAGGACGCGCTGTTCCGCTATGACGCCCGGATCCGGGAATTCGAGGACTGCCTCGGGCCGGTCAGCGTGCATGCCTACGACGCGTTAAAGGGCACCGGGGTGGTGCCGCACTTCTTTTCACTGATCGGTGCGACTCCACCGGGCACGGCGGCCTCGGACGCGAGGGTCCGTCGCAGCGCGTCGAATGCCGGCGCCTGGTTCCTGCTGCAGCTGGCGCAGCAGCGCGACCTGTCGCCGTCCGACCGCCGGCGCGTGCTCGAGTTCTGCCTGTCGGATGCGTGGCCCGAGCCGCCGGACGCGCCGCGCTCGCTGTGGCCGTCGGCGACAGAGCACTCCGCGTTCCTGGACACCTACCGCTCGGCGACGCTCGAGCCGCTCCTGACGGCGGTCGATGCCGGCCCGCTCGAGTACGGGCCGCTGCCCGCGGCGCAGTTCGCGCGCTGCCTCGAAGCCTGGGAGGGCTGGAGCCGCTCGGGCGCATGAGCCGCGGCGCTTCGGTGCGCAGGCCGCTGCACGCGGCCTGCTTGCTAGACTGTCGCTCCGTCCCGACCCGCTGGAGTCCCCCCGTGAGCCTGTTCACAGAAGCCTGCAAGTACATCCCCGGCGGGGTCAATTCGCCGGTGCGCGCCTTTCGCGGGGTCGGCGGCGAACCGATCTTTTTCGCGCGCGCGAAGGGCCCGCGGGTGTGGTCGGCGGACGGTCGCGAGTTCATAGACTACGTGGGCTCCTGGGGGCCGATGATCCTCGGCCACGCCCACCCGAGCGTGATCCGCGCCGTGCAGCGGACGGCCGAGCACGGGCTGTCCTTCGGCGCACCGACCGAGCTGGAGACCGTCGTCGCGCGCAAGATCATCGGCCTCGTGCCCTCGATCGAGCTGATCCGCATGTGCAGCTCGGGCACCGAGGCGACCATGAGCGCGATCCGCCTCGCACGCGGATTCACCCGGCGCAACAAGATCATCAAGTTCGAGGGCTGCTACCACGGCCACTCCGACTCGCTGCTGGTGAAGGCCGGGTCGGGCATGCTCACGCTCGGCGTGCCGACTTCGCCCGGCGTGCCGCCGGAGCTCGCTGCCCACACCGTGACGCTGTCCTACAACGACGCGGACCAGGTGCGCGCCGCCTTCGCGCAGATCGGCTCCGAAGTCGCCTGCGTGATCGTCGAGCCGGTGGCGGGCAACATGAACTGCATCCCGCCCGTGCCCGGCTTCCTCGAGGCGCTACGCGAGGAGTGCACGAGGCACGGCGCCGTGCTGATCTTCGACGAGGTGATGACGGGATTTCGCGTCGCGATGGGCGGCGCTCAGGCGCTCTACGGCATCCGGCCGGACCTCACGACGCTCGGCAAGATCGTCGGCGGCGGCATGCCGGTGGGCGCGTTCGGCGGCCGCCGCGACATCATGGAGCACATCGCGCCGCTCGGGCCCGTCTACCAGGCAGGCACGCTGTCCGGCAACCCGGTCGCGATGGCAGCGGGACTCGCCACGCTCGAGGGTCTCGAGGCACCGGGCTTCCACGCCCGGCTCGGGGCCGCGACGGACCGGCTGATGGCCGGCCTAGCCGCGGCGGCAGTCCGCGCCGGAATTCCACTCGCGACCAATCACGTCTGCGGCATGTTCGGTTTCTTTTTCACCAGCGCGGACCGGGTGACCTCCTACGCCGAGGCCACCGCCTGCGACGTGGAGCGCTTCAAGCGCTTCTTCCACGGCATGCTCGCCGAAGGCGTGTACCTCGCGCCGTCTGCGTTCGAGGCGGGCTTCATTTCCGCCGCGCACACCGACGCGGACGTCGATGCGACCATCGCGGCCGCAGGCCGCGTGTTCGCGCGGATCTGAGCGCGCCCCGGCGGCGCGGCAGGGCAGAGAGCGCGAATGACGCGACCCGATCTCTCGCGGCACTTTCCTGCCTATGCGGATTACACGCCGGACGTGCCGGTGCACTGTGTCACGCCCGGGGCGCCGGGGTGCATCCACCGCTTCTACGACAGCTCGCCCTTCAGCCCGTCGGGCCGGTACATGGCGCTCACGCGCCTGCCGTTCGAGGACCGGCTGCCCGGGCCGGGGGATGTGGCCGAGGTGGTGTGCGTGGATCTCGAGACGGGCGAGATGCGTACCGTGGCGGAAACGCGCGGCTGGGACAGCCAACTCGGCGCACAGGTGCAGTGGGGCCGCGACGACCGCACGCTGCTCTTCAACGACGTCGACACCCGGGACTGGCGTCCCTACGGCGTGCGGCTAGACCCGCTCGGCCATGAGCGCCACCGGCTCGACGGCACCGTCTATGCGATCTCGCCGGACGGCCGCTGGTCCGCGGGACCCTGCCTGCGCCGCACCTCGAGGACCCAGCGCGGCTACGGAGTCGTCGTCCCGCCGGAGCACGTGCCGGCCAACCGCGGCGCACCGGTCGACGACGGCATCTACCTCACCGATCTGGCGAGCGGTGCCTCGCGGCTGCTGCTCTCGATCGCCGAAGTCTTCGAGCAGGCCTTTCCCCCCGCGGCCCGGGACGCCTACCGCGGCGGCGACTTCTACGGCTTTCACGTCAAGTGGAACCCGCAAGGCACGCGCCTGCTGTTCGTGCTGCGCTGGATTCCGCGCACCCTGCTGCCGTGGCGGCGCAAGAAGAGCCATCGACGCCTGAACGCCATAACGCTCGAGGCCGACGGTCGCGGCGCCCGCGTCGCCGTGCCCGACACGCTGTGGCGCAAGGGCGGCAATCACCCGAACTGGTGCCCGGACGGCGAGCACGTGCTGATGAACCTCAACAGCGAGGGCACGGGGCTGCGCTTCGCGCGCGTGCGCCACGACGGGTCGGGCCTCGAGACGCTGTCTGGCACCGTGCCGGGCTCGGGACACCCGACCCTGCACCCGGACGGGCGCCACGTGCTGACCGACGCCTACCCCCACGAGCCCATGGCCTACGGTGACGGCACCACCCCGATCCGCTGGATCGATCTCGCAGAATCGACCGAGCGGGCGATCGTGCGCATCCGCAGCCTGTCGCCTCACGAGCACGCCTCGCCCGCGCTGCGCGTGGACCCGCACCCGGCCTGGGACCGGCACTTCGAGCGCATCGCGTTCAACGCCTGTCCGGACGGACGCCGCCGCGTCTACGTCGCGGACCTGTCGGAACTCGTGCGCGGCACCGCCGCCGACGGTCCGGGAAGCGCGCATGCGTAGCCTCGCGGACCCGTTCCGGACCGTCCACGGCTCGCTGCGCGATGCGGAGGCGACGGCCTTCGCGATCGTGAAGAACGAGATGTACTTCATCCGCTCGTTCCTCGATCACCACCGCCGGCTCGGGGTCGAGCAATTCATCATCCTCGACGACCAGTCGAAGGACGGCACACGCGAATATGTCGTGGCGCAGGACGACTGCTTCGTGATCGAGTCGCCCTTCGCCTTCGGCGAGCCGGTGCAGCTGCCGGGTCCGGAAGGCGGGCGGCGCATGCGCGCGGGCATCGCTTTCAAGTCGCTCATCCCGCAGCGCTACCTGCTGCATCGCTACGGCCTGTACCTGGACGCCGACGAGTACCTCGTGCTGCCCGAGGGCATCGCCACGATCGTCGAGCTGATCGACCTGCTGAAGCGGCACGAGATCCGGAGCGTCGCGGCCGGCCTGATCGACTTCTTCCCGGCGTCGGTGAGCGACCTCGACACGCCGCGCGACCTCGCGACCTCGGAGGCGATGCTGGGGGCGCACCCGTATTTCGACGCCGTGCCGCTGCTCGGCGCGAAGCCTGGCAAGCCCTTTCCCACCAAGGTCAGCAAGGGCACCACGGCCCGGTTGTTCCGCGAGCACGGCATCCGGCTGGTGCCCGAGGCCATGCGGGGCGCGCCGCGCTGGCTGAACCGGCTGCTGCCCTACAAGTTCCCGAAGTCGTCGGTGCTCAAGACGCCGCTGGTGCGCTGGGACCCGGGGGTCGAGTACCTCAATTCGCACCGGGCCAACGTGCCCGCGTCCAAGCACGTGCTGCTCGGCCTCGCCCACCTCAAGTTCACCCACGATCTCGCGCGCCGGATCGACTACGCGCTCGCCTCGAAGGCCTACACGCGCGGCAGCGAGAAATACCTCTGGTACGCGCAGCTGCTCGAATCCATGCGGCGCGGCAACCCGAGCTTCCTCGGACCGAAATCGAAGCGGTACGCGACGCCGGCGGACCTCGCCTCGGCCGGTCTCACCCGCCTCGCGCTCGGCGGCTGAGAAGCGACGCCGCCGCGCGGCACGCTCAACGGTTCGCGGCGCCCGCCAGCGCACGCAGCGCGGCTACCGCTTCCCCGACGCCGTTGGCAATGCCGAGTTCGGCGATGTGCCGCGGCATGTCCGCGCGCCGCGCCGGGTCGGCGAGCAGCGCCGCAGCCTCGGCCGCGATCTTCTCGGCGTCGGGCGGAGCGCTCGCGGCGATGCCGAGCCGCACGGCACGACGGATGCGTCGCGCCTGGTCTCCGGCCAGCGGCACGGCCACCAGCGGCCGGCCGTGCGCGAGCGTGTGGACGAGCGTCGTGCCGCCGTTGCTGACCACCATCGTCGCCTCGGCAAGAAGGTACTGCACCTCCTCCGGCGAGACGCGCGGCAGCAAACGCGGGTTGGCCCCGGCCTCCGCCGGCATGCTCTTGCGTCCCGTCAGGACCACCGAAGGGTAGCCGGTGGTCGCGCAGAAGCTCCGTGCCGCCGCGATGAAATGCTCGGCCGGCTCCGCGATGCGCTGGCCCTCGCTGCGGCCGCCGGGCACGAACACCACGTAGCCGCCGGGCTCGAGTCCGTGCCGGGCCAGCCACTCCCGGCGCACCTCGGGGTCCGCCGGCGGGAACAGCGTGTCGAGCCGCCGCACCGTGTAGCCGGGGAACAGCCGCATCTTCTGGCGCTCGAGCCACGTGAGCCCGCCGGTGACGAACGTCGGGAACACGATCCAGTGCTCGTCGAGCAGCCGCATCCACTTGAAGCGGAAGGCCTTCCAGCGCAGCTTCGGTGCGCGGCTCGAGAACACGAGACGGGCGCCGGCCCGCTTCGCCGCACGCAGCTGCGAGGTGCGACCCGAGTTGTCGAACACCATCACGTCGGGACGGAACGACTCGACCGTCGCCAGCACCTGCGCCGTGCTGTTGGTCGGCGAGGTGTCGCAGTCGATGATCGGGAAATCCACCGCGTCGCGGAACACGGCCGTGCGGTTCACGAGGAAGCGGATGTCCGCCGACGGCTCGGCCCGCGCGAGCTCGCGGGCGATGATCAGGCAGCGCATCAGCTCACCCGCGCCGCCGGGTCCGGAGACCGGAGCGAACAGAAAGCGCGGCGGCGGCGCGTGGGCCGGGCGGGCGGTCGCAGGCGCGACCGAAGCCATGGCAGGTGACGCACCCGCCTGCGCCACCGGCTGCTTCCTCGCCAGCAACGCACGGTACCCCTGCTCGATCCGCGCCAGGATCTGCTCCATGCTGAATTCGGCGAGGTCGGACTCGACACGCACGCGGCCCGCGGCCGCGGCACGCTGCAGGGCTTGTGCCAGCCGCGCCTCGTCGCCACAAGGCACGAGCGTCATGGGATGGCGCTTCGCGATGTCGCTCGGGCCCTGCGCGTCGGTCGCGATCACGGGCGCGCCACTGTCGAGCGCCTCGATGATCACCCTGCCGAAAGGTTCGTAGCTCGACGGGCAGACGAACAGGTCGAACGCCTGGTAGAGGTCCTTCACGTCGCGGCGGAAGCCTGCCAGCGTCACGCGCTCGTCCGCGAGGCCCTCGAGTCGATGCCGGTGGCTGCCATCGCCCACGATCACCAGCCGCGCGTCGGGCAGCTGCGCCCGCTCGAACGCACGGATGAGCAGGTCGAAGCCCTTGCGCCGTGCCAGGCGGCCGACGGCGCCGACCAGATAGTCGTCCTCGCTCGCACCCAGGGAAGCACGAAGCTCCCGCACGCGCGCCGCATCGAGGCGCGCATGCGGCACCAGCGAGTTCGGCACCAGGAAGACCTTTCCGCGGTACTCCGGCGGCACTGTGGCGAGCTGCCACTCGGAGATGCAGAACAGGCCGTCCGTATTGAGATAGTGCCGGCCGTTGATCGACAAGTGCAGGGTCGCGACGTGCACGGCGTGCTTCAGCCCGATGCGGGCGAGGCCGATTCGCGCCACGTAGCGCGTGCCGCGGCGCAAGTGCGTGTGCACCACGTCGGGCGCCCAGGCGCGGATGATCGCCTCGAGGCGCCTCTGCGTGCCGAGGCGCGGCGGCACCTCGAATACCTCGATCCCGGGCTCGAGCTCGTCGCGGATGCTCGCGCCGCCCGCGCCGCGGTGATCGCTGCGCACGACGAGCGCCACGTCGTGTCGCCCGGACAGTGCGGCGCAGGCCTCCGCCGCCGCGCGCTCGGAGCCCGCGAACCCGCGCGACAGGATCACGTGCATGACCCGGAGCAGCTGGCCGTCGCCTGGGGTCGGATCGCTCACTTGTAACCGATCTCGAACATGGGCCGCAGGTAGCGCAGCCGCTCGACGGGATCGTCGAGCTCGAGGCAGTGCTGCTTGTGCACGGACGGCACGGGCAGGATTTCGGCGAGCCGCCCCGAGATCCACGCCGCATCGTCGAGGCGCCGATCCAGCGAGGTGTAGGGCTCGCCCGCCTGGGTGAGGATGGCGTCGATCGCGGGCGCGAGCTCCGCAAATTCAGCGGGCAGCGGCTCAGGGCGCTCCTCGGCCAGCCACTCGACGTCGGCGAGGTTGAGCCCGTCGCGCGCGCGCCGGCGCTCGAGGATGCGGAAGCGCCGCTCGCCCGCCGCGCGGATGCCCAGCAGTCCATCCGGCTGCTGCGAGAAATCGACGATGCGCGCGTAGGTGCCCACGTCGAACGTCACGGCAGGCGTGCCCGCCTCGGCGCCCTCGCGGAGCAGCACGACGCCGAAGCCGGAGCCGTCGCGCATGCAGCGGCGCACGAGGTCGATATAGCGTGTCTCGAAGATCCGGAGCGGCAGCGGTCCGCCCGGGAACAGCACCGTGCCGAGCGGGAACAGCGGGATTTCGCCCGGCAGGTCCATTCAGCCGCGTCCCGCACCCTGCGCGCGGGCCTCGAGCGCGGCGAGCAGCCGCTCGTGCAGTCCGCCGAAGGCGCCGTTGCTCATGAGCACCAGCCGGTCGCCGGGCCGCGACTCCGACACGAGCGCCGCCGTGAGGCGATCGAGGTCCTCGTGCACCTCGGCGAGGGCCCCGAGCGGCTGCAGGGCCTCGCCCACGTCCCAGCTCACCTCCGGCGACTGGTACACGAACACGCGGTCGGCGCCGCGCAACGATTCGGCGAGCGCGGTGCGGTGCGTGCCGAGCTTCATGGTGTTGGAGCGCGGCTCGAGCACGGCGATCACCCGCCCGCTGCCTGCGGCGCGGCGCACGCCCTCGAGGGTGGTCGCGATAGCGGTCGGGTGGTGCGCGAAGTCGTCGTATACCGCGACGCCCCCCACCGTGCCGCGCAGCTCGAGGCGGCGGCGCACTCCAGCGAAGCGCCTGAGCGCCTCGAGCGCGGCCTGCTCGTCCACGCCGGCGTGGCACGCGGCGACGAAGGCCGCGAGCGCGTTCTCCGCATTGTGACGGCCGAGCGTGTTCCACTCGACCTCGCCGACCGGCCGCTCGCCGTGCAGGACGGTGAAGCGCGCGTAGCCCGAGGCCGGATCGGCCACGACGCGCCAGTCGGTCGGCGCGGACGCGTCGGCCGTGAAGCGCTCGACCGGCGTCCAGCAGCCCATCTCGATCACCTCGGCGAGGTTGCGATCCGTGGCGTTCACCACCAGCCGGCCGTTGCCGGGCACCGTGCGCAGCAGCAGGTGGAACTGCTTCTGAATGGCCGCGACGTCGGGGTAGATGTCGGCGTGGTCGTGCTCGAGGTTGTTCAGGATCGCGGTGCGCGGCCGGTAGTGCACGAATTTCGCGCGCTTGTCGAAGAACGCCGTGTCGTACTCGTCGGCCTCGACCACGAAGTGCCGCCCCCCGCCGAGCCGGGCGCTCACGCCGAAATCGAGCGGCACGCCGCCGATCAGGAACCCGGGTTCGAGCCCCGCGTGCTCGAGGATCCACGCGAGCAGGCTCGAGGTCGTGGTCTTGCCGTGCGTGCCGGCCACGCCCAGCACCCAGCGCTCCGCCAGCACGTTGCGCGCCAGCCATTCCGGGCCCGACTCGTACGGCCGGCCACTCGCCAGGATCGCCTCGACGAGCGGGTTGCCGCGGCTCATCACGTTGCCGATCACGAACACGTCGGGCGCGAGCAGGAGCTGGTCGGGCGAGTAGCCCTCGATCAGGTCGATGCCGAGCGCGGCGAGCTGCGTGCTCATGGGCGGGTAGACGTTGCGGTCAGAGCCCGTGACGCGGTGCCCCGCGGCGCGCGCCAGCGCCGCGATGCCGCCCATGAACGTGCCGCCGATGCCGACGATGTGCAGGTGCACGCTCAGGCCCCCGGTCCGCGCAGCAGGCCCACGAGCAGGTTGACCAGCAGGAAGTACGTGAGCGCGATGGCGATGCCGGTGATCATGTTGGTTTCCGTGGCGAGCTTCAGGATCCTGCCTGTGACCAGCGCGAAGGCGACCACGAGCAGCAGCGCGAGGACCTGCGCGAGGCCCGACTCCGGGCTGGCGCCGAGGGCGGAGAGCAGGAACTGGATCGGCAGGTACACGACCACGCCCAGCAGTGCGCTGGTACCGAACACGGCCGTCGCCGTCTGCGGGAAGCGCTCCGTGCGCCCGTAGATCCGCAGCACCAGCCAGGTCCAGGCGGCCAGCAGCAGCGGGTCCACGAGCACGAAAAAGATCCAGGTGGCCGGCGTCTCGCCGAGCAGCGCGAGCTGCGCGGCCGACACTGCGGCATAGGCCGCGACGGTGAGCCAGAGCAGCAGTCCCGAGACGGGCAGGTCCTGCGGGCCGCGGCGCCAGAGTACGATGTCGAGGAAGATCCTGAGAAACTGCTGCACGTCTCGAACACGGCGCCGTGGGTGGCGCGATTCTACACGCAGGTTCCCCGACGCATGCGCGACGCCACGCTGGTGACGACTCCCGGGCAGCTGGATGCGGCCGTGTTCCGGTTGCAGGGCGCCTCGCGCCTCGCGGTGGACACCGAGTTCATGCGGGAAAGCACCTACCGCGCACAGCTGTGCCTGGTTCAGATTGCGAGCGACACCGACTGCTACCTCGTGGACCCGCTTGCCGGGCTCGACCTCGCGCCCCTGTTCGCCACGCTCGCCGACCGCGGCAGGCTCAAGATCCTGCACGCGGCGAGGCAGGACCTCGAGGTGCTGTTGCAGACGGGTGGGTTCGTGCCGGCACCCGTTTTCGACACGCAGGTCGCGGCCGCCCTGCTCGGCCTGCCGCCGCAGGCGGGCTACGCGGAACTCGTCGCGCGCCAGCTCGGACACTCCATCGACAAGGGCCAGACGCGCACGGACTGGTCGCGCCGGCCGCTCTCGGCCGCGCAGCTGGCCTACGCCGCCGACGACGTCCACCACCTGCTGCAGCTGCACAGCGAGCTGGCTCTGGCGCTCGAGGCCCGGGGTCGTTCGACCTGGCACGCCGGGGAATGCGCCGCGCTCGAGAACCCGGCGCTCTATCGCACCGAGCCCGGCGACGCCTGGCGGCGCTTCAAGGGTCTCGGACGCCTGCGGCCGCAGGAACAGTCGGTCGCTCGTGCGCTCGCCGCATGGCGCGAGGAGCGTGCGCTCGCCTCGGACAAGCCGCGGGGCTGGATCCTCACGGACGAGGCCGTGCTCGCGCTCGCCACGCTCGCCCCCACCACGATGGCGGAGCTCGAGCAGGTGCGGACGCTGCCGCCCGGCGTCGCGCGCAAGCGCGGCGACGAATTGCTGGAGCTGATTCGCACGGCACGCGAGGCCGTGGAGGGCGAAGCGCCGTGGCAGGTGCCGCAGCGACCGACGCCGGAGCAGACACGCCTCATCGCACAGCTGCAGCAGCGCCTGAGAGACGTGGCGGCAGCGCTCGGGGTCAGCCCCGAGGTGCTCGCCACGCGGCGTGACGTCGAGGCAATGGTCTTCGGCAAGCCGGAGGAATCCCCGCTGCTGCGCGGGTGGCGGCGTGAGGTGATCGGGGAGCCGTTGCTCGCGGTGCTGCGCGGCTGACGACCCGGCCGTCAGCCGCCCGCGGCCTTCAGGAATTCCCCGTACACGCGCTCGACCGGCTGGTCGGCGTTCACCACCTTGAGCAGGCCGCGCGCCCGGTAGTGCTCCACCAGCGGCCGGGTCTGGCTCTCGTACACCTTGAGGCGATTGCCGATCACGTCCTCGCGGTCGTCGGCACGCTGCACGAGCAACGGCGCTTCGGCTGCGCCCGGGTGGTTGTCGCAGCGGTCGCCGCGCGGCGACGGCGAGCTGTAGATGTTGAACACCTTGCCGCACTCGGGGCAGCTGCGCCGGCCGGTCAGGCGCTGGAACAGCGCCTTGGAGTCCACGTCCATGAGCACCACGGCGTCGATCGGCTGGCCGATGTCGGCGAGCAGCTGGTCGAGGGCGCCAGCCTGCGCGACGTTACGCGGGTAGCCGTCCAGGATGAATCCCCGGGCCGCATCCGGCCGTCCGAGCCGCTCGCGGATCAGGCCGAGCACGATCTCGTCCGACACGAGCTCGCCGGCGTCCATCGCGGCCTTGGCGCGCTTGCCGAGTTCCGTGCCTCGGGCCACGGCATCGCGCAGCAGGTCGCCGGAGGACACCTGGGGAATCCCCTTGTCGTCACGCAGGCGTTGCGCCTGGGTGCCCTTGCCAGAACCGGGGGCGCCGAGCAGTACGAGTCTCATGGTGGGTCGTCCGGAGGAGCCGTCGGGAGGCCGGCACCCTACCCAAAAAGGCACCCCCCCGCCAATCCGGGACAATGTCCGGTCCTTCAGGGGCGCTGACTTCGTCCACGCGCACGACGCGGTCGGCCCGCGGTATTCCCGGGCGGTCAGGAGGCGGCGGTTCGGGTATGCTATCCGGCCATCGATTCTTCGTAAGTCGCAGATTAAAAAGCACTTTTTCCCGGAGTTCGCATGAAAGCCCGCACCCAGAAGAAGCCCGCCCCGCGCAACGCCTTCTATGCCCAGTCCGGCGGCGTGACCGCCGTCATCAACGCCTCGGCCTGCGGCGTCATCGAGACTGCCCGCAAGCACAAGGACCGCATCGGCAAGCTGTACGCCGGGCGCCACGGCATCCTCGGCGCACTGACCGAAGACCTGATCGACACCAGCCTCGAGAGCGCTGCCGACATCGGCGCGCTGCGCCACACGCCGTCCGGCGCCTTCGGCTCGGCCCGCTACAAGCTGAAGAAGTACGAGGACAACCCCGCCCAGTACGAGCGCCTGATCGAGGTCTTCAAGGCCCACGACATCGGCTACTTCTTCTACAACGGCGGCGGCGACTCGGCCGACACCTGCCTCAAGGTCTCGCAGCTGGCCGAGAAGCTCGGCTATCCGCTCACCGCCATCCACGTGCCGAAGACCGTGGACAACGACCTGCCCATCACGGACTGCTGCCCGGGTTTCGGCTCGGTCGCCAAGTACGTGGCGGTGTCGATCCGCGAAGCCGGCTTCGACGTGGCCTCGATGGCGCGCACCTCCACCAAGGTGTTCGTGCTCGAGGTGATGGGCCGGCACGCAGGCTGGATCGCCGCAGCCGGCGGCCTCGCCGCCGAGAAGGCCGGCGACGCCCCGCACATCATCCTGTTCCCCGAGATGATCTTCCACGAGGAACCGTTCATCGCCCGGGTCAAGGAGTGCGTCGAGAAGTACGGCTACTGTGCCATCGTGGTTTCCGAGGGCGTGCGCAATGCCGACGGCAAGTTCCTCGCCGACGCCGGCACGCGCGATGCGTTCGGTCACGCGCAGCTCGGCGGCGTGGGCCCGGTCGTGGCGCAACTCGTCAAGGACAAGCTCGGCTACAAGTACCACTGGGCCGTGGCGGACTACCTGCAGCGCGCCGCGCGGCACATCGCCTCGAAGGTGGACGTGGAGCAGGCCTACGCCGTGGGCAAGGCCGCGGTCGAGCTCGCGCTCAAGGGCCACCACGCCGTCATGCCGGCGATCGTCCGCACCTCGGACAAGCCGTACCGCTGGAAGATCGGCGTCGCGAAACTCGAGGACGTCGCGAACGTCGAGAAGATGCTGCCGCGCGACTACATCACCGCGGACGGCTTCCACATCACCGCGAAGGGGCGACGCTACCTTGCACCCCTCATCAAGGGCGAGGACTACCCACCCTACAAGGACGGCCTGCCGCAGTACGTGGTACTGAAGAACAAGCCGGTGCGAAGGAAGCTCAAGAACACCTTTGTGGTATAGTCCCGCGCCTTTTTGCACGGCCGGGCAAGGGACGCAGAGCCCCGCCCGGCCTGATCTTCTCCAGGAATCACCCTCGTTCGGAGGTTTGCTATGACCACTTCTCTCGCGCTGTGGCTGGCGATCGGCGCCGGCTTGATCGCGATCGTCTACGGCGTACTCGCCGCACGCTGGATCGTCGCCCAGCCGGCCGGCAACGCCCGGATGCAGGAAATCGCTGCGGCCATCCAGCAGGGTGCCAATGCCTACCTGAACAGACAGTACACGACCATCGCGATGGTCGGGGTCGTGCTGATGGTGATCCTCGGCTTCGCGCTCGGCTGGGCCACGGCCGGCGGCTTCGCGGTGGGCGCGATCCTCTCGGGCGCCGCGGGCTACATCGGCATGAACGTCTCGGTCCGCGCCAACGTGCGGACCGCGCACGCGGCCAGCGTGGGCCTCGACCCGGCGCTGCAGGTCGCGTTCCGCGGCGGCGCCATCACCGGCATGCTGGTCGTGGGCCTCGGGCTCCTCGGCGTCGCGGCCTACTACGGGCTGATGCTCAATATGACCGGCGACGCCGACAAGGCGCTGCACTCGCTGGTCGGCCTCGCCTTCGGCGGCTCGCTGATCTCGATCTTCGCGCGACTGGGCGGCGGCATCTTCACCAAAGGCGCCGACGTGGGCGCCGACCTCGTCGGCAAGGTCGAAGCCGGCATCCCCGAGGACGACCCGCGCAACCCCGCCGTGATCGCCGACAACGTGGGCGACAACGTCGGCGACTGCGCCGGCATGGCCGCGGATCTGTTCGAGACCTACGCGGTGACCGTGGTCGCCACGATGCTGCTCGCGGGACTCACGATGCAGGCGCTCGGCCCCAACGCCGTGCTGTACCCGCTGGTGCTCGGCGCCGTGTCGATCATCGCCTCGATCGTCGGTACGTTCTTCGTCAAGGCGCGTGAAGGCGGCAAGATCATGAACGCGCTGTATCGCGGCCTGATCGTGTCCGGCCTGATCGCGGCCGTCGCGTTCTACTTCGTCACCACGGCGATGATGGGCGATGCGGCGATGGGGCTGTTCGGCTGCGCGCTGATCGGCCTCGCGCTGACCGGCGCGATGATCCTGATCACCGAGTACTACACGGCGACCGAATACGGCCCCGTACGCTACGTGGCGGCGGCTTCGCAGACCGGCCACGGCACCAACGTGATCGCGGGCCTCGCGGTGTCGATGCGCTCCACCGCCTGGCCGGTGCTCGCCATCTGCGCGGCCATCTGGGGCGCGTATTCGCTCGCCGGGCTGTACGGCATCGCGATCGCCGCGACCGCCATGCTGTCGATGACGGGCGTGATCGTGGCGCTCGACGCCTACGGCCCGATCACCGACAACGGCGGCGGCATCGCCGAGATGGCCGGCCTGCCGAAGGAAGTGCGCAAGGTCACCGACGCGCTCGATGCCGTCGGCAACACGACCAAGGCCGTCACCAAGGGCTACGCGATCGGCTCGGCCGGTCTCGCCGCGCTGGTGCTGTTCGCGGACTACACGAACAACCTCGAGATCGCCGGCAAGCTGCAGGTGTTCTCTCTGTCCGATCCCGCCGTGATCATCGGCCTGTTCATCGGCGGCCTCGTGCCCTATCTCTTCGGCGCCATGGCGATGGAAGCCGTCGGCCGCGCCGCGGGCTCGGTCGTGGTCGAGGTGCGCCGCCAGTTCAAGGAGATCCCGGGCATCATGGAGGGCACGGCCAAGCCGGACTACTCCAAAGCCGTGGACATGCTCACGCGCGCGGCGATCAAGGAGATGATCGTCCCGTCGCTGCTGCCGATCCTGGTGCCGGTGATCGTCGGCTTCGGCATGAACTTCCTGCTCGGCCCCGGCGCCGGCGTGCGCGCCCTCGGCGGCGTGCTGATCGGCACGATCGTCACGGGTCTCTTCGTCGCAATCTCGATGTGCACCGGCGGCGGTGCGTGGGACAACGCCAAGAAGTACGTCGAGGAAGGCAACTTCGGCGGCAAGGGCTCCGAGACGCACAAGGCCGCCGTGACCGGCGACACCGTGGGCGATCCCTACAAGGACACCGCGGGCCCGGCGATCAACCCGCTGATCAAGATCATCAACATCGTGGCGCTGCTGCTGGTGCCGCTGCTGTAGTGATCGCCCTCACCTCTCCCGCTCGCGCGGGAGAGGTCCCGCGCAGCGCGGGTGAGGGTTGTTCCTCGCCCCGCCTGCGATCGGAAAGGCCCCGGCAACCCCGGGGCCTTTCTGTTTCCGAGCAATCGCGCTCGATTTCCTCCGAGCCGGCCGTCCTGTCGCCGATTACGCTCGGTCGATCTGCGGCGGATCAGGAGTGACGTCTTCGGCCGGCCCTGGCCGTGAGCGGGCCTCGGCGACGGTACGCACATCTCATCCAGCTAGACATATAGACATATGCCCTTGTATGCTTCGACATATGAGAACCACGGTTCGGCTCGACGATGCGCTGCTCGACCGCGCGCGGCAGGAAGCGGCGCGGCGCGGCGTGACGCTCACGGCACTGATCGAACAGGGCCTGCAGTTGGTGCTGCGTCGCCCCCTGAAGCGATCCGAGGTCACTCGCGTGACGCTGCCCGAATGCCGTGCCAGCGGCGGCGTCCTGCCGGGCGTCGACCTCGACGACAGCGCCGGGCTGATGGATAGAATGGAAGGCCGCGGATGATCCTGCCGGACGTCAATGTCCTGATCTACGCCTTTCGCGCCGACGCCGAGCGGCACGGGGAATACAAGGACTGGCTCGAGTCCGTCGTCAACGGCCCCGCGGCGTACGGGATCGCTCCGCAGGTGCTCGGCGGCGTCGTTCGCATCTGCACGCACCCCCGTATCCACGCTCGTCCGAGCCGGGTGCGCGATGCCTTCGAGTTCTGTCGCGCCCTCCTTGAGCAGCCCAATGCGATCATCGTGGCACCGGGCCCGCGTCACTGGCAGATCTTCGAGACGGTCTGCCACGAGTCGAAGGCAACCGGCAACCTGGTCCAGGATGCCTGGTTTGCGGCGTTGGCGATCGAGTCCGGATGCGAGTGGATCACGACTGACCGCGACTACGCGCGCTTCGCCGGTCTGGCGTGGCGTGCCCCCTTCTAGCGTCCCGCTGACGGCTGTCAGGAAGGAGGCCCCGGATTCCCGGGGCCTCCTGTTCTACCGCGGCGGTCGCGTTTGGCCAGCCTACCGCGGCACCATGAATTTCGAGTACGCGTGCGGGACGAGCTTGTCGCACGCGTCCCGGCTCGCCTCGTTGTCGAATCGGAAGTGAATGCCGCCATAGATCCGGCTGTCCGCCTCCTCCTGGGCCAGCTGCGAGAAGCTTGAGTACTGGCGGACGTAGGGCCCGTTGCCAGGGGTAGGAGTCCAAGTCACCGAGAACGAGATGTCGTCCCGGCCAAGTCCGAGTGCGAGGGCATTGGCCGCACAGGCTCCGACGCCGGCCATGTTGCCCGGATAGGTCGGATACGGCGGCGTCCCCAGCAACGGCGACCAGGCGGGCTCCGGGACCGTCGCACCGTTGAAGTCCTCATTGCCACGCCGGATCGCGGTCCGCGGCCGCCACAGACCGTAGGAGAACTTGCCCGTGAATGTGTTCAGCAGGGAGTCGTTGATGGTGGCGTTGACGAGCGCGTACAGGCGGGCCGAATCGAGCAACGACAGGTTGCGCGACAGCGTCATGTCTCGCACCACGTTGTTCCAGACGCGCATCAGGCTCGTGGTTGTGATGTCGAGCGCCGCCCACAGCTTGGCGGTCTCCGTTTGAGTGGGGGTGCGGGTTGCACTGTCGATCCGACCGATGAGCCTCACTTCCTCGTAGTCGGCGGCGTATCGCGCGCTGTCCAGTTCGGGGTGGCGCGGCACGGCGAACTGCGTGATCGAGTCCATCGTGAACGGCGTGGCGTTGGGGAGGTGCGTGAAGTTCGGTCCAGTGGGCGCCGGTTGCCAGAGCCCCGGAATGAGCGGCAACACGTATGGCGGCGGGGTCGTCGTGATGAAGATTCCGTCGTTGGCGCGCCATGCGAGAACCCGTGCCGCGGCGTCCTTGCCGACCGCCACACCATGCGCTGCCCGGCCCTTGGGGATGGCCGCAAGCCTGGCGTTGAGCGCGGCGTCGAAAGTCGCCTTCGGTCCATCGCCGGGAATCAGTGCCACGAGCACATCGTGCGCCGCTTGTGCCGCAGCGGCCTCGGACGAAGCGCCAGACGAGGCATGCACTTCGCTCAGGAACGGCGTGTAGCGACGCTGGATCGAGTTGACCGCATCGAACATCGCGATGTGCATGATCGTGTAGTAGCGCACCACCATCGGTCCCGCCGACGCCGGAGCAGTGCTGAGCGCGATCTCGTTCCACTCGATGACCACGGCGGGATTCGTGTCCTGAGCGGTGGCCACCGTCGGCGGGACCTGCAGGGCGACTCCCAGACAGAGTGCCGCTAGCATTTGTAGAGTCTTCATTGATATTCCCCCTCCCAAGCGTGTTTCGGTGCCCAGCCCATCGCCTCCTGAGGCACCACATCGGCTGCTCCACACCCTTCCTGAAAAGCCGGCGTGCAGCGGCCGCGCGGATCGCGCGTAGAATCTGTCCAGAATGGATCAATAAGTCTTTGGAGGATCCTGAACAGATCTGACGGTTTCTGACGGGGAGGATCGGCAATGGACAGTCGGCTTGGGGATCGTCCTTGCTATGAATTCGGCGAGTTCCGCCTCGACGCGAACCGGCGCGTCATCGAAGCGATCGCCGCCGACCGCCGGCTGCTGCTGCCGCCGCGGCTCTTCGACGCAGCCCTGTATTTCGTCCGGCATCGGGGACTGCTCCTGTCCAAGGAGCGCCTGCTCGCCGAACTCTGGCCGGGCATGGTCGTCGAGGAAAACAGTCTCAGCCAGGTCATCTCGTTGCTGCGGCGCGCGCTGGGTGAGTCCCGCCGAGACAATCGCTACATCGTGACGGTGCCGCGGCGCGGTTATCGATTCGTGGCGGACGTCGTCCGGGTGGCCAGTCGCTCCAATGAACGGCCTTCCGGGAGTCTTGCGGTGGAGGTGCTTTCGTTCGACAACTGGAGCACGCTCAACGACGACGAACGACTGGCGGCCGCAATTACCGAGAGCATTCGGCATCAGCTTGCCGGGGTCCGCGGCTTCCGGCTGGTAGTTGCCGCCACGCAGGGCCAATTGCGCGAGGGCGCGCGAAAACACGAGGCGCGCTTCCGCATCGAGGGCAGCGTGCAGCGCGCCGGGCCACGGTTGCGCATTACCGCAAGGCTGGTCGATTCGACCGACGACACCCTCGTCTGGTCGCAGCTGTTCGATCACACGGCGGACGGACTCTTTGATCTCGAGGACAAGGTGGCGCGGCGCGTGGCCTCCGCGGTTCGAAGCAGCGTGGTCCGGACCACCCGCCCATCCGTCTGACCGCGCGGTGCGCGGGTCCGACTGGAAGCTGCCGCTGGCCGAGCCCTTGCCAGCCCGCCAGCGCGTGACATAGTGCGCGCATCGCGCCATGAGCGCGCGGCTTGCAAGGTGACCGGTGCGCTACGGCGCGTTCCTGAGCTACAGCCACGCGGACGAACGACACGCGCGCTGGTTGCTGCAGCGGCTCGAGGGCTATCGGGTCCCGAAGCGGCTGGTCGGCACGCCCGGGCGCCACGGCCCGGTGCCGGCGCGCCTCGGGCCGGTGTTCCGCGACCGCGACGAACTGCCCACGGCCGGCGACCTCGGCAGCACGATCACCGCGGCGCTCGCCGACTCGGCGGCGCTCGTGGTGGTGTGCTCGCCGGCGGCCGCGCGCTCGCGCTGGGTGAATGCCGAGGCCGACGCGTTCCGTGCCTCGGGCCGCGGCGACCGCGTCTTCTGCTTCGTAGTGGACGGCGACCCCACGGGTCGCGACCCGGCCCAGGCCTGCTTCCCGCCGGCGCTGCTCGCGCCCGACGTCGCGGGCGGCCCGCCGCGCGAGCCGCTGGCGGCCGATGCGCGCGCCGAGGGCGACGGCCGCGACCGCGCGTTCCTGCGCCTCGTCGCAGGCCTGCTCGGCGTGGGCTACGACGATCTCGCGCAGCGCGAGTCGCAGCGTCGCCAGCGGCGGCTCGCGGCGATCGCCGGCGTGTCGCTCGCGGTGACCGCCATCGCGCTCGGCCTCGCCGCCGCCGCCTGGGTGGCACGCAGCGACGCCCAGCGCCGGCAGGCACAGGCCGAGGACATCCTGGGCTTCATGCTGGGCGACCTGCGCAAGAAGCTCACCACGGTCGGCCGCCTCGACCTGATGCGCGCGGTGGACGACAAGGCGATCGGCTACTTCGCGACGCTCGACCCGCGCGACCTCTCCGACCGCGCGCTCGAGGAGCAGGCGCGCTCGCTCACCGGCATCGGCGAGGTGCGCTTCAACGAGGGCAACCACGAAGCGGCGCTCGCGGCGTTCCGCGAGGCGTACGCGCGCACCACGCTGCTGTACGAGCGCGACCCGGCCAGCGGCCAGCGCCTCTTCGACCTCGCGCAGGCCGAGTTCTGGGTCGGGATGGTCGCCTTGGAGCAGGGCCGCCTCGACGAGACCGGCAGCTGGTGGCATCGCTACCGCGACCGCGCGCAACAGCTCGCGGCGATGGACCCCGGCAATTTCGCATGGCAGCAGGAAGTCGGGTACGCGCTGCAGAACCTCGCCGTACTGGACGAGAAGCGCGGGCGGTTCGAGGCTGCCGAGGCACAGATGCTGGAGCTGCTCGAGCTGTACCGCCGCTGGGTGCGCGAGCGGCCCACGGAGTACCAGCTGCGCCAGGAGATGTCCGACGTGACCTCGTGGCTCGGCAGCCTGGCACTGCGACAGGGCCGGCTGCGCGAGGCCGAGGCCCGTTTCCTGGAACACGCGGAGGAGATGCGGCGGATCGTCCGCGAGGATCCGCTCGACGCCCGCTGGAAGGACTACCTGCACGACGCGCTGCTGCTGCTAGTGGACGCCCGCGTGCAGGTTGGGCACGTCGAGGCGGCTGAGGCGGAAGTCCAGGAGGCCGCGAGTATCGCGGCAACACTTTCGGCCCAGGACACCTCGAACAACCAGTGGCGGATCAACCGCGCCCAGTCGCGCTACTGGCAGGCGATGTTCACGGCCGCCCGCCAGCCCGCCACCGCGGTGGCCATTGCAGCAGATGCGTCGGCGAATTTCGCGGCGGCCCGGGCTGCCGAACCCAGGTCCGAGCGCGCGATCCTCGGACACGCGCGCGGGCTGCTGCTCGAGGCGCGGCTGGCGCTCGACCGCGAGCACCTGGCGACGGCCCGAGGCCACGTCGAGGCCGCGCTGGCGTTCCTCGCACCCGCCATGCAGGACGCGCCGACCGAGGGGATGCGCCAGCGCCTCGCGGAGGCATTGCTGCTGCGGGGCGAGGTCGCGGCACGCGAGGGCGCCGCCGCCGCCGCGACCGCTGACTGGACCGAGGCCCGCCGGCTGCTCGAGGATGAGACCGGGAGTGAGCTGCCGTTCGCGCGGCTGGACCCGCTGGTCCGCGCTCTGCAGCGTCTCGGCCTCACGCCGGAGGCTGAACCGCACCGGCAGCGACTGCGGCGCTCGGGCTACTTCCCTATGTGGCCATTTCCCGAGGAGGGTTGAACCGACCGCGAATCATCGCGCGCAGGGATGCCGCTGCGTGACTGGCTTGATCTCGAACGGCGAAAGCGTGTCGATACTGACCTGCCAGCTCGAGCCGTCCTCGAGCGCCAGGCGCCGGCCGTACTCGAACTGGCACTGCATGAACGCCGGATTGAAGTAGTCCTCCGACGGCGGAACGGGCTGGCAAAGGTCGCCATCCGGCGTCACGTACCGGGCCGTCCAGCCGCGGCGAACGGCATCGGTCATTGCGAGGGCGAGGGAGTCGTTCGCCCGCTCGCCCGTCCAGACATCGCTGGTCCGCAAGGCCACGAGCAGCACGTGATCGGTGACGCACTGGGGCACCGCGAGCCGCGGGCTGTTCACGATCAGGTACAGGTTGACGCGCTGCCCGGGGCGTTCGCGTCCGGTCATCAACGCGGCGATCTGGCTGGGGAACGGAATGTGCTGGCGCAGCGCGCCGTCGACCAGCATGCGCCCGTCGACGAAGACGGGCGGGAACGCGACCGGACTCGCCGACGAGGCCATCAGGTAGTCGATGTACCGCGACACGCGGTCCGGGCGATCGCGCTGCACGGCCACGGCGGTGAGGTCGAGCAGTTGCGGCTTGCCGCAGTCCATGTCCACGGCGATGACCGCGAGCCGACGGCCTTGCTGGATCCACGCGTCCGCGACCTGGTCGAGCAACGCCGGCGTGATGACACGCTCGAGGCGCTCGCGCAGCGGATGGGTGCTCGCGACGGAGTCCCCGGCCAGCGACGCGAGGATGGGACGGCGCCGGTAGACCCCCTTGGTCGACAGCGCAAACAGCTGGTCGCGGATCGCTTCGTCGTGCTCGGCGCCGAGGAAGGCATGGGTGACGAACATGGCTCCGGTCGAGACGCCGACCGCGATGTCGAAACGTGGACGGGGCATCCCGCCGTTCCGCGCCGCTTGCGACCAGCCGTTCAGGAACCCGATGCCGAATCCGCCCCACGGTCCGCCGGCCGACAATGCCAGCACGCTGATCTCATCCGGGACCTCCGCCGTCGTAGGCACCGTCAGCGCTGGCCCGACGTCCTCACAGGTGGCTCCCTGCACGGACCGTTGGCTCATGCAGCCCGGCGTCGCGGACAGCGCCACGGTCAGCACCGCGGCACCCACGGCCCGTCGTCGTCCATGTGGCATAGGCCGGAGACTGATGCGTCCACCCCACGCGGAACATCCGTGGTAGTCCTTAGCTAGATGAGTGCGTACGCGACGATGAACCCGGCGAGCACCATCAGCGTCATCGATGCCAGGAAGAGAATGTCGATGACCTGCGTCATCTGCCGAAACGTGCCGGCGTTGATGTTTCGCACGGCGAAGAAGACCAGGTAACAGACGATCAGGAATCCCAGCGCGGCCAGCAGCAGGATGTCGTCGGCAAGCGTGGCGACCGCACCATCCCGCCCGACGTTGATGATTCCGACCAGGCCGACGCCGATGCCGGCGAGCGTTCCGCTCGTCGACAGCAGGGAGAACATGGCGTCCCTGGCTTCTTTCGGATCTTTGAGATTCTTCAACATGCGGCGGGAATCACCCCAGCTCGATCGCCCATCGACTTCAACCGGACCTACCTCCCTGTGACCCGCCCGGCACACTGGAGTTCAGCCGCGGGTGAGGGATGGCCGTCTCCGCACCGTCCGGCGCATCGCCTCGCCCCCGGAATGCAATACTCCGGCCCGCGTCGGCGGGAGTTCGTTCCGCCGGCCCGTTCGAACACAACAACAACGGCCGACGCGTGCGTCCGTTCGCAAAAACACTCGAGGTGGAGCGATGATGTCCTTCGACCCGCAGGCCGCAACCGCCGCCTACATCGATTCTCTCGGGCCCGAAGCACTGGCGAAGGCCGCGGCGTACACAGTCGGCAACCATTGGCTGCTGCTGTGGAACCTGCTCGTCTCCGCGATCGTTGCGTGGCTGATCGTTCGCTCGGGGGTACTTGATCGCGTCGATGCGAAGCTCGGTAAGCGCGGCCCCAACTTCAGGGCGTTCGTGATTGCCGCGTCGTACTTCGTGGTCGCGAACGTGCTTTCCCTTCCCTGGTCGCTCTATGGAGAGTGGTGGCGCGAACTCGGCTATAGCCGCACCAGCCAGTCCCTCGGCGACTTCCTCGGCCAGGCGGCGCTCGGCGTGGCCATCTTCGCGATCCTGGTCGGCCTGTTCGCGGTGGGCCTGTATGCGCTCATGCGTCGCGCCGGTCGGTTCTGGTGGGTATGGACCGGTGGACTCACGGCGTTCGCGCTGTCGGCCTTCCTGCTGGCCGGCCCCGTCGTCATCGAGCCGTTGTTCAACGACTTCGAGCCGGTTCCCGCCGGCGAGGTGCGCGAAGCGCTCGTCGTGATGGCGCAGCAAGCGGGCGTCCCCGAGGATCGCATCTTCGTCTACGACGGCTCCCGGCAGTCGAACAATTTCACCGCGAACGTCTCCGGTATCGCGGGATCGGCCCGCATCGCCATCTCGGACGTCGCCTTCCAGGGCGCATCGCTCGACGAGGTGAAGGCCGTGACGGGTCACGAGATCGGCCATTACGTGCTCGGGCACGTCTGGCGCACGGTGATCCTTCTGTCCGCCCTCGCGGTGGTGTTCTTCTTCATCGCCGACCGGACGTTCCCGAGCTTCGCCCGCGCGTTCGGCAGCCGTGCGTCCGTCAGCGACCCGAGGGGGCTGCCGGTGCTCGCGTTCATGGTGTCGTTGCTGTTGCTGCTCGCCCAGCCGGTCCTGAACGGCATGATCCGCCTGGGCGAGAACGAGGCCGACCAGTACTCGCTCGAGACGGTGAACCTGCCGGATGGGCTGGCGTCCGCGCTGGTAAAGACGGCCGAGTACCGCGACCCGCGGCCGGGCGAATTGCAGGAAGTCCTGTTCTACACGCACCCGTCGGTCGAGCGGCGGGTGCGCCGGGCGATGGAGTGGAAGGCGAGCCACGCCTTGTGAGTCCCGTCGGGCGCTCCGCCTCACTGGCCGCAGGTGAAGTCCTCGAAGTAGAAGTCCCGCACCACGTTGCCGTCGGCGTCGATGTGCCAGCGCTCGATCATGGTCACTAGCAGGTCCGTTCCGGCGCCGTGCGACGTCATGCGCAGCCGACTGCTCTTCTGGAAAATCTGGCCGCCGCCGGGCTGCGCGAGGTAGTTGTTGATACGGGCGTCGCGGACGAAGTAAGTGCCGCCGCCCGAGTCCACGGCCGTGCCACTGGTCTGCAGGTTCTCGCTGTACAGGAAACCGCCGGCCGGGTTGCTCCGGACGTGCAGTTCGGCCTTAACATGCACAGTCGCATCGACCGTCTGGCCTAGGCACGGGAAATACCAGATCAGTCCGTAGGTACCGTGCCAGATCTGCGCACCGTTCTGCTCACCCTCGCCGCCGGGCCTCGCGTAGACGACCGTGAGCACGGGATTCACGAGGTCCGCCGGATCGAGCGTGAATGAATAGACGCCTTCGGCCGGCACCTCGAGCGCGAGGTTGCCGCCGCCGGGGGACGTCGCCAGGGTCTTGGGCACGCTGAGGTTCACGACCGGATCGACGAAGTCGCCGAGGTCAACCGAGAACCAGTCCTGCGAGGCGATCTTGAACTGGTGCACTACCCCCGGGGAGAGTTCCACCAACCCGACGTAGCGGTTCGTCGGCGCGTCGTACTTCATGGGGTCGCTGAGGTCCCAGTCGTTGAAGGATCCCCGGACGAAGATGTCGGCCGAGTACGGGGCGTCGGCGGGTGCCGCCGTGGCGAGCGACACGACTGCGAGGAGGCCGGACAGGGCCGGGCCGTGCAGCAGGAACCGGGCACGCGCTTGTGACATCCTCATGATGACTCCTCCCTCCTGTTTGGGTTCAATGAATCCAGCCTCATGCGGGTCGACCCGCGTCTGGAACCCTGGGGGCTGGACGGCACCGCCGCATGAAGATTGGCGTAAGATCTCGGGAAAAATCGGGTATGACGCTTCCTCGCTGGTCGGGAACACCACTGCCGGGGGTACTCGGCGTGCAGCGCTCACAGCACGGGCCTGCCGCCGTTGCCGGCCCGTTCGAGGGAAGCGCAGCGTTCAGGGGGGCCGGACATGGGCGCAGAGCCCATCGGGAAGGGACGCTACCTCGTCGGAGACCTGCTGGTGGACGTCGGGCTCAGCCGCGTCACGCGAGCCGATGTCGAGCTCCCGTTCACACGGCTGACCTTCGACACGCTACTGGTGCTGATCAGCGAGGCGCCGAACGTCGTGTCGCTCGACACGCTCATGCAACGGGTCTGGCCGGGGCTGGTCGTGAGCAACGAGACCGTCAGCCAGCGCATCAAGCTGCTCAGGTCCACGCTCGGCGACCACCCCAGGGCGCCGAAGTACATCGTCGGCGTACGCGGGCGCGGATATCGTCTGCTCGCTCCGGTCGAGCGCATCGCCGACGACACCGGGCCAGCGGCGCTGATTTCGTCAGTCCCCGACCGGACCCAGGCACCGCAGGACCCGACTGCGCCGGCGACCCCGGCCGGTCGCGGTCAAGCACCGTCGAGCCGACGCCGTTGGCTGCTGCCGGTCGCGCTCACGGTGATGCTCGCGGCGCTGATCGCGACCGGCTGGAAACTGAGTTCACTCCGCGAGCGCGGCCCGGCCGACTCGCCCTGCGCCGGGATGGCCAGGGAACTGCCGCCGCGATCCGTCGCCGTCCTGCCGTTCGAGAACCTGAGTCCGGCCCGTGTCGATGAGCTGCTCGCGATCGGCATCGCCGACAACGTCCTGCACCAGCTGGCCAGTAGTCAGGACCTGCAGGTGATATCGCGGACTTCCTCGTTCGCGTCGGGGCGCCAGGGCGACGACGCACTCGCGCTTGGCTGCCGGCTCAATGCCCGTTACCTGCTCGAGGGGAGCCTGCAGCGCGAGGGCCCGCGCATGCGCGTGACGGCGCAGCTCATCGATGCCGCCTCCGGACGGCACGTGTGGTCCGGCCGCTTCGACCGCACGCCGCAAGACCTCTTCGCGCTCCAGGACGAGATCGCGGTCGCGGTTGCGCGCGCACTCGAGTCGTACATGGAAACCGGGACGCAGGACCGCCTGGTCCCGCGCGGCACCCACAAGATGGATGCCTGGCTCGCCTACCAGCAGGGGCGCCACGCCGTCTCCACGCGCCGGCTCGCCGACCTCGCACGCGCGCGCGAGCGCTTCACGGTAGCCATCCGCGAGGACCCTGGGTTCGCGGCCGCTCACGTGGAGCTGGCCGAAGTCATGCTGCTGCAGGCCTTCAGCGACCTCTCGGAGACCTGGTTCATCAATAGCCCGCCGCTCGCGAACGACGACCGCGCGGAGATCAGCCGGCTGCTGGCCCGTGCGATCGAGCTCGATCCCGACGATGGGGACGCCTACATCGTGCGCGCCTGGCTCGCAGCGGGTCCTGTGGACGCAGCCTCGGACTACCGGCGCGGTCTCGCGCTGAAGCCGAACAGTCCCGAGGGCCTGGAGCGGTTGGCCCGCACGCTGTTCTTTTACCCGGACTCGGAGGGGCGCATCTGGGACCCGCAGAAGCGCGAGGAGGCCTTCGATCTCATCGACCGCGCCCGCGCGCTCGATCCGCTCGTGCCGACGGCGCACCTCACCAAGGGCGTGATGCTGCTGTACGGACGCAGTGATCAGGCTGGGGCAAACGCACTGTATGAACAGGCACTCGCACAGGACCCGAACTTCTTCCCGGTGCTCGCCAGGCTGGGCGAACTTCGGTGGTGCTGCGAGGGCCGGTACGCGGAGGCCGCGAAGTACCTCGAGGACGCGCTTGCAATCGAGCCGGCCGCCGCGTGGGCGCGACACTTCCTGGTCCGCGCTTATCTCGACATGGGAGACCTCGACGCGGCCGGAGACGTGGCGAGGCAGCTCCACGGCGACGATGGCCCCGGCCGTGTGGCGCTCGCTCTGGCCCATGGGGAATTGGACGAGGCCGAGAGGCTCGCGTCGATGCACAGCGGGCCGGTCACGGGGCTCAACGTGCGTCCCCAGACCAACGCCCTGCTTCTAGCCGCAATCCGGAGCGGGCGATTCGAGTCGCTGAGTGAATCGCTGGAGCAATCCATCAAGCTGCGCTGGGGCGCTGACGGGACACCTCTCTTCTCCGACCGGAGCCACGACAAGGGCAACGCCGTCGCACTCGGGGCCGTCTACCTGCGCAGCGGTGAGCCCGAGAAGGGTCGCCGGCTGCTCGAAGGCGCGCTGCGCCAGATACTGACGGAGGCGCGCGACTATCGCCGCGGGCTGCTCTGGTACGGCATGTCGCTGCCCGCGGCACTGGGCTGGCTCGGTGACCGGGAAGCGGCGATCGCGGCGCTGCAGAAGTCGTTTGCCGGCGGCAGTCACAACGACTGGTCGTTCCGGCTCGAGCGTGATCCGGCATTCGAAGACATCCGCGACGATCCACGCTTCCAGGCCATGCTGCGTGAGGAGCGTGCCCACGCCTCGGCGCAGCGAGCGCTGGCCGAGGAGATGCGCCGTCGCGGCGAAATACCCGCCCGGGGGTCGCAGCTCGCGGCCGATGGATCAACGCACTGAGGGAATCTTCCTGCTCGAGCGCGAGCGACGGCATCTGGTTCGGCAAGATTGCCGGACAGGGAAAAAATGGGGGACACTTCGCAGGCGTCCACGCACGGCGTGATCGACTGGGAGCACTCACATGAGCCTGTTCGGATTCGTGAAGGACATCGGCCGCCGCCTGTTCAACAGGGACGAGGAAGCCGCCGGCAAGATCAAGGAGCACATCCTGGCCCACAACCCCGGGGTCGAGAACCTCGAGGTGACCTTCGAAAGCGGCATCGTGGGCCTCTCCGGGCACTGCACGAACAAGGACGCCTTCCAGAAGTGCGTGCTGATGGCGGGCAATGTGCAGGGAGTCGTCGACGTGTACGCCACGGGCCTCGTGCCTTACGTCGATCCGGCGGCACCTCCCAGGGCGGCCGAGGTCGCGGAGCCGGAGGAGATCTATTACGTGATCGAGAAAGGCGACACGCTCTGGAAAATCGCGGCGCGCTTCCTCGGCAGCGGCAACCGCTATCCCGAGATCTTCGAGGCCAACCGGGAAGTCATCCTCGACCCGGACAAGATTTTCCCGGGACAGAAGATCCGCATTCCGCCGAAGTGATCGTTCAGCCCGCACCCGCGGCGCGTTCGTCGCGAATGCGCCAGTAGCGACGCACCCAGCGGGGACGCGTATCGGGGCCGGCCACCGCCGCGACCCGGGCCGTCCAGTCGGCGAGCAGGCGATCGCCGGTGTCGAAGGCGGCGCGCGGCTCCGGTGGTGAGGCGTACCAGCCCGCCTCGACCACATCGCGCTCGGCGGCGAACAGCGGCCGCAACCGGGCCGGGTCGCGCATCACCTGCCGATGCAGTCGCTCGTGACGCCACCACAGGCTGGATGGATCGGCACGATCGGTCGGGGCCGCGCCGAGGTCCAGCGGCCCCTCGACCCGCACCGGCTTGAAGAGCCCGGTGCACGGCGCCGCGGTACCGGTCACCCAGTGCCGTACCGCGTTCGCACTCAGCTCGGCCACCCAGGACGCGGTCGTCTGCGACGCGGCCACCACGCCGCCGGCGTGCATGCAGGGCGCGGCCATCGCGCCGTTGAGCAATCGATACCGCGGCTCGGCGTCATCGCCATGGTCGCGCAGCGCGCATACGAGATCGCGAACGTCGACGGCGCGCTCCGCCGCAGCCAGGGTGCGGACACGACGGGCCCGGCACGCGGATACGTGCGTCCGCATCCGGTCGCTCTCGTCGGCGAGGCCGGGCAGCGTGAGGCCGTTGGAGATCGAGTACGCGCCGGTGATGCGCTCGGCCTGCCAGCGTCGGCCGGCAGTCTCGAGGACGTACGCGCCGCGGGGATCGGCCACCAGGAAGCTGTTGTGATAGGTGAATGCCCGATGCTCGTGGCCGCAACCGCCGCCCTGCCCGTGGGTCTCGAGCAAGGCCGTGATCGTCTCGACCGCCTGTTCGGCAGTGGCACCGCGCTCGAGCCCGAGGCGAAGCACGTCCATGCCTGTGAGTCCGGTGGCCGCGTACGGCTGGCGCGTGAAGACCGCTTCGTTGCCGATGACCACGCCGTGCTCGTTGGCGCCAATCTCGGCACCCCACATCCAGAACGGCCGGCTGAGCAGCACGGCGTGCGTGATGCTCGACTGCGGGATCGTGATCCACGTGCAGCGCAGCCGCGCGCCCTCTGGGTGGGCGCGGCGCGGTTGCCAGTCCAGCAGCTGCGCCTCGTTGGGGTCACGGTCGCTGTTCTTGGCGAACAGCACGCGATCGTCGAAAACCCGGACCAGCGTGTCGCACATCGGGAAGCGTTCAGCGCGTGGCGCGGGGCGCGCGCTTGGCCGCCTGTAGCGCGGACTCGAACCGGCTCAGCGCCTCGTCGCAGTACGCACGGTCGATGAGCAGGCCGGGCTTGAACTGCAGGGCGGAGCGATCGAAGCCCGCGACGATGGCCCAGAGGCCGTGCTTGTAGAGCGCGGCCATCATCTCGAGACCGCCGGTCGGCGCGTCGAACACGAGGCCCATCACGAGACCCTTGCGACGGATCTCCTTCAGGAACCCGTGTCGCGCGCGGATGTCGGCGAGTCCCGCCTGCAGGTAATCCGAGATTTCGGCGACGTGGGCCAGGGTGCCGGGATCGCGGCACAGGTCGAGCACGCGTGACCCCACGACGCAGCCTGGCTCCGCGCCGCCGAAGGTCGAAACGTGGCCCCAGGCGTTGTCCGTCAGCCAGCGTCCGACGTCCTTGCGCAGCACCGCGGCCGCCACGGGATACAGGCCGCCGGACAGGCCCTTGCCCGTGACGAGGATGTCCGGCTGCACGCCCCAGGCCTCGACACCCCAAAGCCAGCCCGTGCGGCCGAGGCCGGTCTGCACTTCGTCCGCGATGTAGAGCGCCCCGTACTCGCTGCACAGTGCGGCGACTCCCGGCAGGTAATCGTCCGGAGGCACTGGAAAGCCGCAGGTCGCCGGAATCGTCTCCAGGATCACGGCCGCGACGTCGTGTCCCGCCAGGGCGGCGCGCATCGCCTCGAGGTCGGCGAAGGGAACCTTCGCGAACTCGGCGGGCCGGTCGCTGGCGAAATAGCGTGCGTTCGCGTCGTCGCCCGCCGCACCCGCGAGGCCGGTGTGCCCGTGATAACCGGACTCCATGGCCACGATCCGGCGCCGACCCGTGTAGCGGCGCGCCGACTTGATCGCGACGTCCACGGCCTCGCTGCCGCCACTCGCGAACACCGTGTAGTGCAGGTCGCCCGGCGTGCAGGCGGCGAGCTTCACGGCCAGCTCCGCCCGCGCCTCGCTCGGGAAGTGGTGGTTTCCGATGTCCAGCGTTCGCAACGCCTCCTCGAGCGCCTGCACGAGGGCCGGGTGGCGATGCCCGAGGTTGTAGGTGCCGCCGTTCAGGTGGAAATCCATGAGCTCGTGCCCATCGACGTCCCAGAAGCGGTAGCCCTCGCGCCGACCGATCACCAGCGGGATGCCGAGACCGACGAAGGCCTCGACGCGGCCCGGGATGAGGTACTCGTGGGCGAGCCCGAGGGTCCGCCGCTTGCGTGCGGAGAAGTCAGGCGACTCCCACGGCTTCGGTGCGCCCGGATCGGTCATCGACGGGTCTCCTGTTGCAGTCGAGTCGCCAATTTACGCCCGTGGACGCGCCCCGCGGCGCTCGATGCGGCCGGGCAGCAGGAACGGATAGGGCTTCCCGAGCAGCCGCATGCGCACGAAACGGTCGCAGCGGCGCAGCGCCTGCCAGGCGGTCCACACGCGCGCATCGCCCTCGTAGTAGCGCCGCACCTCGACCTCGGACAGCGGCGTGCCGAGGCGACGATTGGCGGCCTTCAGGAACGGCCCGATGTGACGCTCCTGCCCTTCCTTGATCAGGTTGGCGATGAGGTCGAGCACGACGCCGCGCGGGTCGTGGTACTTGTCGATGACCCTGGGCACCACGAAGCGGCGGAACAGCGGCCGCACGGGCGGTGGCACCGCGGCGAGAAAGAGTTCCGTGTCCAGCCGGTCCCGCCCCGCCTCGTCCTTGAGCATGGGCGTGGTGACATCGAGGAACAGCAGCTCGTCACCATCGACCATCCAGTTCGACAGCTGCCCGTCGAGGCCGACCCGCGGCGACACGGCCGTGACGATGCGATCGAGGAGGGTCTCGAACAGCGACAGCGCCTCGGCAGCGTCGCTGTGCTCGAGGACGCGCACGGCGAGCTGCTCGGCGGGCAGGACCGGCTGCACGCAATAGACCACGACCGTGCCGTCGTCCCGGTCGAGCCGCTGCAGCGACGACGGCACGAGCCGCACCCCGCGTTGCGACAGCGTGTCGAGGTACTCGGCGAACAGTGCCGCGTAGTGGTCCGCCTCCTCGGCAGTCGCGAAGGGGGGCAAGCGCTTGCAGGCATGGCGCCGGCCGCCCGACTCGCAGACGACGACGGTGGTGATCTCGCCGTAGCCCAGGACCTCGAGGCCGGAGACGTCGCCGGTTGCGAAGGCGCGCGTCATCGTCGCATCGAGCCTGCGCAGGTCCGCGGCGATGATGCGCATTCTCGGGAGTCCTTGTCGGCCAATGTTAATTGTGGGTGACCCCATCCTCCTCCCGGACGCGACCCGCGGCAACGGCTCTGTCGCCGGGCGTCGCACCCGCCCTGATAGACTCCGTCGGGCAACTCATTTCGCGATCCGGGATTGTCGTCGTCCACCCCGTGACCCCGTCCGAGATCCAGCGAACCGGCCTGCTCCTTGCCGCGGTCGCCGCGGTGCTGTTCTCCGCCAAGGCGATCCTCGCCAAGCTGCTCTACCGCCATGGCATCGACGCCGTGACCCTGATCGCGCTGCGCATGCTGTTCGCCCTGCCGGTCTTCGCCGCGGTGGCCGCATTCGAGACCTGGCGCGCGCGAGTGCGCGGGGACCGGCTCACGAGCCGCGAGCGCTGGCTGACCGTGCTGCTCGGCCTGCTCGGCTACTACATCTCGAGCTTTCTCGACTTCTGGGGCCTCGAATACATCAACGCGTCGCTGGAGCGACTGATCCTGTTCCTCAATCCACCCTGGTGCTGCTGATCGGCGTCGTGTTCCTTCGCCAGCGCGTGGGCCGCCGGCAATGGGCGGCGATGGCCGTGAGCTATGCGGGCATCGTGCTGGTGTTCTGGGAGAACCTGCGCGTCGGCGGCAGTCACGTGGTGCTCGGCAGCGCGCTCGTATTCGGCGCGGCGCTGTCGTACGCACTCTACCTCCTGCTGTCGGGCGAGCTGGTCAGGCGCGTGGGCTCGCTGCGCCTCGTCGCCTACGCGATGTGCGTGTCGACGGTGGCCTGCCTCGTGCAGTTTCTCCTGGTCCACCCGCCGGCCCAGCTCGTGCAGTCGATCCCGGTGTATGGCCTGTCTGTGCTGAATGCCCTGGCCTGCACGGTGGTTCCGGTCTACCTCACCATGTTCGCCGTTGCGCGCATCGGTGCGGGCCCGACCTCGCAGACGGCGATGATAGGCCCCGTGTCGCTGGTCTTCCTGGGCTGGTGGTTTCTCGACGAGCGGGTGACGGCGTTGCAGCTGGCCGGCACGGCGGTGGTGCTGGCCGGAATCGGGCTGCTGTCGCGGATGCCCGCGCCGAACGCGGCGACGGGCCGCTGACCGCGGTCGGCCGGCGCTATCCTGAGCGGGCGCGTTCAACTCGGTGGAGGGGGTCGAGCCTTGAGATCAACAATCGCGATTGCAACTGCGGCACTGCTGGCGCTCGGCGTCGCTCGCGCAACACCGGGCGTGCCCGTTGCCGCGCCGGCCGACGCGGCGGTGCGCGCGTTCATGACCCGCGAGGGCATCCCGGCCGCGCACGTCACGATC
>Ga0316601_100000009_pt1 | contig 86735 bp, 82 predicted proteins | sample OWC_soil_day5_no_FD_207663 | JGI IMG/M metagenome (GOLD analysis project Ga0316601, IMG submission 207663) | Wetland soil microbial communities from Old Woman Creek delta, Ohio, United States - OWC_soil_day5_noCT | ecosystem: Environmental > Terrestrial > Soil > Wetlands | place: USA: Ohio... | reverse complement strand
ACACTAGGTTTTATAATTTGTCATAAAAATGTAAATTCAGCGAATCGAACCAGTTGGTCGGGGGTTCGAATCCTCTCCGTCGCACCACTTAAAAGACAGATATCTCAATGGTTTGAGGTATCTGTTATTTTTTTACTTTTATATGCAAAATGCTAAAATGGAGACTATTTGGAGACTAAGGGTACGTTTTATTACTATAAAATACGATAAAATAGCAAAGAAAGCAGGGGATTTTAGTATCCCTGCTTTTTGTTTTGGTCTTTTTTATTGAACAGATTTTCAAGTTTATCTGCTGCTACTATATCTGCCTTCTGAAGTGAATGAGAATAGATGTCCATAGTGGTAGAGGTTCTGGCGTGCCCAAGACGTTTTGATACAGTGCTGACGTCTACGTTCTGATTAATTAGAAGTGTGGCCGAAGTATGCCTCAGACCATGAAAGTTTACCTCTGGTAATAGGTATTGAGCTTTATTCTTATCTGCAATTGAGGAGTCATCGCTTTCATTGTGCTTCCTAATGAAAGCTAAGAACCATTTGCTAATTGTGCTTGGAAATATTGGCTTTCCATCAATTGTAGTGAACAAGAAATCGCTATCGTGCCACAAGTCGCCAAGCTTTGCTTTCTCACCGTTTTGCCATATTTTATATTCTTTCAGTAATGAAATTACTGATTTAGGCACAGAGATAATTCTGCTGGTCTCATTCTTTGTTCCTTTGAGAAAGTTGCTTTGACCAGGCAGATGCTGCAAAGACTTATCTATTTTTACAATGCTATTATCAAAGTCGATGTCTGCCCACTCCAATGCAGTTAGTTCACCCTGACGCATACCACCAAAAATGGCTAATGTTATCATGGTCCTGTATTTGATTGGCTCTGATAGGATTAATTGAAGGATGTATTCGGTTTGCTCCACATTATAGTGCTTAGCTTCCTTCTTTGTCACTATTGGAGCTTTAACACGCAAGGCTGGGTTATTTAGTAGGTTTATGCTGTTGTATACGTCGGTTATGACTTCCTTGGTGATACCGATATATCGTAGCGTAGTCGCCTGATTGCTTTTGTTCAGCATCCTCTGAAGTGTGAGAAGTATCATCGGTTTGTTCTTGGTGTTGTTGACGTATATGTGGGACGCTCAGATCTTTCTTAGGCTGTTAGTGCCGTAGTTGCCTTTGATATTCAATTCCCTTAGCATTCCCTTTATTATCTTGTGTGCAGCATGCACGGTTAAATGTCCTCCCTTTTGGCTTCTGAACAGGAAGTACTGGATGGCATCCTTCGCGCTTGCGTTCAGGGTGAACTCCCTTATCTTGCCTGTCTTCCGTTCCTTGATAAGAACTGAGTCACTGAGACTGCCATCAGATAAACGCCCTTGAGTCTTAGCTGAAGCAGGTTTCCTACTCTTAGACCTACGTTGATACCGACAACAAACAACATGTAGTTTCGCTTGTTCTCCTTCCTTTTAGGTATTGCTTAATCTTCTCGATGTCCTTTTATCGATTGATCGGTTTCACCTCCTTTGGCTTAAGAATGACTCTGATGTTAAGATTTCTGTTCATGTGATCTCCTCATTTAAAATATGAAGTTTTATATAAACGCCAACAAGTGTTGGCAGTATAAAATGTGCAGTAATGATGAATTCAATAGAAAAAGCCTGTGATCACAGACATAGCAATGTCTGCAGGAAATCATAAGAATGCGAACTTAGTACCTTTGTTTGCATTTGTACCAGTACTTATGCAAAGGGGTGGGGCATGAAACAAAAGAATTTCTTTTTCTATAGATAGACTGGTGCTGAGAGAAATTATTTCTGTTTTTACACTACATATTGAATGTTAAATTATGGCATTTGGCCGATGGAAATATTTAATTGAAGTTTAAAGGATTTTTTAAGCTGACTGAAGAATATAATACAATAAAAAGCAAGAAAATTCAGAAAATATATCACAATATTTATTTTGTTTGTTTAAAATTGGCAGTACAATAATTAATTTCTGGTTCAATATATTCTTACATTAATACTGATAATATGCATAGATAGAATGCACAAAATCCGGTCTGAAACTCTAAACAAGACTTAAAGATTTTGGATTGTGTCTAAGCAAGACATTCAAATAAAACAATTTTATTGCATAGATACACAGATAGTCAAATGAAAAGAGGGGATAAAATGGATATTGAAAAAACAAACAAGAATTCACCCTCCCAATTCCTTAAAACTGATAGTGGTAAAACCAAATCCAATGCCATTGAAGTGCCATCAATCACATTACCCAAAGGTGGAGGGGCAATTAAAGGTATCGACGAAAAGTTTACTGTTAATGTTGTTAATGGCACCGCTTCCTTTTCCATGCCTCTTCCTTTCTCGAACGCCAGAGGTGCTTCGCCGGCATTGAATTTATCATATAATTCCGGTGCGGGAAATAGTGTTTTCGGGTTGGGATGGGCATTGAACTTGCAAGCAATAAAGCGTAAAACCGATAATGGACTGCCACAGTATATAGATGAAATTGATTCCGACACATTCATTTTTGATGAGGCAGGGGACCTTGTTCCAGAATTCAAGAAAATTCCTGAAGATCCTGAGGGCAGGTTTGAATTGGATGATAATGGCAATTATATATTAAGAGAAAAGGATTCACCGGATAATAATTTTACTATTAGATTTTATAGACCTAGAATAGAAGGTATGTTTGGAAGGATTGAAAGATGGTCGAGCAAAAAATCACGAGAAATTAAATGGAAGGTAACCACGAAGGATAACTTGACGACACTCTTTGGATGGAGCGAAACTTCAAGAATTTCTGATCCAAAAGATCCAAATAGAATATTCGAATGGCTACCGGAGTTTGTTTTTGATGATAAAGGGAATTGTTCACAATATATTTATAGGAAAGAAGATAAAACTGGATTTGATGATTCTCTGCTATGCAATCAGAACAGGATTGAAAATGGAGAAATTACCTACACAAACAATTATTTAGAAAAGGTATTATATGGAAACAAAGCGCCTTATGATCAGAGGTTCAAAGGTCCCTTTCCTCTTGAAACTGATTATATGTTTCAAACGGTGTTTGACTATGGTGATTATGAAACCAATGCCCCTTATGCAAAAAAAACAGATTGGAATCTAAGGAAAGATTCTTTTTCTGATTACAAGGCCGGCTTTGAAATACGTACTACAAGGTTATGCAAAAGGATTTTATTGTTCCATTACTTCAATGAATTGAAGCCTGGAGGTTCGGCTCTCATAAAGTCACTGGATCTTGAATATGATACATATGCCCAAGAAGGTTTTACCTTCTTGAAATCAATTACTACATTTGGGTATATAAAAAAGGAAGATGAAACATATACATGTAAAAGTCTTCCTCCTATAGAATTTGAATATCAAAAACATGAAAGGAACAGTGATGTTAAGACCATCTCGACGGAGGATCTTGTTCATGCACCATCAGGGCTGGATGAACAACAATATCACCTCATTGATTTGTTTAATGAGGGCTTGCCGGGGATACTCACAGAACAAGCTAACGGATGGTTTTATAAGCATAACCTGGGTGGTTGGAAAGACGAAGAGCAAAATAAGGTTTCATCAGATGGCAAGGAATATTATTTCGAACAGGCAAAGTTGATTTCACCTAAACCTTCCTTTACGGGCTTAGGCGGACAACTGCAATTGATGGATTTAGATTCAGATGGTGGCAAACAGCTAGTCAATTACAGTATAGAACCTAAAGGATATTTTGAATTGAATGAGGAAGATGAGTGGCAAGCTTTTCGTACTTTCGAGCATCTTCCCAATATAAATATGCAGGATGCCAATACCCGAATGCTTGACCTAAATGGAGATGGAAAGCCAGAAGCCTTGATTACTGAAGATAATGTATTTACATGGTATGAATCTGTGGGCAAAAAAGGATTTGATAGTGTCCATAAAACGTTGAAACCTTTCGATGAAGAAAGAGGTCCGCATATCATATTTGCCGACATCAAACAAACCTTATTTTTGGCTGATATGTCAGGCGATGGCATGACAGACATAGTTAGGATTCGAAACGGTGAAGTATGTTATTGGCCTAACATTGGGTATGGCAGGTTCGGCGCAAAAATATCAATGGACAATGCTCCGGTTTTTGATTATCCAGACTCGTTCAATCCAGCTTATCTGCGCTTGGCAGACATAGACGGTTCTGGTACCACAGACATCATTTATCTTGGGAAAAACAAGTTCACCTACTGGATGAATTTGAGCGGGAACTCATTCCATACAGTAACTTTTGAAATAGGTTCTTTCCCCGAAATACACAGCCAAGCGAAAATCTCGGTTGTCGATTTGTTGGGCAGGGGGGTATCCTGCATTGTTTGGTCAAGCCCACTTTCAAAGGATATCCATTCCCCTTTGAAGTATATAGACCTAATGAATGGCAAGAAACCGCATATAATGGTTTCTTATAAAAATAATTTTGGCAAGGAAGTATACTTTGAATATACTCCATCCACAAAGTTCTACATTGAAGACAAGAAGGCAGGGAAACCATGGGTGACCAAACTACATTTTCCTGTGCAATGTATATCCAAAATTGAGACAAGAGATGTTATTTCTGGTTTCAGATTTGTAAGTAGCTACAAATATCATCACGGATATTACGACCATATAGAAAAGGAATTCAGAGGTTTTGGCATGGTGGAACAGACTGATACCGAGTATTTCGACCACTGTGTAAAGGGGGATTCCAGTAATATAGAGTGTAGGGAACTGCATCAGGAACCTGTCATCACCAAAAACTGGTTTCATACAGGGGCCTTTTTAGGCAGGGAAAGAATACTTAACCAGTTTGCACATGAATACTGGTATGAGGAAATGAAAAGGCAGGGATTTGATGCAAAGAACTACGAACAGTTATTGCCTGATGCAAGACTTGTAGGCGCTTCTGGAATAAGCGAATCAATACTCGAACATTTGAGTGCTGAAGAATGGCGAGAAGCTTTAAGGGCCTGCAAAGGAATTGGGCTGCGTTCTGAAGTCTTTGCAGAAGATGCTCCTTTATCAGGAGCAACGCTTGAAGAACGAAAAAGACAATTAACTCCTTATACCGCTTCCAGTCATAATTGCGTCATCGAATTGCTGCAACCAAAGGGAATTAATAAGCATGCCGTTTTTGTAGTGAAAGAAAGCGAAGCTATTACCTACAGCTATGAGCGTAATACTGAAGATCCTCGAATTGCTCATAGTCTGAACATCAAATTGGATGAGCATGGCAATATCCTGGAAGCTGCTTCGGTAGTTTATAGTAGATTACTACCGGATACATCTTTGCCTGATGAGACCGTGAAGGCACAAAACCGTACAATAATTTATACGCAAAATATTTTTACTGATGATGTAATAGGGGATGATGACTATCGACTACGAATGCTCTCTGAAGCTATGACTTTTGAATTGAAAGATGGAACTAAAAAAGATCTAACCGAAAAAGGCGAAGTTAATTATTATTCAGTGGCAGAATTTGAAAATATAATAGAGGATTCAACTGAGGTATCATATCATGAAATAGATAAAGAACCTGAAGTATGGGCTTCTCAAAAAAGGTTAATCGAGCATACGCGAACCACATTTTACAATGGGGATCTTACAGGCCCGCTTCCTTTGGGTAAACTAAACTCAAGAGGGCTTGCTTATGAAAGCTATCAATTAGCTTACAAACCTGATCTATTAGCTGATATTTTTGGAGAAAAGGTAAACACAGTCCAAATTGCAGTCCTGATGGGGGAGGGTAAATTCACTCACTTGAAAGACGATAATGGTGAAGATGATGATAATTGGTGGGTACGCTCCGGAACCATGCAATACATTGAAAAAGAAAAAGGAGAAACAGCAGAAAAAGCCAGAGACCGTTTCTATGTACCAATTTCCTATACTGATCCATACGATGCTAAAACCAAGGTTACATATGATAAAGACAACTATTTTTTATTTATTAAAGAAACAGAAGATGCGCTAGAGAATAAGACAAGTATAGAACTTTTTAATTACAGAACGCTCTCACCGCAGCGAATGAAAGATATGAATAACAATATCTCTGAAGCCATCACAGATGAGCTTGGTTTTGTTAAGGCCATGGCACTGTTAGGCAAAGGCGATGAGGCCGATGACTTGGGTGACCAGGCTGACCCATCATGGTGGATTTCTGAATTCACTACTGACGAAGAAAAAGATTTGCTAGATGAATTTTTCGACGATCCAGCCTCCGAACAATTAGTGAGCATTGGCAAAGACCTGCTGAAGCATGCCACAGGAAGATTTGTTTATGATTTTGATGCGTATATAAACAGTGGAAAACCTGCTGCAGTTGCTTCTATCCTAAGGGAAGAGCATTGTATAAAGAACGTCGCTTCACCAGTGCAGATATGTTTTGAGTACTCAAACGGTCTTGGGCATTTAGTTATGAAGAAGACCCAAGCGGAGCCGGGGGTTGCAAAAAAAGCCACCATCAAGCCTGATGACACTTATACTATTAACGAAGTTGACACATCAACTTTAGTCCAAAAGCAACTCCGCTGGATAGGAACTGGTAGAACTGTGCTTAATAATAAGGGTAATGTCGTAAAACAATACGAGCCTTACTTCTCTGTAACACAACAGTATGAAGATTTGAAGGAATTAGTAGAAACAGGTGTTACACCAATTCTTTATTACGATGCCCTTGGGCGATTGATAAAAACTGATTTTTCAGATGGAACTTTTAGCAAAACCGAATTTGATTCATGGAAACAAGATATCTACGACCAAAATGATACTATACTGGAGTCGACTTGGTATCAAAACCGTATCAATCATCTAATTGATAAAGAACTGAATGATTCATGGAAAGATCCACAAAAGGAAAAGTGTGCTGCCGAGAAAGCTGCCAAACATGCTAACACACCCAACACTCAGCATTTTGACACTCTTGGAAGACCAGTTCTATCAATTGAACGTAATGTTGATCCATTTTCCAATCTGAAGGAAAATTACCATACAAAGACGTACCATGACGTTGAAGGCAATCTTAGAAGTGTAACTGACGCGCGAAATAATCTTGTTATGCAGTACAAATACGATATGTTGGGCAACAAGGTTTATCAAAGCGGCATGGATGCTGGACAGCGGTGGATGATGTTTAATGTAATGGGAAATCCGTTGAGAAGTTGGGATGAGAGGAATAATGAGTTCCTATACGTTTATGATGATTTGCATAGACCGACGATAAGTATGGTAACGGGTGGATATTGTGACAGTTCTCTTGACCATATTTTTGACAGAATAGTTTATGGTGAAACAGAATTAAATCCAGAACTAAAAAATCTTAGAGGGCAAATAGTTCGTCATTACGATACTGGAGGCTTGGTGGAAACTCCTGATTACGATTTTAAGGGACAACCTAAATTCAGCACAAGGAGACTATTTAGATATTATAAAGCTATTTCAAACTGGATCAGTGACAACTTGTTAACGACAGACCTTGAAACTGAAAGTTTCACCACAACATATGAAACTGATGCTCTTGGAAGAGTTACACGGCAAACCATGCCAGATGGAAGTATCATAATACCCATTTATAATGAGGCGGGTTTGCTTGAAAGAGAAACCGTCACCCATAAGTACGTAACTCCGACCATCACAACCACTTATATAAAAAGCATCGACTATAACGAAAAAGGTCAGCGATGCAAAACTATCTATGGAAATGATGTAATCACTAAATATTACTATGATAAGGAAACTTTTAGACTTAATAGATTGGAATCTAAAAGGAGTAACGGAGAACCTCTTCAGGATTGGTACTATACTTATGACCCGGTAGGAAATATCACTTTCATAGAAGACGACGTAAATCCAATTGAATTCTTTAAAAATCAGATAATCGCAGGAATTTCTGAATACACCTACGATGCCCTTTATCGTTTGAAGGAAGCTTCAGGAAGGGAAAATAGCGCCGCAATATTTTTTGGAGATTGTGACAATTGGAATGACGCTCCTTTTATGCATCAATTGAAACTGAAAGAATCAATGGGCGTGTGGAATTATACTGAAAAATACAAATACGATGATGTAGGTAATATTCTTGAAATGTATCATCAGGCAGCCGACAACAGTTGGACAAGAAATTATGATTATGAAGAAAAAAATAACAGGTTAAAAGGCACAATGGTTGGAAGACAAGTCAAGACTCAGCCCAAAGAAAGTGATGCATATACCTATATGCATCATGACAAGCATGGATTTATGATTAAGATTCCTCATTTGGAAGAGATGGCTTGGAACTTCAAAGAAGAATTAATAAAAACGGTACGCCAGAAACTAACTAATGGAGGAACTCCAGAAACCACATACTATCAATATGATTGGCAAGGGCAACGCATCCGTAAGATAACTGAAAATAAGGCGGATGCTGGTATATGCCCAACCCCCAAAAATGAGAGAATATATATGGGAGAGTACGAACTCTATAAAAAATACTCTAGTTCAGGTGAAGTGTTTGAATGTGCAAGTTTGAGCCTAATGGACCAGCAGCAACGATTTGCCATGATAGAAATCCGAAAAAATGCAGAAAATGGCACAGAAAAACACTTGGTGCGTTACCAACTTCATGATCACTTAGGCTCGGCAAAATTGGAATTGGATGGGACATGTGAAGCAAAAGTTATTTCCTACGAGGAATACCATCCATATGGTACAACCGCCTACCTAGCAAATAATGCAGATATTAAATCTGCAGTTAAGCGATATCGCTACACGGGAAAGGAACGAGATGAGGAGAGTGGATTATATTACTATGGAGCACGATATTATATGCCTTGGATAGGAAGATGGTTGTGTGCAGATCCTCTTGGTATCAAGGACTCAGTAAATGTTTATTCTTTCGTATTGAGTAATCCTATAAAACAGATTGACAAAACTGGCCTGCAGACAGAAGGCGCCAGAGTCCTTTCCCTTGGACTCAATACTACTCCGAAAAAATATGTTCTACCAGGTTCAACTTCTACAGAGCCGATCAATATGACTGAGGCAAATAGAGTTAGAGCAGAAGAGCTGACAGGTTTGCGTGGAGTTCAGACAGTAGGTGAGATGCCTGGTTGGGAAGCAGTAAAAGCGGAATACGGCCCTAAAAAAGGTTCTGCTATAATGGTACGAAGGGCTATGGCTGGTGAATTTGGAATTTCTGAAATTTATATGAATGCTAGAGGATTAGGAAGATTTGACCCGACTTGCACTGGTTCAGAACTGACTGAAATAATAAGGGGCCTAAGAACTGGTAAGAACCTTTCTCAAGTAGATTTCATATTTGAACATGAAGGAGGCGTGTCAGTAATACGAAAAGGCTCGAGTATAGTCGAGGGGAGCATGCTACCATCACGTTTGGCACAACATTTGCCACCTAACTTTCGCCCACCAAAAGTTCCTTTGGTGAAGCCAACATCTTCAAGACCACCAGAAGGTTTACCACTGAAAGAGCCATTTCTCAGATTTGGACCTAAACCTACTACCGTAGAACTTGACCCGAAGCCATCTTTGGTAGGGGTGCTCATAATTGTGATTGTTATATCAGCATGGGAGATTTACATGCAGGCGGTGAAGGAAGACCCTATATTAGCAATTCCACCAGCCGCCGCTGGAAGGGGATTGCCAGTTCATTTTTTTAGCGCCCGTGGAGGGTATGGTTCGATGCTAGAAAATCCTTTTACTTGGCAACGGAAACACAGGTAACCAGAATTAGCGTTCAGTTGGCTTTCTTGTCAATTCGACAACTGAGGTTATTACTCACCTGTCGGTAAATTTGATGGCATGTCCGTTATCTCGAATGATTTCTTGACCTGAGATTAGAGGGCTTTGCTTTCATTTACTCACAGCTTCAGCTGATAAAGTTGGGCAGAATCTGGTTAATCTAATTGTACAATACTTGTTCAATTGGAGTTATATAAAGAGAACTAAGAGGAGAATAACCTGCATTATTTTTGAGGGCTTGAATAAACTAGGGTCTATTAGAATTCAATAAATAGAGCATTTAAAGGAGGTATAATATAATGGCAATGCTAGTAGAAAATCAAAAACCAAACTTCATTCTCGGACTAGTAGTTGATAAACTAAAGCGCCCTTTATCAAATCTCATTGTACGAGCATTTGAACGCGACATGCGTACTGAAGAATTGCTGGGTGAAGCGATAACCAACAAAGATGGGAAATACGAAATCACTTGGCTACATAGTCAACTAATCGGCAGGGGTAAAAAAGAGGCTGATATTGCTATTAAGGTATTTTCACGGGAAAAGAAATCCCTGCTTTTCGAATCAGACATGGATTCAGTAAGGTTCAATGCTTCCGAAAGGGAAGAGATTAATATTATTATCAAAACTGAAATCAAGCCCGAAGTTGTGGAATATGACTATATTCTGAAAGATGTAAACTCTATTGCGAATAAAGTAGCCATTACTGACTTGCAGGAAAACGAAAAACACAGAGACATCACCTTTCTCTCCAAGGAAACTGGGATGCCGATAGAAAAGTTAGAGCATCTAGTTGTTGCTCATCGATTGAAATCCGAGTCAAATATTGATGCTGATTTCTTCTATGCTCTATTGCGTAAGAACACTCTATTAAAAAATGACTTTGCAAAATCATTCCATGCAAGGTTTGGGATCGATATTAATACAGATATAAAGCTCTTGCTTTATGATGCTGCTCTTGTTGATTTGAAAACCATTCAAGGCGATGTGAATTCTGCAGTAGAAGAAATGATTGTTTCTGACAAAGTGAAGGAAGAATTCAAGAAAAACTTTGATCAGTTGCAGCAATATAAAAAAGAAGCAGACGAGTATTACCAGAACGAACATCCGAGAAAAGTGCTGAACCTTATCAGCCGATTTGCTCTGGAAGACAAGATCAATGAAATCGAGAAACTCTTCCTGGAGAATAAAAGCGATCTGAGCGGCTTCCTTGAAAAAATCACAGATACTTCTTTTTTTAAAAATGTTGAAAAAGCAGAAGAAACAGAAGCGTTTATTGCCTTGGGGGAGTTGCTAGGATTTGATGAAACCATTATATCCCAGGTAAAGGAATCACAAAATATAAAGAAACCTGAAGATGTAAAGAAGCTGGCGGCTTTGAATAAAGCAGGCTGGAAAAAATTGATTGTGAAGTCGGCAGATAAAATGGATATAGCCGGTAAGACTTTGGATAAAAAACTAATCGATTTTCATGCCTCGTCCCTAGTTAGAAAAATGGAGAAAGAATATCCAACTGTTGCTTTTTCAGCGCAATTAGCCAGAGAAAAGAAATGCATTTTTAAAAATCAGGACGCACTACTCAAGTTTTTTGATGAACACGATGATTTTGATCTGCAAAATAGCAGTATCGATCTATTAAAAAAGAATAACCTCACAGAAGATAATGATTCATCCATGATGGAAGAGTTGAAATCCATACAGCGTGTTTTTAAATTAATTCCGCATTACAATAAAACAATTGCTTTGATTAATCAAAACATTCGTTCCTCACAAGGAATAGCGTCAGTAGGTGAAACCCGCTTTCTCAATGAGATAGCTCCTAAAGCAGGAATTAGAAGCAAGGAAGCCAAAGAAATATTCAGAAAAGCCGAACGTACCACTACTGCCGCTATGTTAATCGCTGGAAGATTTCAGGATACAATACACGCTATGGACATACCTGCAATCCAGAATAAATCGCTTTCTAAAAAACTCGAGGTGGTTAGCAAAGATTTTCCCAACCTCAAGACACTTTTTAAACTCTCGGATCAGTGCGCCTGTGATCATGGCAGATCTGTACTGAGTCCTGCGGCGTATTTAGTTGAGTTATTACAGTTTTTAGATAATAGAAGTGTAACGGACCTTACCGCTCCATGGCCAATCACTGCGCATATTGCTAAAGATGTGTTATTTGAGCGTAGACCCGATTTAGGAGAGATTGACCTAGGAGTTGAAAATGCTGAGACACCTATGCCTTACATCGACTTAGTTTGTGAACTGTTGGAAGAAAAACTGTTGGAAGAGGCAGATGTTAAGGGCGCAGGAGAGTTTATTTACGTTGGAGCTCTTTCGGATGGAGTTAATCCAAATGAAGGGAGGGTTTCAATTGAATTGCTATCTAAATGCAAAGCTGCGAACATTCAAATTACAGAAAATGCGCTGATTTATAATACTGAAATATCTATTCCGCCACCTGCTATTTTGCCATCAGTAACAAAATATCTTCGCGATGCTAAAGCCGTCTGCAAGCTCACAGAGGATGGATCAGGAAGGTGGATAGTGAAACATTTAAGGCAAACTCATTTAACGGAACAGGAACTAAGTGCAGCACCTGAGTACGTGAATACTGAAGCATATAAAATTCTGGCTGACGAGTACAATAGTTGTAAATTTGCATTCAGACTTCCATTTGATTTAAACCATACTGAGGCAAATGCCTATTTTTCCCGGTTCAATATTTCCCGATCAGAATTGATGCGCGATTTTCAATCCAATGGGTATCTTACCGATGAAAATATCGCAGCGGAGGAATTAGGATTAACAGATAAAGAACGTGATTTGATCGTCACTTCTAGACCTGATTTAATTGACCAACAATTGTATTGGAATGCTCCTCCCCATTGGGATATACCTGAAGTCCAGGGAAATGTTTTGGACTATATGAAGAGGGTAGATCATTTTCTTGACAAGACGGGAATTACTTATAAGGAACTCGTTTTATTGTTATCACTAAAATTTATTGATCCTGACAAGAAGCTTTTCATTAAACATAATTGCGATGATCCTTCAGCTGACAAGCCTACTATCTCATGTGATATTGCAAAAAAAGAGATAGTAAATCTGGATGCTCCTGCCTTGGATCGCATTCACCGTTTCCTTCGCCTGCAGAAAAAAACCGGGTGGAAATTTGAAGTATTAGATGCGATTATATCACAAGCCAAATTAGGTGGAGGTTCACTGGATGATGCTTGTTTAATTAAAGCTGGTGATATGGCAAAGCTATCAGAAGAAACAGGTATAAAATTAGATGAGCTTATTGGTTTTTATGGGCAAATTCCTTGTGAAGAAATAGATGACGATGCACCGAATCCGCTTTACCATCAAATATTTCTGAATAAAGCTAAGAATGGATTTATTGACGAAAAATTACTGTCGCCTGAACAAAAAACAGGTTCGGAATTGCTGAGCGATGTCGAGGATAGCTTATCGGTTTGTTTGCAATTATCAAAGCAGGATTTTGATAAAATTGTGCTGGTAAAAAATATTGCAACTTTTGGTTTACCGTCACCTGATCCGGCTAATCCGTACAATCAGAACAATCGAAATAAATTCACCAATCTGAGTTATTTATATGCTGCTTCGAGATTAATGAAGAAACTGAAGCTAGATGCAGGCGATTTCAATATAATGGTGAACCTTACTGGCATTGATATCCAAAATTCGCCTGAAGATACAATGCTATTTGTAAAAAAAGTCAAGACCGCCAAACAATATTCCTTGAAACCTGTTGATATCCTATTCATGCTCAGGCATGAAGCAACCAATCTATATGACAGGGAAATGAAAGACGATAAAATAAAACAAGTGCTGGGAAAATTACAGAAGGATTACCAGAGCAAATTTTCCGCAAACAAATCACCTTATGATGACAATTTTTCATCAAATGAGCAGAAAGAAACATTACAAAATGCTTTATCCAAGCTTAGTGTTATTGGAGAAGAGGATGTAAAAATATTCATCAGGTTTGTTGATAACGAATGGACCTTAACAAATGATGCCAAAACTTTTATAAAAGATGATCTGAGTGCAATTTTTTCGACAGCTCAGATTACATCAATAAATGATAGTATTGATAATTTGGAGGCAGCCACTGGTCCGGATTACAGCTCATACAAGGAAGGACTTGTTAATCTTATTTGCCAAATGATTGACCCTGAGTTAGATATCTCTGGTTTATCAGAATCCCAGAGAATAAATAAATTAGGGAGCCTCTTACTTGGATTATCCGGAGTTACATCTAAGAAAATTGATCAATTTATAAGATACATTGAGTTAGGCAATGAAAAGAGATTTATTGATGACAGATTGGCTGAGTTTTTTAAAACTGATTCAATTAAATCTGCAATAGATGAACTAAAAATTGCTGCAAACAACCATCCTCAAGCTGTTGCGGATTATGGGGTTGCCTTAGATGCTAAAGAAATGGCACAGGATGACTTAAATACAGCAACAACTGTTGCCGAAACCTCTGCAGCACAAGCTTTATTGACGTCTGCAAAGGCCAAGCTGGAAATCGCATTTACCGCTTTTAACAACTATGAAAATAAACGCAAAGCCCTTGTTGAAGCCTTCTTAAATTCAATATCAGTTTATAATTATAAGCTAGAAAAGAATGATGTTTTAGAGCAAATAATTTCAACTAATTTCAAGGCGGATTTGGAATTGGTCAAGATTGTATTGAAATATGCTAAATTAAAAAAGTCTGTTCCAGGCACAGATTTAATCAGTGAATTGCTTCTCTCAGATGAGTTAATAGATAATGATATTTCACACACTGCTCCAATTTCACCATTAATAGATCAAGCAGTATTTGGAAAACAATATAAGTCTTTACGTCTGCTTCACAAACTGTTCCCTTTGATTAGTTCCTTCAAATTGGAAACTGTGGCGACAGAATGGTTTATGAAAAACAATCATGATTTAGATTGGTTTGAATGGGATGATATTCCCTATGAATCTGGGCAAATATCTGTTGATGATAAAAAAGTTGATTATAATAAATATACAGCATTTGCAGAGATGCTTTCCTTATCCAAACAATTAACACCTGTTCCCAATCCTGTAGATGCTGAGAATCCAATCACTTTCCAGAAAGTTGGCGAAATGCTCTTGATTGAAGGTGCAGATAGAACAACTGAGTTTATGGAGAAATTTAAAGAGCAATTTTCTCTGCTTATTGGTTACTCAAAAGAAGATGTTATTGCAGTTGATGAATGTCTGTTTCATGTGGGTTTTAATGCAGACAAATACCTAGATGTAAAAAACTGGAAATCATTAATGAAATGTCTTGAACACATAAGAAAATTAGGAAGTACGGTTGCTCAAGTGGAAAGATTTATCAAACCTGTTCTAACAAGTGATGAAACAAATCAATTGCGAATGTCACTGAAAGCTCGCTATGATGAAGATACATGGCTGAGTACGCTAAAGGAAATCATGGACGCCATACGTCCGCAAAAACGAGATGCTTTGGTGGCTTATCTGTTAGCTGTTCATCCGGAAATGAACGAGAATGATTTGTATGATTACTTTTTAGTAGATGTAGAAATGGAGGCTTGCATGCCTTCATCCAGAATTGTGCAGGCTCATGGAAGTATCCAGCTATTTGTGCAGCGTTGTCTTATGGGACTGGAACCTAAAGCGGCAGCCGATATAGTCAAAGATAAAAGCTGGGAGCAGTGGCAATGGATGAAAAATTACCGGGTTTGGGAAGCTAACCGAAAAGTATTCCTCTACCCTGAAAACTATTATGAAGAAGGATTAAGAGATGATAAATCGTTCTTATTTACTGAGCTCGAAAATGAACTTTCTCAAAACGAAATTACGAACTTCACAGCAGAAGAAGCATTGATCAATTATCTTGAAAAGCTTGACAATATTGCTTTCCTGGAAGTTATGGCAACCTGGTATCAGTCAGACATCAAAACAATGCATGTATTCGCAAGGAGCAAAGGGGGAGATCCGGCGATATATTATTACCGAAAATTTGAACAGGAACGTTATTGGACTCCTTGGGAGAAAGTTGAATTAGACATTACAGGAGATCATCTTTTGGCATATGTGCGCAATAATCGCTTGTGCCTAGCATGGCCTGTGTTTAGTGAAGAATCTAGCCCCGATCCAAAATCTAAGCTCCCAAACCAGTCAGAGACGGGACCGCAATCAATTGACAAACCGGAACGAAAACTCAAAATCCAGCTTGCAATCAGTGAATTTGCAAACAAGAAATGGCAGCCGAAGAAAATATCCAAAGATGCAATTAAAATACCAACTGATCCAAACACATATACGACTGAAGACATACCAAAGGAAAATATGAAGTTTTTTTACAATGAATTTATCCAACAGATTGTTGTATTCAATACCATTGATGTTGGTAGTGATCCTGATAATCGATTGCCAACCAGTAAAGAGATAATGTTAGGCGCATTTGATCTTACAGGCTGCAAGGGTTATCCTGAATTAGCGCTAACTCAGCCTGCAATTACTTTTGATTTCATACCAAAGTTTCGTGATACGAGTTTGATCAACCAGCGTTACCAGGAGTTGGATTCAGACAATACAAATGATTTATCAGTTAAGAATGTCCATTCTATTTTAGCAAATAGGCCTTTTGATGAAATACTGCAGGTAACCCCTAGTAAATTCAGGGTAACTTATCCTCATCAAATTACAATGATTGATCAAACATTAAATTATCTATATTTAATGCTTGATACAACTGGAAAAAACAAAACGAGTAGTATTAGAAGCAAGGTAATAATACGTTCCTTGAAAATGATAGTAGGAACACTGCTTCCATATTTCATGGAAGACAATAACCATGCCTATGTGATCATACCAGGGTTCTATGGATATGAGAAAAACGAATTGAAGGCAGAAGAACCTAAGATCACTGTAAAACGTACATGCTCTGATGTGCTTCAATTAATTGAAGATATTGTAGCGTTGATTAAAGGATTTTCTAATTATCAAGCTGAACCAGATCCTGAAAAATTAACCGACTTAATAGATGGCTTTCAAAAAATAATGACCGCAATTAAGGATTATAGAGGCTTGAAATATTGCGAAGAATTCAAGAACATGTACCACCCCTTAATCTGTCCGCTCAGGAAAACGTTGTATAAAGAAGGAATTCCTGCATTGATGAAACGAGAAACCCAGTTACAGAAAAATGACAAATTCGATTTCAATGTATATTATGTACCTAATGAGGATATTGTTCCCAAAACATATACTATTATTGAAAAAGATGGATCAGAACAATTGTCATATCCAGTAGAAGATCTGGACTTCACCAGCGATGGAAGTTACAGCTATGCTAATATGGATTGGTCCTTCCATGTTCCGTTCTTATTGGCTACCCGTCTGACCCAAAACCAGCGTTTTGAAGAAGCTTTAACCTGGTTTCACTATATGTTTAATCCAACAGGAGCATTGGATGGATCGACACCGCAAAGATACTGGGTAACCAAACCGTTTTACCTGACACGTGATGAATACTATGAAAGTCAACGAATTGATAACCTATTGTACAAAATTGCTGATCCAACCTCACCTGAAATAGCCGAACTTGAATTTGCCATTGAGCAATGGAGAAAGAAGCCATTTAAGCCGGATGTAATAGCACGTTTCAGGCCGGTTACCTACCAAAAGGCTTTATTGATGAAATACATTGATAACCTTACAGAATGGGGTGATAATTTATTCAGACAAGATACGATGGAATCTATCGCGCAGGCAACTCAGATGTATATTCTCGCAGATAAATTATTGGGGCCAAAACCTAGGATCATTCCACCTGTAATCAAAGAGCCCTATGAAACGTATAATCAAATTAAGGAAAAACTTGATGCTTTTGGCAGTGCGTTGATAGAGTTGGAAAATATATTGCCTGATTTATCAGTGTTGCATGAGGGGGGTGCAGAATTACCTCCAGCTCCAGTTACATTATCCATTCTTTATTTCTGTACACCACAAAATGATAAGATGCTGGAATACTGGGATCGCATCGCAGACAGGCTGTTCAAGATTCGCCATTGTCAGAATATTGACGGAATAGAGCGCGGCCTTGCCCTATTTGCACCACCTATTGATCCTAAAATGCTAGTTCGGGCAGCGGCTTCAGGTTTGGATATTACTTCAATACTTGCCGGCATTAATGCTCCTACACCGTATTATCGATTTAATATAATGTCTCAAAAAGCGACCGAATTATCACAAGAGGTAAGGGTATTGGGTTCTTCTTTGCTGCAAGCCCTTGAAAAGAAAGATGCGGAAGACATGGCATTACTGCGAAGTGAATTAGAGATAAAAGTGCTTAATGCAGTAAAAGACTTGAAGCTGCTCCAGATTGAGGAATCTAAAGAACAGATTGAGATTCTGAAGAGGACAAAAATGGTAACAGAAGAGCGCCATAAATACTACAGGGATATTGAATTTATGAATGAACTTGAAAACACTTCGCTTACCATGAACGGCATTTCGGCATACGCATTTACTTATGGTTCAATAATGGAAATGACGGCAGGTGCGGTGGAATTATTTCCGGATGTTACCACAGGTGGAGCTGGTTTTGGTGGTTCACCAGTTGCAGTTACTACTGTTATTAGCGGACAAAAATCGGCAGCATCAACAAGTTTTTTCGGTAAAGCTGCTATTTTGGGATCTCAGGTATTAGATAAAATAGCCGGAGGAATTTCAACCGTCGCTAATTATCAACGAAGATATGATGATTGGAAACTACAGGAACGCCTAGCTAAAAAAGAACTGGATCAAATAGACAAACAAATTACTGCATCCGAAATCCGTAAAGAAATTTCAGAAACTGATTTGAAAAGTCACGAACTGCAAATTGAGAACGCTAAAAAGACAGATGAATTAATGAAAAGCAAATTCACAAATAAGGAACTCTATGATTGGATGATTGGGCAGAGCAGTTCAGTTTATTTCAGAGCTTATCAATTAGCCTATGATTTTGCTAAAAAAGCAGAGAGAAGTTATCGCTTTGAGTTGGGTAACGATGACTTATTTATTCAATACGACAATTGGGACAGCATGAAAAAAGGCCTGCAAAGCGCGGATCATCTTATCCATGACATCAAGCGAATGGAAATCAGCTACTTGGATAAGAACAAGCGGGAGTATGAATTAAGCAAATATGTTTCACTGGCTATGCTGGATCCATCAGCTTTAGTTAAATTAAAGGCTACTGGAGTTTGTGATTTTGATATTCCTGAAGTCGTATTTGATATGGATCACCCAGGGCATTATTTCAGAAGGATAAAATCTGTGAGCGTAAGTATGCCTTGCATTGCAGGTCCTTATACTTCGGTTGGCGCAAAACTTTCTTTAGTCAGCAACAAGTACAGAAAGAATGCAAATCCAGATAATAGCTCGACAACAGGCTATATAGAAGATTGGGGTAATGATGAACGGTTTGTTTATAATGTAGGGGCTATTCAATCTATTGCAACCAGCAGCTCTCAAAATGCCAGCGGTATGTTCGAATTAAATTTCCAGGACGTGAGGTATTTTCATTTTGAAGGAACTGGAGCTATTAGTAGTTGGAGATATGAGCTTCTAAAAGAAGTACGACAATTCGATTACAATACCATTTCCGATGTTATTTTGGAGATAAAATACACAGCCAGGGAGGGCGGATCAATCCTACGAAGCAAGGCAGAAAGCACCTTAAAGGAACGCTTGGAGGCAGTAAAGCAACAATTTGAAGATGGGTTGAATATAGTCATTAACATGAAAAGTGATTGCCCTAATGAATGGCAGCTGTTTAAAAAGAACGCCTCTGTAGATTTGAAGTTTGATAAATTCAGATTGCCTTATATGGCACAAACGCTAAATGCCTTAATAGAAAATGTTATTGTTGTTGCCAATGTTAAAAATAATCCATATACATTTTCGATTAGCATTGATAGCAATACAGTGAATTTATCAAGGATATCTGATGAATGGATGTTCTGCAAGGGAGAGAGCAAGGCTATTGTTTTGGATACATCATTTAACCTATCAATTCCTCCAAACCAATTAAACTATCTTGATGAGTTAATGTTTATTGTTAAGTATAGTTTTTAAGAAGGTACGTACACTTTTAGGATAACTTGCTTTTATTGTCGAAACAATAGACATGAAAAGCCGACTGGAATGCTTAGATTTGAATTGGTTGTGAAATTGCTACTTCAGATGGGAAAGAAAAAAGGTTTTGTGCAAAATATATATATTTAAATAATTCTTATGTAATGGACTTATTTCATTTATTGAAATAAGTCCATTAAGCTTGAATCGAATTGAGAATATGAGTGTTTCCTAGAGTATTTTTAAGTCAAAATGGAGGTCAGTCAAATATTCGTTGGATTAGCCAGTTCTTATGACAAGGAGATTTGAATGGAATTGAATTCTAAAACTCACTCGGCTAGTTTAATAAGCCTTCTCAATGCATAAATGAAGAAATTCTTATAATTGAATAAACTCGTTTCATACCAATGAGTGATTTGTCTGTGTGCATATGAAATCAATACCTTCAGAATGACAATGTCTGCATCATCGATCGCAGGTTTGTAGGATCTAGGATCATTAAAACGAATATCTTGCACATTATACTTTTCGAGATTATTATGCCATAATTCAACAAAACCGAGATCCATCATTGTGTCCTGCATCCCAACCTCAATTTCTACATATTCACGCTGAGAGTAGGTTGGGCTTTCAAAAATATGCAGATACCTTTTCATAGGATTTACATAATTTTCATCTCTTAAATCGGGGCCAATAAAAAACTTGTTAATTAGTGATCTTAACTGAAATTCTATATTAGAAAAATCTGTATTCAAATCTAGGGTCTTCACGCTAATTTGGTTTCCGCTCATAATATAATCGTTATCAGGCGTTATTTCCTCATCCGTTTTTGCATAGAGCAATACACCACTGACATTCCCGGAATTTGAAGTGTCACGATTTTTTACATAGGTGAAGATTTGATACAGGTTATTCGAATGCAAAGTCTGACTGTTGTATTGACTGTTTGTTTGCATAGTATGCCCATAATATTTTGTGTCAATAATTAATGTTTTTAATCCATCCGTAAGGGTAATATCAGACTTCATAATTGGCAGGAACTTTCTGTCACAAGCAACCCCTACATCCCAGTCTATATATGATGCGGTTGCAGTTAGTTGAGGATACTCTTTTCTATAATATCCAAGAACAAACTTTTCATAAAGTCGATGTATCTGTTGATCATTTAAGAATTGAGCCATTTTATATTTACCATCTTCCATTGAAAGAAGGAGTCCCTTAATAACAAGCCAGCAAATATTAATCAACATTTTATAAGTGGCATTATTCCTGTGGTAACTAACAGCATTCCAATTAAAAAGATACGGATCAATATTCCTAACATTATTAAAATAGAGGAGCAGTTTGCGTAGGATCTTTTTATTATTTTGTTTCACATCACCATGTCGAATCAGGAGTGTCATTGCGGATTTTAGTATTTGATTGAGCGGTGAATCCTCTAAAAACAAATCATAATGACAAACCATCTGTCTTGTTATCATCGTCTGCTGTTTAACAGATTTGGTTATATCGATTTTGCCTCTAAGATTTCCAATGGATTCTGTCTGTTGGATATAATCACGATGCAGACCACGTTTAATCTGGCTGGAAATACCTTTGATTAAAATAGCGGCAAATAGGTCATGAACATTTTTAAAAGCCTCTAATTCGATATCTTTATATCCCGATTCATTAAGGTTTTGATAAGCATAGGACAACATGTAGTACACATTCTTAATTCTAATGTTATTAGCCATGAACAGCACCACGCAATTTTAGTGCCCAATGTTCTACTTTGGAAGACTCGTCAAACCAATATTCTCTTATAAGTGGAAGTAGTTCATATTCAACTAAATCGGATAGCCACGCATCGTCAACAATGTCATCAGTGCAAAAATAACTGTGACCCACTCTGAAACCTCTACCTAAAGATGCATCTTCTGAAATAGCCTTGTTCATTGAGATCACGGTTTCAATAACGTTGTCAAATTTTCTATTGGCAATGGAGGATTGATATGTTTTAAATCCTTCAGTGTCAAACGCTGGTTCAAATTCAAAGAATGCAAAACGGCGGCGCAATGCATAGTCAATCATGGCTAAGCTCCGGTCTGCCGTATTCATCATGCCAATAATATGTACGTTTTCTGGCACGGAGAACTGTTCGTCCGAGTATAGCAACCGAACCTCTTTGCCACGTTTGTCATTTTCAATCAACATTAGTAACTCCCCAAATATTTTACTGAGATTGCCACGGTTGATTTCATCAATAATAAAGAAGTACTCTCTATCGTCGGGTTCAGCTTCTTTGCAGAAGCTGTAGAATGGTCCTTTTGTTAAAGAAAATCCGCTATCACTCGGGCGGTATCCCATAATAAAATCTTCATAACTATAGCTTTGATGGAACTGAACTACCATAACACGACTGGTATCCTTTTCCTCCATAATTGAATGTGCAAGACGTTCAGCGGCATAAGTCTTACCGACCCCAGGTGCACCTTGCAGGATTATATTTTTCTTTTTGAGCAGGAGATTCTTCAGTGTCACATATCTTTCTTCGCTCATGTAAACATCAGACAAAAAATCGTCTGGCGTATAGCTTTCGTACTGAGCTTGTTCATCGTCCAAACCAAGACCTATGCTCGTGACAAAAATATCTTCCAAGCGTTTGCAGTAGTCTGTATACGGAGTAATATTTGTGAGTGTTTTCATAACGGATTGACCTGGATGATCCCATTCCCCTTTATGTGTCCAATCCATCATATGGACGTTGCGATATACGTCTCTTGAAGAATCAAAAATATATTCTGACTTTACGACACCTCGACCAACAATTTTGCTCAATCCGCGTTTAACAAATACAACATCACCTGGGTTTACTTCATTTGCAAACTGCCAAGTGGCATGACCATCATTCTTGTACGAGTATTCCACGCCATAAACTTTTTTCATTTCATCTTTCATGGATTCTTTTGTAGGAAACCTTGATAAGTCTCCGATCTCATCCCAACCAATTCCCATAATGCTTTTATTGTAAAATTCCTCCCACATACTGGAACCTTCTCCCGGGGCATAAATCCAGTACCGCTTTTTAGATATTGCAGGAATTACAGTATCATCACCGGTTGGTGGAACTCTCTCATAGTTGCCGTTAATAATGCTTTCGATGACGGCATCTTGCTCCTTTGTAACCTTAAAGTTTGTAGCACCTGGATATTTCAATATTTCTAATCTCTTTGTACGCTCGTCAGCAAGTAATATTTTTCGGAGAACGATATTCGAGGTCATTTTTCTTTCGATTTTTATATTGACCGCCAAGTAGGGCGCCGTATTTAGTGATCCCCCACGCAAAAATGGATCATCTGTTTCAGGTTCTCTTGTTTCAGGATCAAGAATAATCGTACCAGCGGCTATAATGCCTCCTTCAGAACCAGAAATCCATATATAAGCCTTGTCTCCACCTTTGATCTGTTTTGTGTACTGGTTTACCGCCCAAGTAATGTTATCTAGGACATTTACCGCGCCGATAACATCATAATATTTAGGGTTACCTTGGAATATCCAACATGACGGTTCGGAAATTTCTTTTAGAAATCTAGAGTATAAAATCATTGCGCTTGAGTATGACCTATTACTGGTCGCAACATCAACATCGTTGAAGTTGGGGGCACTTTTTATGATATTATGAGCCTCCTCGAAAGTTTCGTAGGAAGTGTAGTAGAACAAATCCGTTTGATTAATATCTACTAGGTTTAGCTTGCTAGTAGCACTTTTCAACGCATTGGTATATATTGTAATTGTACTGTTGCTGTAGGGTTCACCATTGGACTTTTTCTGAATTTTCATCCAATTTTTAAAATCAGTCTTTAAATATGCATTGCTAATTGCCTTATTACCCCAATCCTTTGCCAGCGTAGGATATTTTACATCTAAAAAGTTCCTTAAGTGTTTCATAGATACTAAATAGCTATCAGCACGCTCGCTTGCATGATCTGATTCTTTTTCGATTGAAAGAAAATCATTGATTCTGTCACGAGCCTCCAGCATTGAAGCATCGCTAGTGAAGCATGACCAGAAGTCTAATCCTATGTTATTGTTAAAAGCAAAATACTATGTGGATCTGTCCGAAAAGCTGTGGTCTGTAAAAAACGGCCTCATAGAGAAGCACAAAAGCAAGAACTCGAATCAACCGCCGGAGAGGCCTCAGACACATACATCGTGAAATGGATGCTGCAGGAGCCTGTGGATATGTTGATAATTTTCGCATAAAAAAGGGCGTGAACGGATCACGCCCTCAGGTTATGAATAGTACGGTTATTTTTCATCATCGACATGCCGAAGGATCTCGTAAACGTTGCAGTCCAGATACCTGCATATTTTCTCCTGCACCTCGGACGGCAGATACTCCCCTTTGGCGATCTCGATCATGGTGGATTCGGATATGACGCCGTCCTCTATTAGCTGCTTAGGCAAAATTTTTTTCGATACCAACAGATTGAATAATGGCTGATAGCTTACTTTCATTGGTTAGCCCCCCTGATTATTATATGGATTGATGCGTTATAATTATAACATGTCCCGCACGCCTTCTGCATTAAAAAAGGCCTCCCGATAAGCATCAAAAGGCCGATAATCTCATCAATAAAATAAATTACAGCAAAAACAAGCCTCAAGCAGGATCGCTACAAGCCCTTCAGGTAGACTATATAGTATGCGAGCAGAGGAACCACCATCATAAGGAATGTTGCAAACCAGTCCTTTGCTGTAGCAGCATCCTTCTCCTCCTCCGGATTCGTTTCAGCACCTGCGATCGGGCTCGGCCTCTCAACCTTGCAACCGCAGTTCCAGCATACTGAACTGTTTTCTTTCAAAAGCGCTCCGCATTCGGGACACAAAACCATCTCTACCATAACAGCTCCTTCCGTATCAAGAGTATCTCTGTATAGTTATACTATTCTATGCAAGGGGGCAATATCCTCTATACACCGTACATATTTCCGAAATTTTTTCGTGGCCGGAATATACCGGGAAATGGACAGTATTTCCAGCAGAAAAAATGCCGCAAACATTAGCCTCAATCCTCATATAGTGCTATAATATTATTAGTTTTAAAGTGAGGTGTTGTAGTCATGATGAACAGAATACTGAGAGAACTCGATATGCTCTATTCCGATACCAGGAGGGACCCTTCATTGAAGGAAAAGCTGCTCGCAACCCGCGCAGCCGAGGATCCTACGGAGAGCTTCTGCAGGATAGCCCGCGATGCCGGACACAACATAAGCGTAGGCGACCTTTTCGCGGTCGGCGAGGAATACAGCGACAACCAGTGCAAGAGCCAGAACGGCGGAAACCATTACCCGTACAAAGGCTTCAGTGACACATACGAGACATTTCTAGCTTCCCTTTAATAAGGATGAAGGAACCCGAGACAAAGGGTTCCTTTTTTGTTCCAAAAATAACTTCACTTTCACACATTCCTTTTATAATTCTGCAACAGTTGGGGAGTACCATGTACCTATAGGAAACAAGCAAAGGAGGCAAAAGGAATGAAGCCTGTAGTTATTATCCCGGCGCTCAACCCGGATGAAAAACTGATCGCGCTGGTTGGGAAGCTCAGGGGAGAAGACCTCGATGTGGTTGTGGTCAACGACGGAAGCAGGGAGGAATGCTGGGGCATCTTCAATGCGCTTGAATGGAGGCACCAGTGCGACGTGCTGGTCCACCCGGAGAACAGGGGCAAGGGAGCAGCCCTTAAGACAGGCATCAGGTACGCCTGGGCAAGCTACCCCGACTCCTGCGGCTTTGTCACTGCGGATGCCGACGGGCAGCACTCGGCCGAGGACATAGCGAAGGTCGCCGCCGCACTGGAGGCAAACCCGGGCTGCCTTGTCATGGGCGCAAGGGACTTCGGCGGCGGGGAAGTGCCCTTCAAGAGCAGGTGGGGAAACCGCATAACGGCAGCAGTGTTCAGGCTCAGCACGGGCCTGAGATGCCCGGACACCCAGACGGGGCTGAGGGGCATACCCAGGGGCCATGCGGAGGCCTGCCTGGCCATACCGGGCGACAGGTTCGAATACGAGATGAACATGCTAATGCAGTTCGCAAAGGATGATATACCGATGGTGCAGGTGCCCATAGAGACCATATACCTGGAGGACAACAAGTCCACCCACTTCAATTCGGTCAGGGACTCCGCGCGCATATACCTCAACATACTCAGATACAGCCTGGCGTCCGTGTCCTCGGCGGTCATAGACCTGACCCTGTTCACCATGCTCACCGCCCTGTTCGGCGTCACCTCTTCCGGCATACTGGCATCCACGGTCCTGGCAAGGACAACATCCGGCGCTGTGAACTTCGCACTCAACAGGAACTGGGTCTTCAGGAGCGGCAGCAGCCGCCGCGCGGAGCTGGCGAAATACTTCACCCTGTTCGCCGGGCAGATGCTGACGAGCTGGGTGCTTGTGGCGGGCCTCAGCAGCCTTCTCCCGCACCCGGCCATAGTGAAGGCAATCACCGACACAGGGCTGTTCTTCCTCAGCTACCAGATCCAGAAGAGGTACATCTTCCACAACGAAAGAAAGGACACAGCAAGCGATGAAAAGATTTTTGTCAAAACCGTATAGATGGGCCGGACTGTTCTCGGTCCTGCTGACAGCCGCATTCACCTTCGTGCTTATGGACACCTTCGTCATAGAGAAATCCTACAGCGGCGCCTCCGCAAGCCAGGCAAACCCGACGGCCGCAGCCGTAAGCGCCTCCAGCTCATCCTCTACGGAGCAGGGCAGCAGCGCAGCGGTCACCGACAGCTCCTACGACGACGGCAACATAAAGATAACCATTGAGACGGAGCGGTACTGCGGCTCCACCGTATACATCGCAGACATCCAGGTGGCCGACCCGTCCTGCCTCAAGACCGCCTTCGCCAACGGCACCTACGGCAGGAACATAAAGCAGACCACCTCGGACATGGCCGAGGCGAATGACGCCATCTTCGCCATAAACGGCGACTACTACGGCTTCAGGAACTACGGCTACGTGCTCAGGAACGGCGTGGCCTACCGCGACACCGCGGGGAGCGGCGACGCGCTTGTCATAGACGAAAACGGAGACTTCTCCATAATCAGCGAAAGCGGAACGAGCCTTGCCGCCCTTGACAGCGCCTGGCAGGTGCTCTCCTTCGGGCCTGCGCTCATCGAGGACGGGGAGATAGTTGTCGACAGCTCCAGCGAGGTCTCTCAGTCCATGACCAGCAACCCGAGGACGGCCATCGGCCAGGTATCAGAGCTCCACTACATAGTCGTAGTGTCCGACGGGCGCACCAGCGAAAGCGAAGGTCTCTCCCTCCTGGAGCTGGCGCAGGTGTTCGAGGACAGGGGCTGCACAGTAGCCTACAACCTGGACGGAGGCGGATCCTCCACGATGTACTTCAACGGGCAGATAATAAACAACCCTACGGACGGAAGCGGCACAGGGGAAAGGAAGGTGAGCGACATTGTCTACTTCGGATACTAGCATAAGGGCGCCCGGAAAGCACATCAGGAAAACCACGGCCGCCTACCTGGCCATGACGCTTCTTGCCGCGGCCGTGAACTTCGTCTACGGAATCTTCGGGCACGGGGTGAGCTCCGGCTGGATGGCCTGGATGTTCCTGTACCCGCTCCTGGGAGGCCTGCTTTTCTACAACCTGATAAGCCTCTCAATCCCGGGGGTGATCAGGGCTCCCCGCTACCGGGTGTTCTTCAACATCCACAACTCAGGCATAGCAGCGCTGACGGCTGGAAGCTTCCTCAAGGGGATTCTCGACATAGCCGGCACCGACTCGGCCTACACCGCATGCTTCGATGCCGCCGGCTGGCTTCTAATCGGGGCCGGAATCGCGGTGCTGATCTTGACCGCCATCCGCTGCAGGAATCGTCTCGGACCCATAGTTTAGCAGAACCACACAGGAGCAGGGCTTCGACTCCCCGCTCCTGTTATTTTTTTGTGTCATTTTTCGAATATTTCGAATATAATAGTGGTAAGCAGTCTATAAGATTCGGGGTGAGGAACATGAAAAGGAAAAAAATGCTGAGCCTGCTGTTTTCGCTGATATTCGCAATGGCAATCTTCGCAGGCTGCAGCTCCGGAAACACCGGCAGCACAAACACGGGCGGCAATACGGCAGACAACGGGGACACAGGCGATGAAGTATACCCCAGGATAACCGACAACAAGGACGTCTACGCCCAGGAAAACGACAGCGTGGAGAACCTGTACGTCACCATACTGCCAGACAACACAGCCACCATGGCCGATGTGGACAGCTGGACATACGAAACCGAAGAGGTCAAGCCAGAGCTCAGCGTCAGGTTCGACTACGGAACGCCAGCCGCGGACACCGCAGGGATAACGCCGAACGCTGTTCTCACCCAGAGGGGTCAGAGCGCATCGGTCGCAGCCCTGAAGTCCTACAAGATAAAGCTGTCAGATTCCGCTGAAAAGTGGAAGGGGCAGAAGACCCTCAACCTGAACAAGCATCCCTACGACCAGACAAAGATAAGGAACAAGCTCAGCTTCGACCTCATGAAGCTGTTCGGCAACACCTTCAGCCTGAGGACCCAGTTCTGCCGCCTGTACATACGCGACCTCGGCAAGGGGAACGGATACGAGGACTACGGCCTCTTCACCCATGTGGAGGAGCCAGGCAAGAACTACATGGAGGCCCGAGGCCTGGACAAGCAGGTGTACATGTACAAGGCCCAGTATTTCCAGTTCGGCACATATCCCGACCAGCTCAGGAACGTGGACGATCCAGGCTATGATAAGGCCCAGTTCGAAAGCGTGCTGGAGATAGAGGGGATAGAGGACCACGAAAGGCTCATACGGATGCTCAAGGACGCAAACGACGAGACCCGGGACATAGACGACGTGATAGCCAGGCACTTCGACAGGGACAACTACATAACCTGGCTGGCCATCAACATACTCTTCAGCAACACCGACACCACCAGCAAGAACTTCCTCATCATGAGCCCGGCCAGCTCGGACAGGTGGTACTTCATGCCCTGGGATTTCGACGACGCACTTGGGCGCTACGACCAGGTTGGCACAATGAATTCCTGGTTCCCGCAGTACGCTCTGGAAGGTGCCTCGAACTACTGGGAAGTGGATTTCCACAGGCGGTTCCTCATGAAGCCGCAGAACGTAAGCGACCTGACAGCCAAGATAGAGGAGCTCAGCCGGATAGCCTCAAGGGAGGTTATAGCGGAGAAGGTTTCGGGGTACTACAGCGCAACAAGGGCGCTGGTCACAAGCGAACCTGACATGCAGGTAATGGAGACAAGCGCAGAGGACTACGAGGCTGAAATAAAGAGGCTGCCGTCAGTGCTGGAGACAGCAAAGCAGAAATACTATGCGGGCCTCGAAAAGCCGATGCCTTTCGAGCTGTACGAGGTTCAGACGGGACCCCAGTTCACCTACACCTGGGAGGCCTCCTGCGACCTGAAGGGGGAAGCCATACGCTACGATTTCAAGCTCAGCAGGACCATGGACTTCGGCAAGGTCCTTGTGGAGAAGTCTGACCTGACGGGCACATCGCTGGTTCTGGACGCCCTGCCTGCAGGCAAATACTACTGGAAGGTGGAGGCTGTGGACGCATCGGGAAACAGGCAGGTCGCATACGACAGCGCATACGACGAGGAGTCGGAGGAGCTCTACTTCGGGGTCCGGGAACTCATAGTCGAATAACTATACGGGAGGGATCAGCTATGTTTGAGAATTTGCTAACTTCATCGATCACGGAATCAACGTTCACCCTGCAATCGGTAGCGGAAATTTCGGCGTCAGCAATCCTGCTGGGGCTGGTTATAAGCCTGGTGTACATCAAGACGAACAAAAACAACGGCTTCACCCCGGGCTTCGCCACAACGCTCATAATGCTGCCTCTCATAATATCCATCATCATACTCATGGTGGGCAACAACATAGCCAGGGCCTTCAGCCTTGCGGGAGCCTTCTCCATAATCCGCTTCAGGAGCGTGCCGGGAGAGCCCAGGGACATATCCTATGTGCTCTTCACCCTGGCGATCGGCCTCTCCTGCGGCATGGGCTATATAGGCTACGGGGCGATCTTCACGGCCATACTGTGCCTGCTCATGATAGCGCTCGACGTGACAAAATACGGCAAGCCGAAGGGCACCGGCATGCACCTCAAGATAATGGTACCCGAGGAAATGGATTACGAGAACGCCTTCGACGACATATTCAGCAGGTACGCGCACACCTGGAAGCTGCAGCACATCAAGAGCAAGGACGGCACGAACCCGGAGCTGGTCTACACCATACACCTGATGGAAGGCGTTGAGAAAAAGAAATTCCTGGACGAGCTGAGGGAAAGGAACGGCCACCTGCACATCTCGATCTCCCTTGCCGATTACGAGGAGAAGGCCTTCGGATAATCCCGCAGAATTGGAGCGTGATAATCAGGAAGATATCCAACCCGGCATGGTGTAAAATGGTATCATCAAGAAGAACGGAGGGGTCATTATGAAACAGGTATACGCGCCGGGCTGCGCATTCAAGATATACAAGCCCGAACTAGCGGAAAGGGTGCTGGGATTCCTGGACAGGCAACTGGGAGGAGTGCCCGAGCACCTGGTGTGCTGCCAGCACGAACCGGGCCTGGAGAGCGGGACCAGGGTAATCAACACCTGCGCAGGCTGCGACAGGCGCTACAGGAGCCTTTACAGCGGCATAACCACCGTATCGCTGTGGGAGGTGCTGGCAGAGAGCGAAAACTTCCCGTTCCCCGACTACAAGGGAGCGGAGATGACAGTGCACGACGCCTGCCCCACCAGGACGGAGGAGAGGGTCCACAAGGCAGTGAGGAGGCTTCTCGAGAGGATGAACATAAAGGTTGTGGAGCCCGAGCATACCGGGACAGACCAGCGCTGCTGCGGTGACAGCTTCTACCCGAGCCTGCCGGCGGAGCGGATCAAGGAGAAGATGAGGGAGCGCGCGGCCGAGATGCCGCGTGAGGACGTGGCCGTCTACTGCATATCCTGCATCAAGTCCATGCACATAGGAGGGAAGAAGCCCCGCTACATAGTGGACCTCCTCTTCGGCGAGGACACCGTCATCGGAACCTTCGAGCCGGAGGAATGGCACAGCGAGCTGCAGAAGTTCATAGACGAGCACTGAGAATTAAGGGACAGGTGATGCTATGATAATATACTTTGCCTCCAACAACGAATACAAGTCGAAGGAGCTGCTGGACATAATAAATCCAGAGCTGCCGGAAGCCATGGAGATCAGGCCCATCAAGATAAAGATAGAGGAGATACAGAGCTCCAGTGCCGAAAAGATAGTCAGGGAAAAGGTGCTCAGGGCATTCCCAAAGGTCAGGAGGCCGTTCTTCGTTGCCCACACCGGCCTGTACTCAGAGTATTTCGGCGGCCTGCCGGGAGGGCTCACCAAGATCATCTGGGAATCCCTGCAGGCGGACAAATTCTGCGAAGTTTTCGGGAAAAGGCCGAACACGAACGCCGTGGCAAAGACCATCCTTGGCTACTGCGACGGCAAGTTCGTCAGGACCTTTGAAGGAAGCGTAAAAGGGAAAATAACGGCAGAGCCAAGGGGAGACAGGAGCTTCCAGTGGGACTGCGTATTCATCCCGGACGGCTTCGACAAGACATTTGCCGAGCTGGGCGACTTCAAATACGAGATATCCTCCAGGAGGCTCGCCCTACAGGCGCTGGTAAAATATCTAAAGGAGAACCGCTATGAAGGATTTAATTGAGAAGATCAGGAACAGGCAGGTCATCCTGTTCGTCGGGGCGGGCGTCTCGGCCACCATCGGGCTGCCGACCTGGTCCCAGCTCATGGACTACGTGGCTGACAGCCTCGGCATCGACAGCAGCATATTCAAGCTCTACGGAGACAACCTGACGCTGACGGAGTACTACAGCCTCAAGACGGGTTCGATCGGACCGCTGAGGAGCTGGATGGACAGGAACCTCAACGTGAACAACGAAGCAATAGAGCATTCAGAGGCCCTCAGGTACATATGCGAGCTGAATTTCCCCATAATCTACACCACCAATTACGACAACTGCCTTGAGATGGCCCATGAAACCTTCGGCTTCAGGTACCACAAGGTGACGAAGGTGGAGGACCTGTGCGACATGGACATCAACACCACCCAGATAGTGAAGTTCCACGGGGACTTCGAGGACGACTACAGCATCGTCCTCACTGAGAGCAGCTTCTTCAAGAGGATGGACTTCGAGTCCCCCCTCGACATAAAGCTGAGGTCGGACAGCCTGGGGAAATCCATCCTGTTCATAGGCTACAGCCTGTCGGACATCAACATAAGGTACCTCATATTCAAGCTCAACAACATATGGAAGAAGAGCACTAAGCAGAGCCAGAGGCCGAAATCCTACATGTTCCTTGGCGTTCCGAACCCAATCCAGGAGACGATTCTGGAGAACCGCGGCATAGTGCCCATAGTGGGGGACGATGCTGATCCAACCGTCAACCTGGTCAACTTCCTGAAGGAACTGAGCATAGAGGTCAGGCGATGAAATGCGAAAACCCATGAGGAAAGATGGATCCTCATGGGTTTATTTTTTTATCTCCCGGGAAAATATCCAATAATGGTCTGTGAAGTCCCTCCCGCCTATGACAACCGTATCGCCGCTGACCTGCACGTACAGGCCCTGGCTGCCGTTTTCCATGACGTAATCCACAGCCCCGGTGTTGACTATCGTGAAGGGGTCGGTCTGTATCACGCCTTCCTCGGCAAGGGGTGCATGGGTGTGGGAGGTGAAAAGGATAACCTCGGGATGCTCCGACAGTATCTCTGTAAGCTCCTCCTCCTGTATCACGCCTTTCCAATCCTTCACGCCGCTCTTCAGGTGCTGGTGCAGGAATACGAAGACAGGCTTTCCGGGCTCGTATTTTTCCTTAAGCTTTTTCTTTAGCCAGGCCAGCTGGCTTTCGGAGAGATCCGCTGCGTTCGGAGGGTTGGCGCCCTTCAGGTTTGCGCTCTCGGAACCCAGGCTGATGAAGTGGTATCCCTTTATCCAGGTGTCGTGGTACACGGAGATATTCCCCGTGAAGAAGAAGTAGAGGTTCCTGTAATTTATGGCATCCGCTATGGTGTTGCGGCCCCTTTTGTAGTTGAAATACTCGTGGTTGCCTATGTTGTGGATGACCTTGTCCGGGAGCAGGCTCCAGGAGTCATCCAGCACGTCCCTGACATCCGAGTACTGCTCGTAGACGCCCTCGTCAACAACATCGCCGTTCAGGACCATGGCGTCCGTCTCCTGGTTCAGGAAGTACAGGTCGATCACGGACGCTTTCAGCTTGTCCTTGTCTGCATGGACATCCGCCAGAACCGAGAACGTGAGGAAGCCGCTGTCCTTTTCCAGGTCTGCCGAGCGGACCTCTTTCTGCAGCTTCATGAACGCTCCCGTGCATATCACCAAGGCAAGCAGCAGCGTAATGGCGGCAGTCAGTTTCTTTCTGCGCATAACCTTCACCTCCCTTAAGCCCGATCTGTCTATCTTTGTTTAAATAATGATAGCCCCATAAAGGCCAGGTGTCAAGAATTGTTTTGTCAGAATTGTCAAAAATAAGACTTGGTCGATATGCCTAAAATTTATGTTCATCCTGTACATATACTTGGAACCCCGCAGAATATAGAATCTAAATTAAGAATTATCTTTAAAATGAAGGGGAGCGTGAACATTAATGAATGCAGAAGAAATAAGAAGACTTGAAGCCGAAGAGACCTACAAAAACGACAGGGCACACGTCATCCACTCCTGGTCCGTGCAGTCCAAGCTGAAGCCGATCGTCATTACTGAAGCCAAGGGCTGCTACTTCTGGGACGGGAACGGCAAAAGATATCTCGACATGTATTCGCAGATCGTCAACCTCAACATCGGGCACCAGCATCCGAAAGTTGTTCAGGCCATCCAGGAACAGGCAGGGAAGCTCTGCTATGCTGCACCGAGCCTTGCTGTCTCTCCTAGAAGCACGCTTGCTAAGATGATGAGCGAAGTTACACCGGAAGGGCTTAACCACTTCTTCTTCTGCAACGGCGGATCAGACGCCAACGAAAACGCAGTGAAGATTGCAAGGAAGGCTACGGGCAAGTGGAAGATCATATCAAGGTACCGTTCCTACCACGGAGCCACCTACGGCGCTATATCGCTTACAGGAGAGCCTAGAAGGACCCATGTAGAGCCCGGAATGCCAGGCGTCGTGAGGGTGTTCGATCCTTACTGCTACAGATGCATCTTTGGAAAGGAGTACGGCTGCTGCAACATGGAATGCGTTAAGCATGTGGAGGAAGTGATCAAGTTTGAGGATCCCAAGACCATAGCGGGCTTCATAATGGAAGGGGTAACCGGTTCCAACGGAATATTCATACCGCCTCCGGAGTACTACAAGGGCATCAGGGACCTCTGCACAAAATACAACATCATGTTCATTGACGACGAGGTCATGAGCGGCTTCGGAAGGACTGGCGAGTGGTTCGCGGTTGACAACTTCGATGTGGCTCCGGACATCATGACGGTGGCAAAAGGGATCAACTCCGGATACCTGCCTTTAGGAGCGGTATGCGTATCGGACAAGGTATACGATGCGATCAAGGAAGACTTCCTCAGCTGCGGGCTGACCTACAGCGGGCACCCTCTTGCATGCGCAGCGGCAGTTGCCAACATCAACGCATACAAGGAGGAACACGTGATAGAGAACGCCAAGGAGATGGGCAAGCTCATACTCCAGCGGATGGAGGACATGAAGGCTAAGCACAAATGCGTAGGCGACGTGAGGAACATAGGAGTGTTCGGCTGCATAGAGCTGGTCAAGAACCGGGAAACAAGGGAGCCTATAGTTCCGTGGAACGGCTCAGGCGAGGTCATGGACAAGGTCAACGCTTCGCTGCTGGCAGACGGGGTATACATGGACATAAGATGGAACTGGATACTTGTTGTTCCGCCTTGCATCATAAAACCTGAGGAGGTTGAAGAAGCGTTCGCTGCTATCGACAAGGCACTCGGCATAGCCGACGGATATTATGTAGGATAAAACTTTATATGCGCCCATATGAGTATTTATGTATTTATGTATTTATTGATGGTAGAATGGTAAAATAGTAATTGTCAGAATTAAGCAAATTTTGGGAGAGTGAGGATGTCATATGGGCGTTAGATTTGACCAACTGCTTGCCATGCCGGAGCTTAAGGACCTTAAGCTCGTGGCGGGAAGCAACGGAACCTACAAGATTGTTAGATGGGTACATGTAGTGGAGACCCCGGACCTGCTGAAATATGTCCAGAACGATGAGCTGATAATACTCACGGGCATGGGGGTGCTGAACAATCCCCCGGACTTTGTGGAACTGATCGAAGGACTGATAGAGAAAAATGCAGCCGGGCTCATACTCAACGTGGGGAAATATTTCGAAAGCGTACCGGATGAGATAAAGAGGATCGGAGACGAAAATGAATTCGCTATAATGGAGCTGCCCTGGGAGATCAGCATAGCGGAAGAGACGAAGATCATCTGCGAGGAGATAGTGAAGAGGCACATGGAGGAGATGGCCAACCAGGATCTGCTGATGAACATAATATTCTTCAACAAGGTATCCTATGAGGATTTCGTCAAGAGGCTGTCGGACTACAGCTACGGAAGCTTCAAGAGCTACAGGATAGCGATAGTCTCAATGGAGGGCCTGCAGCATTGCGAGGACGACCAGAGGCTGGCCGGCATAAAGCAGGTGTTCTACAATTCGGTCAACAGCGCAGCGTCGGACTCCAGGCACAGGGCGATAAGCTATCTTGTGAACAAATCCGTGATACTGCTCCTGCTCAACGAGAAGGAGAGGTACACCAACCTCAACATATTCGCCGACATGATAAGGGAAAACTGCAAGAACAACTTCCCCGAACTGAGCTTCACCGTGAGCATGGGCAATGTCTACAGCGAATTCTCCCAGATCAAAAGGAGCTACCTCGAAGCCGAAAAAGCCATTAAGGCTGCGAGGGCCGAAGGCGGCGCGGACAGGAACGTATCCTATTCCGACATAGGGGCGTACAAGCTCCTCACCGAGATAGAGAACACCGAGCTGCTCAAGCAGTACTACATCGACACCCTTGGAAGGCTGGAGCAATACGACGTACAGAACAATTCGGATTTTATGGAGATCCTGTACACCTTCCTCCAGGAGGACGGAAGCTACATCCAGACAGCCAGCAGGCTGTTCATGCACAGGAACACTCTTTTATACAAGATAAACAAGATACACGAGATATTGAAAGCGGATTTGTCCGACCCAAGGGTAAGGTTTGAAATCAACCTCGGGTTCATGGTAAAAAAATTATTAAACGAATAGCTTACAGGAGGGTTAATATGAGTGAAGTAAAAAAACTTAAATTTTTCGTAAACGGTGAATGGATGGAGTCAAAGACTGCCAAATACATGGATGTTTTCAACCCGAGCACAGGAGAGGTCATGGCTAAGGCTCCCTGCTGCACCGCGGAGGAAGTGGACATGGCGGTGAAGGCTGCCAGCGATGCCTACCCTGCATGGTCGGCCACACCGGTTATGAAAAGGGTGCAGGTGTTGTATAAGTTCAGGGACCTCATAGACAAGCACATGGACGAGCTCACCGAGATCGTGGCAAGAGAGCACGGAAAAGTCTGGGACGAAGCAAAGGGCGACATCCTCAAGGTTAAGGAGCCTGTTGAATTTGCAATCGGTATGCCAACCCTTATGATGGGAGAGTCCCTCATGGAAACGTCAAAAGGCTACGACACGGTCCTCTACCGCGAATCCGTGGGAGTGTTCGCGGGCATAGCGCCCTTCAACTTCCCTGCAATGATACCTATGGGCTGGATGACTCCCCTGTGCGTTGCAGCGGGAAACACAATAGTTATAAAGGCAGCATCCATGTGCCCTCAGTCAGCAATGAGGTGCGCCGAGCTCTGGAAAGAGGCAGGGCTTCCTGACGGAGTCCTAAACATAGTCACCTGCAGCAGGAACGAAGCCGAGATATTCCTCAAGCACCCTGACGTAAAAGGCATATCCTTCGTAGGATCAACATCGGTTGGCCTGCACATATACAGCACGGCGGCAAGCAACGGGAAGAGGGTGCAGGCGCTCTGCGAAGCGAAAAACCACGGACTCGTCCTCGAGGATGCCGCACTTGAAAGATCGGCCAGGGGAATCATAAACTCCTCCTTCGGCTGCGCAGGCGAAAGATGCATGGCGCTTCCGGTTATAGTGGCGCAGGAGAGCATAGCGGACAGGCTCGTCGAGCTCCTCACCGAGTACGCAAAAGAGCTCAGGATAGGACCGGCCTACGACAAGACTTCACAGCTGGGGCCAGTCGTAACGGCAGCCCACAGGAAATTCGTAACGGACTGGATAGACAAGGGAGTCGAAGAGGGAGCGAAGCTTGTGCTCGACGGAAGAAATGTGACAGTGCCGGGCTTCGAAAACGGCTTCTACCTGGGACCGACAATACTCGACCACGTAACGCCTGAAATGTCGGTAGGCGACAACGAGATATTCGGACCTGTAATCTGCATCAAGAGGGTCAAGGACTTCGAGGAAGGCCTGGAGCTCATGAACAGGAACAGATTCGCAAACGGATCGGTCATATACACACAGAACGGCTACTACGCCCGAGAGTTCGCAAAAAGGACCCACGGCGGAATGGTGGGAATAAACGTGGGAATCCCTGTTCCGGTAGGAGCGTTCCCGTTCACAGGCCACAAGGACTCCTTCTTCGGAGACCTGCACTGCCTGGGTAAAGACGGCGTGAGGTTCTTCACCGAAACAAAGGCCGTCACAACAACCTGGTTCAGCGAAGAAGAGAAGAAGAACACAAAGGTGGACACCTGGGACGGCTCGGTAGGCGGCGGAACAAAGTAAGCATACCCCTTCATATAATCGAATGAACACGTAAACCGCGCGGAACTATTCCGCGCGGTTTACGCATCGTTGGAGGAAAAAAGGCTCCCGTGTCGAATATAGAATATTACAATAATTCGGAAAAAGGGGGCTGTCTAATGGTCGGGCAGAAGAGGATCGGGGATTACGGGGTAAGGATAGGCACTCTGCCAAAGGGCAGGCTGAACAAGATAACGGATGTCAAGGGCGTCAGGGTGGGCCACTGCACCATAGACACTGAGGAGAACAAGACGGGGGTGACTGTAATCCTCCCCAGGGAAGAGAACATCTTCATCAACAAGCTGGTAGCCGCGGGCTTCGTCCTTAACGGCTTCGGCAAGGCGCAGGGGCTTGTGCAGATAGAGGAGCTGGGCACGCTGGAGACGCCCATCGCCCTCACCAACACGCTCAACATAGGAATAGTCCACGACGCCCTGGTGGAATACATGGTCGGGGAGTGCGCCAGGGAGGGCGTGCATATAACCTCGGTGAACCCCGTTGTGGGGGAAAACAACGACAGCTTCCTCAACAACATCCAGAACAGGGCCGTAAGGAAGGAGCACGTCTTTGCCGCAATAGAGAGCGCCTGCGAGGACTTCGAGGAAGGGGACGTGGGGGCAGGCAAGGGAGTGTCCTGCCATCTGCTCAAGGGCGGCATAGGCTCGGCCTCCAGGGTGGTGGAGTATGGAGGCGGCAGCTACACTATTGGGGCGCTTGTCCAGACTAACCTGGGTCTGCTGGAGGATCTCGTTGTCGGGGGCAGGCACATCGGCCCGGCCATAGCTGAAAAGATAGGGGCCGAGAAGTTGCAGGAGAAGGGCTCCATAATGATAATCATAGCCACGGACCTGCCGGTGTCCAGCAGGCAGCTCAAAAGGCTCTGCAAAAGGGCAAGCGTGGGGATCGCCAGGTGCGGCTCCTACATCGGGCACGGGAGCGGGGACATCATTATAGGCTTCTCAACAGGGAACACCATCAGGGAGAACGACGGTAACGAGATCCGGTCGATCCGCGTCATTGACGAAAGCAGGATCGATCCAGCCTTCAGGGCCGTGGCGGAATCCGTCGAGGAGGCTGTGCTCAACTCCATGGTGACCGCCAAAAAGGTGACGGGCTACAGGGGCAACTCGAGGGAGACCCTGGCGGACTACCTGGAGGAGTATCTGAAAATAGAACGAGGGGAGAGTTGAATATGAAAACCATAGGAATAATAGGCGGAATGGGCCCGCTGGCCTCGGCGGACCTCTACAGGAAGATAGTCCTTAAGACAGAGGCCGACCTGGACCAGGAGCACATCCATATAATCATAGACAGCAATACTGACATACCGGACAGGACGCAGGGCATCATCGGTGCCGGGGTGAGCCCGCTGGAGGAGCTCATGAAGTCAGCGAAAAGGCTGGAGAAAGCCGGAGCCGACTTCCTTATAATGTGCTGCAACACGGCGCACTACTACCACGAAACCATAGCCGGGGAGGTGGGAATCCCTTTCCTGAACATGCTGGAGGAGACCGTGAAGCACATAGAGGCCAGGTACGGCAGGGACGTCGTGGTGGGGCTTCTTGCAACGGACGGCAGCATAAGGACCGGGATCTTTGACGAATACTTCCGCCAGGCGGGCATAAAATTGATAAAGCCGGTTAAGAACCAGAAGTACGTCATGGACTATGTATACGACGGCCTTAAGAAGAATAAGTTCGAGGAGGGCAAGGACAAGTTCCTTGAAGCGGTCCGGGAGCTGAGGGAAAACGGGGCGCAGCTTTTCATCCTGGGCTGCACGGAGCTCTCCACGGCAAACGACATGTTCGGCTTCGGCGAGGAGTTCATAGACCCCGTGGACGTGCTGGCAAAAAAGGCCATCGAGTTCGCAGGGGCGCGGGTGAAGAGGGACTGACTGCAAAATCACATCATTATCACACGGATTGGTGGTAAAATACAGTATGAGAAAAGTAATGCGATGAGGTGATTTGTTTGCCAGTTAAAATTTATCTTGTGGAAGACGAGAAGAACCTGAACATGCTGCTGGAGAAGTACCTGGAGAGGGAAGGCTACGAGGTCACGACCTTCTTCGACGGCAATTCGGCTCTTGATAGAATAAAGGACATGCCGGACATATGGATACTGGACATCATGCTTCCGGACATAGACGGATACCAGCTGATAAAGGCCATAAAGGCCGAAGACAGGAAGACCCCTGTCATATTCATGTCCGCCAGGAACGAGGAGCTGGACAGGGTGGTTGGGCTCGAGCTGGGAAGCGACGACTACCTGTCGAAGCCGTTCCTGCCGAGGGAGCTGATAATAAGGACCAACAAGCTTGTAGAGAGGCTTTACGGCAAGGAGAAGAACGAAGTTCTTGAAAGGACCGTCGGAATTTCTGAGTACACCATAAACAAGAGCCAGAGGACGGTGCTGCAGGCCGGGACCGAGATACAGCTCACCAACAAGGAATTCGAGCTGCTCATCTATTTTGTCGAGAACCTGAACCACCTGGTCTCCAGGGAGCAGATCCTGCTCAAGGTATGGGGCGACAACTACTTCGGCTCGGACAGGGTGGTGGACGACACGATCAGGAGGCTTCGAAAGAAGATGGATAAGCTGGCCATAGACACCGTGTACGGCTACGGATATAAACTGGTGCCGAAGCCATGAAGAGGCTGAAATTCAAATCCCTGACGATGAGGATATGGACCACCTTCACAGCCATAATCCTCGCCATCATCCTGGGCATCTCCGTCATATACATGGTGGCCTACAGGAAGATAGACGAGCAGTCCAAGCTGCAGGACCTCAAGGTGGCGCACAACATCATGATGAACAACAGGACCTATGAGCTTTCCACCAGGTTCGACGAGCTGAGGAACCTGAAGGGCGTGGACTATTTTGTAGCTCAGCTGGACTCCTCAGGCGGCCTCACGATTATTTCGAGGCAGAAGGAGGACCAGGGGGCCATAGATAAGGAAGGCAAGCTGCTCCCGCCGCTGATGACCAACGTTGGCGGCATGGACGTGAAAACCTGGATGAGCAGCTTCATAGAGGGGGCTGACCTGGACGGGGCACAGTACAAGGAAGCCTTCAACAACATGGAGTTCATATTCATTGTGAGCTCCATAGAGGGCTATGACGGGTCTGCGGCGGATTCCGGCGTGAAATCCTACCTGGTGACATACGTGCCCATAAACCGGGACAACACCATGCTTGTCTGGATACTCATGATAGGGCTGGTGTTCATAGGCATAGGCTTCCTAACGGCAAAGGTGGTGGCAAACCGCATTTCCAAGCCGCTCAGCGAGCTTGAGGACTATACGGTCAGGATAGCGCACAAGGACTGGAAGGAGCCGATAGCGGTCAAGAGCGAGGACGAGATCGGCAGGCTGGCAAGCTCGATGAACTTCATGCAGGAGGAGCTCAAGCGTGCGGATTCCGAGGAGAAGATGTTCCTGCAGAGCATATCCCACGACCTCAAGACCCCCGTCATGGTCATAATGAGCCACGCGGAGGCGATCATAGACGGCGTTTACGCGGAATCCATGGAGAAGAACGCGGAGATAATAAGGGACGAGGCTGTCAGGCTGGAGAAGAAGATCAACCACCTGCTCTACCTCAACACCCTGAGCTATGTGCTGGAAAACGACGTGAATCCCGTGAAGGTCAACCTGAGGAGCCTCCTGGATCACATAGTAAGCCGCTTCGAGGCGGTGAACGGCAGCATCGAATGGGAGTCCGAGCTCCAGGACCTGAGCACCTTCGGCAACATGGACAAGATACAGGTTTCCATTGAGAACATCGTGGACAACGGCATGAGGTATGCGGAATCCAGGATGAAGGTCAGCCTGAAGAAGAAGGGCGGCTTTGCGGTCATCGAGATATACAATGACGGCCCAGGGATAAGGGAGGAGCACATAGGGAAGATCTTCGACAACTTCTACAAGGACAAGACGGGCAATTTCGGCCTGGGGCTCGCCATATCAAAGAAGATCGTAGACTTCTACAAGGGCGGGATCTCGGCGGTCAACAGGGACAAGGGCGTGAGCTTCATAATAAAATATCCGATACACGAATAACGCCGGGGAGGGGTAAGGATAATGAAAATAGCAATAATCGGAGCGGGCGCAATGGGCAGCCTGTACGGAGGGTACCTCTCCGGGGTTGAGGATGAAGTCTTCCTGGTCGACATCTCCCAGGAGCATGTCGACGCGATAAACAGCGGCGGGCTCATCATAGAGGAGAAGGACAGGGAGGTTCGCCTGCATCCCAGGGCCACCACGAAACCTGAGGACATAGGCCAGGTTGACCTGGCGATCGTCTTCGTGAAGTCCTTCCTCACGGGCAAGGCGCTGGAGAAGAACGTTGCCCTTCTGGGTCAGGACACCATTGTCATGAGCCTGCAGAACGGATACGGCAACATAGATCAGATTGCAGAGTACGTTAGGCAGGAGAACATCATAGCAGGCACTACATCGCACGGCGCATCCATGCTTTCCCCGGGCCGCATAAGGCATGCAGGCACCGGCGACACCCACATCGGCTGGGTCAGCAACGACGACGAGGACAGGATAAACGGGATAGCCGGGCTGCTTCGCAGGGCAGGCTTCGTGACCGCTGTGGAGAAAAACGTGATGGAGCTCGTCTGGTCAAAGCTCATCATAAATGTGGGGATCAACGCACTTACCGCCGTACTCAGGGTGAGGAACAAGGAGCTTCTGAGGATGGACGAGACGAAGGATATCCTGAGGAGGGCAGTCCTCGAGGCTGTGGAGGTTGCCGCCGCTTCAGGCGCGGAGTTCGACGGTGAGGAGATGGTCAGGAAGGTGATGGGAGTCGCCTTCGCCACCGGGGAGAACTCCTCTTCCATGCTGCAGGACATAATCAACAGGAGGAAGACTGAGATAGACACCATAAACGGAGCCATAGTAAGGGAGGGCGGGAAGCACTCGGTCGGGACGCCGGTCAATTCGGTGCTTGTGAACCTCGTCAGGGCTCTGGAAAAGCTGGAATAAGAAGAAGCACCCCGCGGGGTGCTTCACTTGTTCTTGTGGTACAGCAGCCTCAAACCTTCCAGCGAAAGTATGGGGTCCACCTTGTCTATGCACGTTGTCTCCTTCGCGATCAGCTTCGAGAGCCCGCCGGTGGCTATGACGAAAGGCTCTTCCTCTCCAAGCTTCATCATCTCTGCCTTGGTCATCTCGACTATGTATTCCACCTGGCCCACATAGCCGTTGATCAGTCCGGACTGTATGCTCGCGACGGTGTTCTTGCCTATGGCCTTAGACGGCTTCTCCAGCTCTATCCTCGGGAGCATGGCTGCCCTTTCTGCAAGGGCTTCGACTGTTATCCTCAGGCCGGGGCAGATGGTTCCGCCGAGGTGGTCGCCGGACGCCGTCACCGCGCAGTATGTTGTCGCCGTTCCGAAATCTATTATTATGAGGGGTCTCCTGTACTGTTCATGGGCCGCCACCGCGTTTACGATCCTGTCGGCTCCCAGGAGCTTCGGGTTGTCGTACTTGATGTTGATCCCCGTCTTAATTCCGTGCCTCACAATGATGGCCTTCCTGTTGAAGTATTTCCTCAGCATGTGCTCGAGGGGATACATGACGTCAGGGACGACCGATGAGATTATGACTCCTTCGATGTCGGAGGGTGTTAGGTCGCGGTCCTCCAGAAGACCGAGGAAGGACATCCCGTATTCGTCCGACGTCTTGCGGGCATCCGTGGAAAGCCTCCATTCGGAAAGCAGATCCCTGTCCCTGTAGACGCCGAAAACAATGTTCGTGTTACCCACATCTATTACCATTATCATATGTTTTTCCACCTTTACCGTATAAACTGCTTTTATGTTAACATAATACAGGCTCATGTCAAGGATAAATGTGATATGATTGAAGAAAGAGATATTGTTGGCGGGGTGAAAAGCAATGGATATTAAGGAAATGAAAGAGTACCGAAAAGAGTACAATCTGAAACTTGTTCAGGCAGACGGGTTTTTCAAGGAATTCGGGGAATTGGATGATAAGGCGTATTCTGCCGGTGCAATCGATAAAAAGCATAAAGAACTTATGGGTTTAGCCATCTCGGTAGTCAGCCGCTGCAATGAGTGCATTTGCTACCACATTGAGGGGTGTTTGAACGCCGGGGCAGGTATGGACGAGATTATGGAGGCAATAAAAATAGGTGTAATCGGCGGCGGTTCAATCACCTATCCGAATGCGAGATTCGCCCTCAAGGCGCTGGAAGAGTTCGCAACTAAAGGATAGGATGTTTTAGAAAAGGGGAAACAATAAAATATGGAGAAAAAGGAAATCAGGGAAAAGGTGCTGCAGCTGAGGGACCAGCAGAAGCCAGCCGACAGGGCTCTCTGGGACGACATCATATACGGCAAATTCACAGGAAGCGAAGATTACAGGGACGCAGGTGTGATTTTCATATTCGTGAGCTTCAGGAGCGAGGTCGACACGCACAGGATAATAAGGAAAGCGCTGGAGGACGGCAAGACCGTCGTTGTGCCTAAGGTGGTTTCAAAGAAGGAAGGCATGAAGGTTTTCAGGATAGGGAGCATGTCTGACCTGGAAGCGGGATACTTCGGCGTGCTCGAGCCCAAGGAGGGCTGCCTGCCAATACCTTCCGAGGAAATAGACCTGGTCGTAATGCCGGGAGCAGCGTTCGACAGGGAAGGCGGAAGGATCGGCTACGGCGGAGGCTTCTACGACAGGTACCTTTCCGAAATGGGGAGGGAAGTAAGGAAGGTTGCACTGGCTTACAGGATGCAGGTGCTGGACAAGGTAACCATGGACGAAAACGACATTAGGGTTGACAGCATAATCACCAACTAAAAGGCCGGACGGGCCTTTTTTTTATTGCCTTGCCCTGTGAAAAGCCCTGCGCTATATTCATTTGTGTAAAAAATATTAGAAATAATTTCATTTGCGTGAAATAACGTATAGACATTTCACCGAAAACATATTATTATTGTCTATAGAGAACGTTATTTAAATAACGATAGAAGGGGAGAAAAATGGAGAAAGCAAAAGTGTTCAACATTCAAAAGTTTTCAGTTCATGACGGCCCTGGAATAAGGACTACAGTGTTTTTCAAAGGGTGCCCTCTCAGCTGCATATGGTGCCACAATCCGGAAAGCCAGAGCTTCAGCAGGGAGATCATGGTTGACAAAGAAAAATGCACCCTCTGCGGAAGGTGCGTGGCAAAGTGCGGCAATGATGCAGTAAGCATGAAGGACGGGTCTCTGGTAAACGATTACGCGAGCTGCGATTTCTGCGGGACCTGCGCGGATTTCTGTGTGAGCAATGCGAGGGAAATTGTTGGCGAGGAGCTGACCGTTGCCGAAATCATTAAGGAGATCGAGAAGGACAGGATGTTCTACGACCAGTCGAAGGGAGGCGTCACGTTCTCCGGGGGCGAGGTGATGTGCCAGCCCGGGGTTTTGGCTGAACTGGCAAGGCGCTGCAGGGATAAGGGGATTCATGTGGCCGTAGACACCTGCGGGTATGTGCCCTTCAGCAGCTTCGAGAAAGTTATGGACTATGTCGACCTGTTCCTGTACGACATTAAGCTCATGGACAGCGAGCTCCACACTGAATACACGGGAAAGGACAGCATGCTGATACTGGACAACCTGAAGAAGCTTTCGGACCTGGGAGCAAATATAAGCCTCAGGCTGCCCATCATAGGAGGCATAAACGACGATGAAGCCAACATTGGGGCCATACTGGAATTCATAAAGGGCACCAACATAAGGGATGTAAACCTGCTTCCCTACCACGACATCGCAAGGAACAAGTATTCGAGGCTCGGCAGGGAATACAGGGGGAGCGGCATGAGGGTGCCGGAGGAAGAAAAGATGAATGAGATCAAGGAACGGTTCGAAAAATCAGGATATAAAGTGAAAATAGGAGGCTAACCATGGAAAGAGGAATGAACGAAAGAGTAAGAATGCTGAGAAAAGAGAGCGTAGAGGCTGTCCCGTCCCTGTCGATCGAGAGGGCGGTGCTGCTGACAGACGCCTACGAGAAATTTGAAGGCACGGTGGAAACGCCTATACTCAGGGCGCTTTCCTTCAAGCACATCATGGAGAACAAGACCATCTGCATCAGCGACGGCGAGCTCATAGTCGGCGAAAAAGGGGAAAAACCGCAGCAATCCCCTACGTTCCCAGAGCTCTGCTGCCATACCCTTGAGGACATGGACGTCATGGACAGGCGCGATAGGATATTCTTCAAGGTCAGCGGCGAGGCGAAAAAGATCCAGGAGGACAGGATAATACCGTACTGGAAAAACCGCTCAATCAGGAAAAAGATACTCGACAGGATGACAATCGAGTGGAAGGACTGCTACGAAAGCGGAATATACACAGAGTTCATGGAACAGAGGGGACCGGGCCATACGGTCGCCGACGGGAAGATGTACAGGAAGGGCTTCCTGGATTTCAAGGAGGACATACAGGCATCTATCGATGCGCTCGACTACTTCGGGGACAGCGAGGCCTACGACAAGAAGGTCCAGCTCGAGGCAATGGACATAAGCTGCGATGCCATAATAGCGCTTGGGAAAAGATACGAGAAGCTCGCTCTGGAGCTGGCAGAAAAAGAGGCTGATCCGGCAAGGCGCGAGGAGCTGCTCCAGATAGCAGAGAACTGCAGGGTAGTTCCGGCCCACAAGCCTGAAACCTTCCAGCAGGCAATCCAGATGTACTGGTTCGTCCATATAGGGGTCACAACCGAGCTCAACCCGTGGGACGCCCTGAGCCCGGGAAGGCTTGACCAGCACCTCATACCATTCTACAGGAAAGGCATTGAGGACGGCACGCTGACAAGGGACAAGGCCAAGGAGTTGCTGGAGTGCCTTTGGGTCAAGTTCAACAACCAGCCGGCACCTCCCAAGGTGGGCATAACGCTCAAGGAAAGCAGCACCTACACGGATTTCGCAAACCTTAACACGGGCGGAGTAACATCGGAAGGTGCGGACGGCGTGAACGATGTGAGCTACATCATCCTTGAAGTCATGGACGAGATGAAGCTTCTCCAGCCGAGCTCCAACGTGCAGATAAGCAAGAAGACTCCTCATGCATTCCTGAAAAAGGCCTGCGAGGTGTCGAGAAAGGGCTGGGGCCAGCCTGCGATGTACAATACGGATTCGATAATCCAGGAGCTCCTCAACGCCGGCAAGTCCCTGACCGACGCAAGGGAAGGCGGGGCTAGCGGCTGCGTCGAGACCGGGGCCTTTGGAAAAGAGGCCTACATCCTGACAGGCTATCTGAACATACCTAAGATACTTGAGCTCACGATGTACAACGGCTTCGACAAGAACTCGAACAAGCAGCTGGGGCTTGAACTGGGATATGCGTACGACTTCAAGACCTACGACGAGTTCTTCGAGGCATTCAAGAAGCAGCTCCACTACTTCGTCGACGTCAAGGTGAAGGGCAACAACATAATAGAAAAAATTTACGCCGAGCACATGCCTTCAACATTCCTGTCGGTCATAACCAGCGACTGCATAAAGAAGGGCAAGGACTACAACGCGGGAGGGGCCAGGTACAACACGAACTACATCCAGGGAGTGGGCATCGGAACCCTCAGCGACTGCCTCTCGGCGGTCAAATACAATGTATACGAAAAGAACAGGTTCACCATGAAGGAACTCATGGAAGCCATGGATGCTAACTTTGAAGGCTATGAAGACATATACAACATGGTCTCTAACAGGACCCCGAAATACGGGAACGACGACGAGTACGCAGACGATATAATGGTCCAGGCTTTTGACGCCTACTACAGCGAAGTGACCGGAAGACCAAACATGAAGGGCGGCTCCTACAGGATAGACATGCTCCCGACAACCTGCCACGTTTACTTCGGCTCTGTCATGGGCGCGTCTCCGAACGGAAGGCTGGCTCGCAAGCCTCTCTCCGAGGGCATCTCGCCTGAGAAGGGGGCCGACAGGAAAGGTCCGACAGCCGTCATAAAATCGGCTGCAAAGATGGACCACCTGAAAACGGGGGGAACGCTCCTCAACCAGAAATTCACCCCTGCCTCGCTTGCCGGGGATGCCGGGCTGGAGAACCTGTCCGCGCTCGTAAGGTCGTATTTTAGCATGGACGGGCACCATATCCAGTTCAACGTCATCGACAAGAAGGTGCTGCTGGACGCCCAGAAGAACCCCGACGAGTACAAGGATCTCATCGTAAGGGTGGCCGGCTACAGCGATCATTTCAATAACCTTGACAGGGAGCTACAAGATGAGATAATAAATAGAACAGAACAAAGTTTTAATTAAATTAAGTTGGGGGTAATGCGCATGGAAAAAGTAGTTGGATTCATAGGTTCCGGCAACATGGGACAGGCCATGATAGGCGGGATAATAAAGTCCGGTATCGTCGAGAGCGGCAACATAATAGTATCCGACCTGGACGAAAACAAGCTGGACTATATCCTGAGCGAATACAAGACTCAGGTGACTAAGGATACCTTAAAGCTGGTCAAGAATGCAGACGTGATTTTTCTTGCTGTCAAGCCGAACATCTACGACATCGTGCTCAACCAGATAAAGGACCATATCGACGACACCAAGGTCATAGTCAGCATAGCCGTAGGGAAGACCATGGGGTATTTTGAGGGAATCCTGGGCGGGAAGGCCAAAGTGGTGAGAGCGATGCCTAACACTCCTGCGCTTGTAGGAGAAGGCATGTCCGGGATATGCAAAAACGGCAACGTCACAGCGGCAGAGATGACCTTCGTGAAGCACCTGTTCGAGAGCTTCGGCGAGGCGGAGGAAGTTGCCGAATACCTTTTCGACAGCGTCACGGCCGTGAGCGGCTCGTCGCCGGCATACGTGTTCATGTTCATAGAAGCCCTGGCAGACGGCGCTGTACTAGGGGGGATGCCCAGGGACAAGGCATACAAATTCGCAGCCCAGGCCGTCCTTGGATCAGCGAAGATGGTCCTCGAAACAGGGAAACACCCTGGCGAGCTGAAGGACATGGTCTGCTCTCCTGGAGGGACAACCATCGAGGCTGTAGCGGAGCTTGAGGAAAAAGGCTTCAGGAACGCAGTGATATCAGCAGTCAAGAAATGCATGAAGAAGTCGAAAGAGATGAGCAAATAAGAAATTGGAGGTATACGTGATATGTTCAAAAGCAACACATATTTTGATGGGGATGTTGTCTCCATAGCGTTCAACGGAAGCGAAGGGGAGGCTACGGTGGGCGTAATGGCGCCAGGGGAGTACGAGTTCGGCACTTCGAAGCAGGAGACAATGAAGGTTGTAAGCGGGAAAATGCAGGTGAAGCTCCCGGGAGAGAGCGGCTTCAAGGCTTACGGGAACGGCGACGTTTTCATAGTGGAAGCGAACCAGAAATTCAACCTGATAGTTGAGGTTGAGACTGCATACCTGTGCCTGTACAAATAGCATGAATATTGACATAGGAGGCAAAGTCAAGAAGCTTAGAAACAGCAAAAAGATGACGCTCAAGGAGCTGAGCGAGAAGACGGATCTCTCCATCGGATTTCTGTCCCAGATGGAGAGGGGGATCACGGCGATAGCCACGGATTCCCTGTCAAGGATCGCGGAAGCCCTCGATGTGGACCTGTCCTATTTTTTCACGAACCCGAGGAGGGCAAAGAAGTACGTCCTCAGGAGCTACGAAAAAGAGGTTTTCCAGGTGCAGGACGGGGGATTCATAATGTACCACCTGACGAACGAGATAGGCGACAAGGAGATGCTCCCGCGGCTCATCGAGCTTCTGCCCAACAGCAGCGACGAGCCCATAGACGCGTACCCTCACGAAGGCGAAGAGTTCATATATGTCCTTGAGGGGATACTGACGCTTCTGATAAACGGCGAAGAGCAGGACCTTTTCCCCGGCGATTCGGCCCACTACAAATCGGACATACCGCACAACTGGCAGAACAACACGAACAAGACGGTGAAGTTCCTGGAGGTCAACGTGCCTGCCTGCTTCAAGCAAAAATAAAAGCTGCCCCGGCATTATAGCCGGGGCAGCTGCTTTTGTTACTCTTCGAATTTCTCTCTTTCCATCTGGTCAAAGGTATCCTCGATCCTGTTGAGCCTCTCCTTGATTTCATAAAGGTCTTCCCTGGTGGCGAAGTTCATCTCGGTTAGGATTTCCCTAAGGTCCTCCTTGGTCAGAGGCATAAGATCCTCTTTTTTGCTCTGAATGGTCTTTTTGAGCTCCTCTGTCAGCTCTTTGCCTTCATCGACAGTGAGCTTGCCTTTTTCAACCATCTCGTCAACCAGCTTTGAAGCTTTTTCATAAGTAACCGTTGCAGAGCCAACTGCAGCAAGGAATAATCTTTTCAGTTCACTAATCATAAAGATGCACCTCCAAAGTATTTATATGTTTATTATACTACAAAGCGCATAAATTGTGAATATTTAGAAAAAAGGAAAATTGAGCTTTTGGTTGACAATGAACAATAATTGTAATAGAATTATTAAGGTAAATAGTTTGTTTCCGTAGCTCAGTAGGATAGAGCAACAGTTTCCTAAACTGTGGGCCGGAGGTTCGAATCCTCTCGGGAACACCATAAAAACCTCGTAATCTCAACGGTTGCGGGGTTTTGTGTTTTTTTGTTCATAAGACAAAAAGTAAAAAATGGTTCTTATTTGGTTCTTATTGATATAAAAAGTGGCTAATATACACTGCAAAATACAGAAAAATAGCAGGAAGCTTAAACTTCCTGCTATTCTTTTAATGCGGAATATAAGAAAAATGTGAAATAAGCACATCAAATTAAATTGAATAATAATTAACCTTCTATTTCTATCCTTTACCTCTCCAATTGGAGTACCATTTTCGCTTTATCCGATTCTGTTCAGTCGCATCAATTCTATTCTCCTTTCGTAATTTTCTAATTCTATATCCTAATACTGCTCCTATAAATTTTGGAATTGAAACAGAAGCGATCGGAACCATTAATCCAATCTGAATTGGAAATCCAAACCAGAGAATTGGAAGTGTAAACCAAATAATCCCTTCAATTAACGCCCATTTATATGTGATAGGATTAATTATATAAGACATCAATGTTGAGATAGCTCCAGATATAAATATAACGCTTGGAGCTGATGTATATCCCATAAAACAACATAAATCAATATAAAAGCCAGCAAGAACAATCATAAGAACATTTGCAATAATTCCGAATATGGAACCTGCGGTTTTAAACATACTTTTCCTCCTTTGATAAACAACTTTTCAATTTGGATGTACTCAGTGTTCTTTCTTCAAAACAAAAGTTATGTCTGGAATTTATTTCATTCGCTATAATCTACAATTACGTATATTTTAATTTCTACTTCTTACTCGTTTCCTTTTCTAAAAAGTCCCTCAATGCGTCCTCTGTTACTCTCCAATACTTTCACATTTTAACCGCTTTCAGATCCCCGGACTTTATGTAATTATATAGCGTCCTCTTTGTTACCTTGCCTTTGTAGACAATAATCCGAGAATTATTTCCGACCTTTTATCAACTTCGCTGCAAGCGAAACTAAAGCAACCACTACACCAAACGCTACAATAAACGTTGCGCTACCGTAGCCCAATTCAATCACCAAAAGAAACCAAAGCAAAAGTATAGCATACCCTACGAACGGTATCGCGGACAGTATCACAAATATAAAAACTAGAACTGACCGTTCCTTATATGCACAAATAGCTCTTATTCCAGCAATTAAGCCGATTACACATAATAAAAAACCAAGATCACCTAATACAGTGTCTTCAATATAAGCGCTGAGTATTGTTGCGATTAGACATATGACAAAACTTCCAACTGATAATTTACCTGCTCGAGTAGTTGGTAAAAAGTTTCTTTTCATTCCTATCCGCTCCTTCATAAGCTATACCTTCTATGAATATGATAACATATTTTCATAGTGGATACTTTTCAACGCACCGTAAAACCCTGCAACCATTTGATTGCAGGGTTTTTACGGTGTTTTTTGCCCCTATTTTAGAATGCGCATTTTCCTTGCATTGTATTCTTCCTCTGAAAAGACGCCTTTTTCTTTCAAACTGTGAAGCTTCATTAAATCATCGGCAACAAACAAACCTGTAGGATTGCCCGCTTTTAAAGATACAACCAAACCTGCTATAGAGAACGGTATGGCATAGATTGTAGCGATTGCTGACCACAGAGTCGTGGTTTCCCAGTCCGGAACAAAACTTGCTTCAATAAGGCATAAAGTAAAAAGTAAAATACCGAATATAGACAATACCCTTAACATCTTCATTTTTCTAATCCTCCGATCCCTATTTGAGAAGCTTTTGTTTTCTTGCATTGAATTCTTCCGCTGAAAGGATTCCGGTATCTATCATGCTGTGCAGCTTGAGCAGTTCGTCATACGAGTCCGATTCCGAGCGCTTGCCGCTTTTAAAGGATGCGATAAGGGTTACGATTGAAAGGGGCAGTGCGTAGAAGATTGCCATCATACCGCATCCTGCAGCTCCTTCATAGTCCTCTATACCCACAAATGCAACCATGCAAATCATGCTTAGCGTGAAAAGTGAGATGCCGATAATCGACATTACTTTTATTGTTTTCATTGCTGTACCTCCTAATTGTTTGCTGCATTCGCATCGGTTACGCTGGTCACAGCGGCTTCCTTTGCGTATTTTCGTACTATGACGATTTCAACCCTTCTGTTTTTGGCCCTTCCCTCTTCAGTTGAATTGTCGAACTTAGGCATTTCTTCGCCGAAGGCTTGAATCGAAATGTTCTTAGGGCTCAGGCCTCCCTTGTCAACCATGAAGCTCATGACGTTTATTGCGCGGATCGCGCTGAGATCCCAGTTCGACCGGAACTCCGAATTTCTTATGGGCACGTTGTCCGTGTAGCCTACGACTTTGATGCTGTTGTCCAGGTTTTTAAGCATGCCCGAAATCTGGGTAAGCAGCGGGTAAACCTCGCCAATCACCTCGGCTTTGCCGGAATTGAAAAGAACTATATCCTGCATCGAGATCTCAAGTCCTTCGCTGTTCAGAGCCACCTTAACCTTGTCGGAATAGCCTCCTTTTTGGATTTCATCCTCCAGGCTCTTCTTTATGGAATTCATCTGCATTTCCTCGATAACGCCTTCCGTCACGGCCTGGGTATCGACCGGGTCGCTGGAGCTTCCGCCCTGCTCAAGAATTCCCGTTCCGCCGGAGAAAATAACCTGGAACTCCTTCCCCATCCTTTGCAGTTTCTGGTTGTCCACGTTGCTCGTAGCGAACATCACTATGAAAAGTGCAAGCAGCAAGGTGAGCATGTCCGCATAAGGAATAAGCCACGTCTCATCAGTATGTTCTTCATGATGCTTTTTTTTCCTACGCATAGCTGACTTCCTTCTCTTTTTCCTTTGCTTTCGATTTGTCGTCCCTGTAAGCGAGCCTGTCGCTTGGTTCAAGCATTCCGACCAGCTTTGTCTCGATGGATTTAGGGTTCTCTCCAACCTGGATAGCCAGAATACCCTCAAGCATGATATTCATGCTGGTTATTTCTTCATGCGATTTCCTCTTCAGCCTGGTCGCGAAGGGGTGGCATATCACATATCCAAAAAATATTCCGTAGAGGGTGGCAACGAACGCCGCGGCTATCATGTGCCCAAGCTTCTCTATGTCGTTCAGGTTTCCAAGGGCTCCTATAAGACCAATAACGGCTCCAAGAACTCCGAGGGTCGGAGCGGCGCCTCCGGCGGTTGTGAAAATCGCAGCGCCCAGACGGTGCCTATCCTCCATGCTTTCTATCTCTATATCCAGCACTTCGCGTATGTAATCCTGCTCGTTTCCATCTACAACCATCCCGATTCCCTTTTTCATGAACTCGCTTTCCATGTTCTCGGTGAGATCTTCCAGGGCAAGAAGGCCTTCACGCCTTGCAGTCTGCGCCAGTTCAACCAGCTTCTTGATGATATCGCAGGGATGATCCTTTCCCTTGTCGCTGAAAAGGACCCTCAGTACGCTGGGGATCTTAAGGAATTCTTTTTTAGGGTAAGAGTTCATTACCGCGGCAACAGTTCCCACGATTATTATTATGGCTGCAGCCGGGTTAAGTAGCACAGCCACGTTGGCTCCCTTTACAATCATCCCTACGACCACCGAAAGCAGTCCTGCGACAACGCCTATAATTAAAAATATGTCCATATTGCACCTCATAAAATTATTTTATTTAAGGTTTGACTTTTAATATCATGTGAAATATTATATCATAATTAATATACAGTTAAAATTAGAATTTAAATCCCTGTAAGTGCTAAAAATTGATCCAAATCGACATGCAAGGAGATATAAATGATAAACAACGTGCAGTCATCGAACTACGCATCGGGCAAAAGCGGTTCCGCCAAAGCGGGCAGGGCGAACGGATCGTTTGATTCTACGCTGCAGTCCGCTATGAACGGAAAGAGCATGGATAAGATATTCTCTGAGGCAGCTGAAAAGTACAGCGTGCCCGAAAAGCTGCTCAGGGCAGTGGCTAAAGCCGAATCGGATTATAACCCCAAGGCCGTTTCCAGCTGCGGAGCTGTCGGAGTTATGCAGCTCATGCCTGAAACCGCAAGATCCCTTGGGGTTTCAGACCCGTACGACGCTGAACAGAACATCAACGGCGGAGCAAAGTATCTTTCGAATCTGTTAAACAAATACGACGGAGACATTGAGCTTGCGCTTGCCGCTTACAACGCAGGGCCTGGAAATGTTGCAAAATACGGCGGCGTTCCGCCGTTCGAGGAGACTACTAACTATATCGGCAGAATAAAATCAATTTTAAGGGAGGGGAGCGCATCCGGCCTCGAAAATGCAAAAACCGCAGAAAATGCGCGCGGCTCGGGAAAAACCGCAGCTGCCGGGGAAGAGCTTTCAGACGCCGAAATAAAAAAATATCTGGCATATATCCAGCTCAGCATGCTCAATCGGCTTCATGAAAGCCTGAACTCGGATTATGACAACGAGGATTTCATCGCGGGCATCCGCAGGACCGGCAATGTTTGAGCAAATCTTTCCAGTCGTTGCAACAAAAGGAATATCAGTGATATAATATAACAAAATCAGAGAGGATATGAGGGGGATAACTTGAAACAGGAATTGTCGCAGAAAGAAATAGACTCCCTGTTAAATGCGCTGCATACAGGTGAGATTAACCCTAAAGCAAATGAAGAGGAAGAAAAAACAAGGGTAAGGGAATACGATTTCAGAAGGCCCATAAAGCTGTCCAAAGAGTATATGAACACCCTGAATATTCTTTTCGAGAAATTCGCAGAGATTTCTTCCGATATCCTATCCGCCCAGGTCAGGACAAACACGGCGATAACGCTGGAGGCTGTGGAGCAGATCAGCTTCGATGAATTCATAAACTCTGTTCCGGGCATCACTATCATGGGCATATTCCATTGCGTGCCCCTGACAGGAAACCAGATAATCGAGATAAACCCTCAGTTTGGGATCCAGGTAGTAGAGCTTATGTGCGGAGGGACAAAATCAAGAGACAAAAAAGGTGTTAAAAAGGATAAATTCACCGAAATCGAGCTTGGAATCATGGAGGATATGGTCGAAAATCTCCTGAAAGGCTTCAGGTCGGCATGGACAGAGATAATGGAGATAGAGCCGGTCCTTGACGATATCGAGACCAATCCGCAGCAGCTCCAGACCATGTCGCCCAACGAGCCGGTTGTGCGCATAAGCTTTGGAGTCGAGATATTCGATTCGAAGTCCTCGATGCACATATGCATACCTTACATATCCTTTGAAAACATAATCGACAAACTGAGCATAAAGAGCTGGTTCGACATGGAGAGAAGCTATGACGAGAACAAATACAGGGAAATGATCACGGACGGCCTTGTGAACGCTGAAGTGGCATTGACCGTGGAAATGGGAAAAACTGTAATCACGGTCGATGACTTCCTTCATCTTGAAACAGGCGACATCGTGCAGCTAGACATAGGCACAGACAAACCCATGAAGATGTACATAGAAGACAAGGTTCACTATCTCGTGCAGCCGGGCATTCACAACGAAAAGCTGGCAGTGCAGGTCTTACAATACTTGGAAGAGGATGTTGAAATATGAAAGATAACTTTTTATCCCAGGCGGAAGTAGACGCCTTGCTAAAGAAAAAAGAAGCTGCAGATGAGACTGGCATCACAGAAGCTGATGTTGAGACCCTGGCAACGATGAAGGAGGAGCCTTTGAAGCAGGAGGAAAGCGCGAGGGAGCGGGTCCAGGTGCAGAAACCTGTTTTCGCAAGCCTTGAGGACACCTCGGAACCTAACCAGAAGCGGAACCTGGACCTCATACTTGATGTTCCCCTCGAATTCAGCGTAGTTCTGGGCAAAACCAAAAAGACAATAAAGGACGTCCTAGCTCTGGGGGCGGGAAGCGTGGTCGAGCTCAACAAGCTTGCGGACGAACAGCTTGAGGTCTATGTCAACGGAAAGCTCATCGCCCATGGAGAAGTCGTTATAATCAACGAAAACTTCGGCATAAGGATAACCCAGATCCTGAGCAAGGAACAGCGCGTCAAAGGACTGAAATAAAGAGGATTAGTTCCTCTTTTTTTCATATGCGGCTTAACAAAACGCCACTTCCATACGATATTACAGATAAGGATGATAAGAGAGGTGAGTTCCATGAAAATAGGGCAATATTACAGCAATTATGCAAGCAATATATATAAGACAAACGACGAAAGAAAAAGCGGATACGTTGAGGGCAAGACCGTGAACAAATCAACGGTTGAAATCTCAGCGCAGGCCAAGGCTCTTGTGAAGAGGATAAGCGAATCCGAGGACTCGAATTTTTCGGAAAAGGTGGAGTCCATCAGGCGATCGATACAGGAAGGCACCTATAAAGTGGATGCCGGCAGGATAGCTGACAAGATTCTGGACAGGATTGATTCGGAGAGGGTAGGTTCAGATGAATAGCTCTAAAAAAATGCTGGTTATTCTGAAAGAGCTGATAAAAGTTCTGGGCGATGAAAAGCAGGTTCTGATAAAGAACGATGCGGTTGCCCTGGCTGGTATTGTAGAAAAGAAAAACGGGCTCATAGGTAAAATTGAGGAGTTCAAAGGCATAGACTTTTCTCAGGACGAGGAGATAAGGGGCCTGGCAGGGCAGATTAACCAGCTGCAGGAAACCAACCTGCTTCTTACAAAGCAGGCATTGGGTTTCCAGGAGCAGATATTCAAGGCGCTCGCAAAAAATAACACGTCGAGGTACAATACTTACTCCTCAAAAGGGCAGATGTACGGCCAGAAGGAAGTAAGCATCGTGGACCAGTCGGTATAGAGGTGGAATATGGCAGGATTATTCAACACATTAAATACAGCAGTAAAAGGGCTGAGCGCGCAGCAGACAGCCCTTAGCACTACGTCCCACAACATTTCGAATGCAAACACCGAAGGCTTTTCAAGGCAGCGCGTCGAGCTCAAGGCTGACAACTCCTACGACTATCAGGGAGTAGGGCAGCTGGGCACCGGCGTCAAGATCGAGAGCGTTGTCAGGATTGTGGACGAGTTCGTGGACTACCAGATAAGGAACGAGAGCAGCGCCCTCGGCCAGTACACCGCCAAGAACGATGTCCTGAGCCAGCTTGAAAGCATCTTCAACGAGCCTTCGGAGACCGGTGTGAGCTACGCCATGGGCGAGATGTTCAACGCCTGGCAGACGCTCAGCGATAACCCCGAAAGCATGAGCGCAAAGAGCGTGGTGGTAGAGTCGGCTAAAACCTTCGTGGACACCTTGGGGCAGACGGCTTCGCAGATGGACGAACTTAAGGTCGACACCATAGCTGCCCTGGAGAAGAACGTTTTCGACATAAATTCCATCGCGGACCAGCTGAAAACGCTGAATGACCAGATCTTCAACATATCGGTGAAGGGCCAGAGCCCCAACGACCTTCTGGATCAGAGGGACCTGCTAATGAAGCAGCTGAACGGCCTGGCAGACTGCACCGAAAGCATAGACAAATGGGGACGTGCCAGCATGACGCTGGGTGGCAAGGACATAACTGCCCAGGATGCGGCCTTCAAGCTCAGCACCGTGAGCGGCAAGGCGGACAATGGCGACGGCACATGGACGGTGTCTGTTGCTGTGGGAGGCGACTCTTCTGACCTGAAGCAGGTCACAATGACTGCTGGCGAGGCAGCGAGCTTCAGTGACGGCAGCCCGGTCTATTACGAGGAGGGAGCTCCTTTGGCACCCGCTGGCATCGCTTCAGGCGAGATAGGCGGAAAGCTGGAAGCGCTGAAGGAGATAGAGGCGAGAATCGCTGAGCTTGACAGCTTCGCCAGGAGCCTGGCGGATGAGGTCAACAAGCTGCACAATCCTGACGGAGACGGTGCAGACTTTTTCAGCTATGAAGGAACGGAGAGCGCGCTGAATCTGAGAGTGAATCCGGACATCCAGGAAGACGAAAGCCTTGTTGTCACAGGATACAGTGAATCTTCGCCTGCGACTGACGGCTCAAGAGCGCTTGAGATTGCAAAGCTCAGGGACAAGAATATTGGCGGCTCAACACTTCAGTCAGACTACAGCGGCATTGTGACAAAGGTCGGCATATCTGCTCAGAAGGCTGCCAACATGGTAAGCAACCAGGAGGCCGTGATGGCCCAGCTGACTAACAGGAGAGAATCCATTTCGGGCGTATCAATAGATGAGGAAGTGACCAACATGATCCAGTTCCAGAGGAGCTTCGAGGCAAATTCCAGGGTGATAAGCACCCTCTCGGAGATGCTGGACACGCTCATCAACAGGACAGGCGTATAGGGGGATAGGATATGAGAGTAACCAACGGCACACTTACGGGTAATTACCTTAGAAATCTGAACAGGAACCTGGACCAGATGCAGAAAACCCAGAACCAGCTTTCTTCCGGAAAGGAAGTTAGCAGGCCATCCGACAACCCGATGCTGGTTTCGAAGATAATGGATTTTAACAGCACGATCAGCGAGAACGAGCAGTACAGGTTGACGATTGATTCGGCAATGGAATGGGTGGACACTGCTGACGGCGCTTTAGGCAACGTCACGGACACACTCCAGAGGGTAAGGGAGCTGGTTGTTTCGGGGGCTAACGGAACGCTGTCCGAAACCGAGAGGACGGCCATCGCGGACGAAATCAGGGAACTGTCGAAGCAGGTATCGGACTCGCTCAACACGAATTTCGGAGGAAGGTACATATTTGCAGGGCAGAAGACAACTGAGCCCCCCTTCAGCGTAGGCGCCGACGGCGTGATGACATACAGCGGAGACGAAGGGAATATTTCCAGGGAAATCGCGCCGAACGTAGGTCTTGCAATCATGACAAACGGCCTGGAACTGACCACCGCGGAGGGAACGGCGGCCGGTAACCAAAGCCTTGGAGCCCTGCTGGACAACATAGCCGAGGCTCTGGAGAGCGGCGACACAGAGGCCATTTCGGGAAACCTCCTTGGCGACCTGGACAAGCATATGGACAACGTAACCCGCTTCAGGTCTAAGATGGGGGCGATCTACAACAGGCTTGAGGCTGCAGGCGAAAGGAACGAGGCTCAGAACCTCAACCTTACTGAGATGCTGTCAAAGAGCGAGGACATAGACTTTGCAGAGAAGATGATGGAGTACAGCACAATGTCGGCAATATACGAGGCTTCGCTGTCATCCGGAGCGAAGATCCTGCAAAAAAGCCTGCTGGACTATTTATAACTACATAGGATAGGAGAATTGCCATGAAAATCAAGACGAGGTTTCTCGGAGAGGTTGAAATAGACGAAAAGATGATAATGGATTTCCCGGAAGGCATCCCTGGCTTTGAGGACAGCAGGAGGTACGTGCTCCTGGACATCCCGGAGAATGATGTCTTCAGGATTCTGCAGAATGCGGACGACGAACACATATCCTTTATAGTGACTGATCCTTGGGTTTTCTTTGAGGATTACGACTTCGACATACCCGATGAGGAACTGGCGAAGATAAATATAAAGAAAGAGGAACAGCTGTCGGTAATGAACATCGTCACCCTGTCGGACGAGTTCGAGAACAGCACTGTGAACCTCCTTGCTCCTGTCGTGGTGAATAAGGATGACCGGGCGGGAAAGCAGTATGTGCTGAACAGCGGCAAATATACCACAAAACATCCTCTGTTCACGAAGGCAGAAGGTGAAGCTAATGCTTGTTCTTAACAGGAAAGTCAACGAAAGCATCATCATCGATGACAGGATCGAGATAAAGGTGCTGGAGATTGTAGACGGAAAGATAAAGATAGGGATAGAAGCTCCGAAGGATGTGACGGTGCTGAGGAAAGAAGTATACGACGAAATAAGGAATGAAAATGCCCAGGCTGCCAGCATATCGCTGGACAGCTTCAGCAAACTCAAGAAAAACCGCTGATGCGGTTTTTTATTTTTAAAAAAACCCCAAAACGCTATTAAACTCTAAAAAAACGATACGATATATATACCATGAGCATAAGAAGAGAAAGTCGGCCGACGATCTTCTGAACTTAAATTAAGGCAAGGATGCCGAAACCCAAATTCAAGGAGGAATACATTATGATAATCAACCACAACATAGGAGCTTTAAACGCAAACAGGAATATCAACATCAACTCAGCTAATGCTTCAAAATCAATGGAAAAACTCTCTTCAGGCTTAAGGGTAAACAGAGCCGGAGACGACGCTGCAGGTCTTTCGATATCAGAGAAGATGAGGAGCCAGATCAACGGACTTGACCAGGCTTCAGCAAACGCTCAGGACGGCATATCAATGATACAGACTGCTGAAGGAGCGCTTAACGAGACACACTCAATACTTCAGAGAATGAGAGAGCTTTCAGTCCAGGCAGCAAATGGAACATTGACTACAGAAGACAAGGCGGCAATCAAGGCTGAAGGAGACGAATTGATCAAAGAAGTTGCTAATATATCTACAAACACAAAATTCAACGGTGTTGAATTAATTAGTGCTTCGGCAGCTGATACAACTATACAAATTGGCGCTAATGCTGGAGAATCCTTAACGCTCGCGTTAAGCACAAATACGAAAGCTGATACAACAACACTTGGAATAGCAGCGTTAGATGTGTCATTAGGAGCTGCTTCAACAACTACATTAGATACAGCAATCGGAAAGGTTTCAACAGCAAGAGCTTATTTAGGAGCAAACCAGAACAGACTGGAGCACACAATCAACAACCTGGGAACGACTTCAGAAAACCTTACAGCTGCAGAATCAAGAATAAGAGACGTTGACATGGCTGCAGAGATGGCAACATTCTCAAAGAACAACATACTTTCACAGGCAGCTCAGGCTATGCTTGCTCAGGCAAACCAGCAGCCGCAGCAGGTTCTTCAGCTGTTAAGATAAGCTTAAAAGAATTTTTAAAGTTATGAATCAGGGGAGAGTCAGAGCTAATACTCTGGCTCTCTTTTAGAATAAACGCAGTAATATTATTTATGATCAAGATGTGCATCGGGCCTGGTTATACATAATATTATTGGTTAAATATAACAAAGGTCATATTTAACGCAGGAGGGACCGCCAATGAACGTCAACTCGTCAACATCGTCCACAACAACTTCATACAACAGGATAACCGGATTGGCCACAGGCCTTGACACAGATTCAATAGTAAAGGCATCACTTCAGGGGCAGCAGTCAAAGATAGACAAGGCTGACCAGCAGAAGCAGCTTTACCAGTTCCAGCAGGACCTATACAGGGACGCCATCAAGCAGTTCAAGGAATTCTACTCTAAGTATACCGACATAACGAATACGGACACATGCATGCTTCTGTCAAAGAACTACCAGTCAACGGCATTCACAACAGGCGACACCACTGGTTCGGTATCAGCTGAGGGCCTCTCGGGGGCTGTCGAAGGAACCTACAATATCAAGGTTGCTAACACTGCGACAAGAGCGGCGGGCAGCTTCGCCGACCTGTCAAACCTTAAGAGCAGCGCCACCCAGTTCACGGTCAACGGAAAAACCGTCAACATCGACCTGACAACAAGCCTTGCCGGCGGAGAAAATCCCACGGACGACGAGCTGATGGCAAAGATAAACAGCTCATTAACATCGGCCGGCATAGACGCGAAGATGACCAAGAGCACGCTTTCGGGCTACAGGATCCAGACAAACCAGACAGGCAGCGCCCAGAGCATAGGGATATCTGTGCCGCAGGCTGATCCTGATCCGGCACTGACATTTTCGTTTTCCGGAACAGATGCGCACGTTACAGTGACGGACAGCTACGGGACAACAGCGGAAAAGACGTATTCCAGCAACAGCTTCACCATAGACAACGTAAGGTTCACCATCTCGAATTCCACCCCGGAAGCCGGAGTCACATTCACGGGAAAGACGGATGTCTCAGCCCTGCAGAAAAGGATATCGGACTTCGTCAAGGACTACAATAAGCTCATAGAAAGCATAACAACGAAGCTCCAGGAGAAGAAGTACAGCGACTACCCGCCTTTGACGGACGCACAGAGGGAGGAAATGACGGAGGACCAGATAGAGAAGTGGGAGGCCAAAACCAAATCCGGCCTGCTTAGGAACGACAGCTACCTTAATGCCATAACCAGCCAGATGAGAAGCGCCATAAACACTGCAGTAGGAACTTCCACTCTCAAGTATACCGACATCGGCATCGACTTCACGAACGACTACTCAAAGCCGGGACAGCTTACGCTTGATGAAACCAAACTGAAGGCAGCCCTGGAAGGCAATCCCGACCAGGTCATAAGCCTGTTCACTAGCACGTCGGACGCTGCAGATGCAGCCGAAAAATACGGGGATACAGGGATCATGCAGAGGCTCAAGACCATACTTAACGACAGCGTCAACGTATCGAGCTCGCTGCTTCTGAAAAAGGCCGGCTACACAGGCTCCTCGACCCTAAGCAGCAACACCCTGCAGACGATGATAGACAAGCAGGCCAAGCTTATAAGCAGCCTGAAGGAAAAGTATGCGGACCAGCAGACAGCCCTCTACAACAAATATGCAGCACTGGAGACAGCAATGAACGGCTACAACAACCAGCTGGCATCGCTGTCCTCCATGCTTGGGTACTAGGCCATGGGACATATTGATGCTGCATCGGTGCTGGAGGAAAGGCTGTACAGCGCTCTTCTGAGGGAAGAATACGATGAGTTCAAAGAGCTGCTGGCGGAGAGGGAAACGCTTTACAGGAGCTTCGCAGGGCAGTATCCCAAGCTGTTCAGGGACTGGATTGGCTCAGAGGCCTTTGATGAAAGCAGGAAAAAGATTACTGGACTATACAACTCAAAGAAGGAAAGCCTTCTAAACGAGATGCAGGAACTTGACCGCTCCAGGAAGGCCGCAGAGGGCTATATGGGCAGTACCGGCAATGCACCGAATATTTTCTCAAGAAGCGTATGATTTGTTTGATGAATCTGATTATAAAAAGGATGGGATGTTATGATCAATGCTGATGTGACTATGCAACCTGTGACAAGGGTTGAACCGCTCTCAAAAATCGCTGCCGGCAGAAAGCCTGATGCAGCCCCCGACAAGAACAGGCCGACGGTTGAAGAGAAAAAGGAATACTCGAAGGAAGAGGTTAGAGCAGCTGTGGACAGATCCAACAAGCTCCTTGTGGATAACAAGCTGACGCACCTCAGATTCGAAATCCATGAAGGAACCGGAAGCCTTATGGTCAAGGTTGTGAACAACAGCTCCGACCAGGTGATCAAGGAGATACCGGCCGAAAACCTGCTTGACTACGCGGCAGGCATGAGGGAACTGGAAGGCATAATAGTGGACGAAAAAGGCTAAGCAAAGGAGGGAAAATATGTACGCGAGCAATAATGCTTATGCAAACGCAAATAATGCATACATGAACAACCAGGTAATGACAGCTTCCAGGACGAAGCTGGTGGTCATGCTTTACGACGGAGCGATAAGGAACCTTAAACTGGCAAAGCTGGCCATAGGGGACAAGAACATAGAAAAAACCAACAATTCGGTAATAAAAGCGCAGAGGATACTGAGCGAGCTAATGAGCACGCTCAACATGGAAGAGGGCGGGGAAATCTCGAGGAACCTGATGGCTCTATACCAGTATATGCATCAAAGGACTATCAGGGCAAACATCGACAAAAACCCGGAGATACTTGACGAGGTGATAGGCTATCTCGAAGAGCTGAGGGAAGCGTGGAGTCAGATTTAAGCAAAAAAATGAATAATGCAAATAGATTAGAATAAAAGGGGAAGTGCTGCTTGAAGCAGCATTTTTTTCATTTTTTGTATATCTTTGACACATTATCGGATGTTTGCCGAAAAGTTTAAGTGTTTTAGTGAAAAAAATGCTTATTTCCTTGAATATCCAAGGGATTATTTGTTTTATTTTATTGATTTATCCATTATCTACTTGTATAATATTATTGATTTGTGAGTAAAATTAAAACAATAATTAAAAAACAGAATATTGCATTAATTCATAAAAATGTAAGAAAAAGAATATTTATTTAACCGGAGATGAGAGGGATAAGATGAACGATCTGAGTTACCAGCTGATAAAAAACGGACTGGATGCATCAGCTATGAGGCAGAAGGCCATTTCCTCAAACATAGCTAATGTCAATACTCCCGGCTACAAGGCGGAAAAGGTTGAATTTGAAAGCGAACTGAGAAAAGCCATCGGAAAAAGCGGACTCGGAATGGTGAGCACAGCTGAAAACCATCTGGGAAGATCTGCTGCGGCTGAAGTGTCGCCTGAGATTGTTACTGCCGAGGGGAACAGCATGAATGAAAACGGAAACAATGTAGACATCGACAACGAAATGGTTAATCTGGCAGCAAACGAAATCTACTACTCAGCTTTGATCGAGCAGATGAACATTAAACTGAGCAGCATGAGCTACGTCATTAACAAGTAAGCAGCGCGCCGCGGAAGGGGAATACTATGTCAGTATTTAATTCAATGAATATCAGTGCTACAGGTCTGACGCTTGAAAGAATGAAACTCGACACAATATCTTCGAACATTGCCAACGTGAATACAACCCGCACTGAAGAGGGAGGGCCTTACAAACGAAAGGAAGTCGTCTTCGAGGAGATAGTAAAGGATCAGATGTCCATGGGGGTCAAGGTTACCGGGATCAGCCAGGATGAGGGGAACTTTACAAGGGTATACAATCCGGAGCATCCGGATGCAGACGCTGAAGGCTACGTAACGATGCCCAACGTCAATCTGCTGGAAGAAATGGTAGGCCTGATAGAAGCGCAGAGGACTTACGAAGCGAATGCTACTGCGCTAAAGGCAAGCAAGGGAATGCTCAACAAAGCATTAGAAATCTCGAAGGGGTAGGTATAGAGGATGGCTAACGTAATTAACTCATACAGCAGCATAATGGACAGGTACAGCAGCATGATCAGCCAGGTGGAGACAGGCGGCCAGGAAACTTCAGACCAGGTGTCAGGAAGCTTCGAAGGATTGCTCTCATCCCAGATAGAAAAGCTGAACGGCGTGCAGGTTCAGGCGGATAATATGATCGCGGATTTTGCGGCGGGAAATACAGATGACCTGCATCAGGTTATGATAGCCGCGGAGGAAGCCAGCATGAGCATGGAGCTCGCGGTTCAGATAAGGAACAAAATTGTTGACGCCTACAAAGAGCTTAACAACATGCAGCTCTAGAGCAGCTTGAGGTTCCAGCATATATAACATACAAAACTCATGTAGAAAAACTGTTCTGATGTGTTTTTGCTCTATGTGACTTAATGATATTACTGTAAGTTTCATGGAGGGATTTCACCCAGGGCAGTTTTTATGTGGTTATAGGCATAGGATAAGGAGCAAATTTCGATGGAAAAGATAAGGGAAATAACCGGAAAAGTCAAAGGCGGCTGGGATAATATCGATAAAAAGAAAAAAAAGGCGCTTATCGCTGTATTGGTCTCAGCGGTGGTATTAACATCCTTCTACACGTGGTACAGCACCAGGGTCACATACACCCCGCTCTTCACCAACCTGGAGCTGGATGATGCAGCGGACATTACGGCGGACCTGGACTCCAAGGGGGATATCAGATACAAGCTTGAAAACGGCGGCAAGGATATTTACATAGATGAGGCCTATGTAGACAAATACAGGCTGGAGCTGGCAACAAAAGGGCTTATGCCGGAAAGCTCCACAGGCTTTGAAATCTTCGACGACGCCAGCATGATGGTCACCGACGAGGACCGCAAGATCATGTACCAGCGAGCGCTTGAAGGCGAGCTTCAGCGCTCCGTGATGTCCCTTGATGAAATCCAGAGCGCAAGGGTCCACCTGGTCATGAGCGAGGAGAGCATATTCGACTCTGAAAAAAGCGAGGCATCCGCCTCCGTCATTGTCGATATAAAGGCCGGAAAAAACCTGGACGACGATTCGGTGATGGGCATCGTAGCATTGATCTCCGGGGCGGTGGACAACCTGCCCGAAGCCAACGTGAAGGTCATAGACTCCTCCGGAAACATACTCAACCTGGGGATGGCTTCCGAGAGCGGCGGGAAGGGCGCGGCAAGCTATGCAGAGCAGAGCGAGATTAAAAGCAGCTTTGAAGCCAAGCTGGAGAACAACATACTGAACCTTCTTGGGCCGGCCTTCGGAGTCGACAACATAAAGGTCACCGTTTATGCGGACCTGGATTTTGACGCACAGGAGCAGACGGTCATTACATATTCTGATCCGGTGGTCAGAAGCGAGCAGAAGAGCGCCACGGGTTCAGGGGTTGATTCGGGCGCGGTATCAGGGGATTCCGTTAGCGACAGCACGCAGAACGTCCTCGAAAGCGGCGATTCTGAAGGGCTGGCCACTTATGACGGCACAGTCAACTATGAGCTCAGCCAGTCTACAACAAACACGGTTAGGGCTCCGGGACAGGTCAAAAAGATAACCACATCAATCATATATGACGGAAACCTCAGCGACGACCAGAAGGCAAGCATCCTGAACCTGGCGGCCACTGCCACAGGCTATGACGCGAACAGGGGGGACCTGATCAACATTGAAGGTGTCATTTTTGACGAGAGCTATCAGGGGGGACAGGGCGAGACAGCGGAAGAGGAAGCCTCGGCGTCATTCTTCGAGAAGAACAAATACCTTATATTCATAGGCGGATTCATCGGGCTGGCGGTTCTGCTGCTAGTGGTTAAGGCTGTGCTGGGTAGAAGGAAGAAGGATGAAGCTGCTCAGTTCGAAACAGGCACGCCCGTCAAGGTCGGCGGAAACGTGGATATAATTGACGAAATATACCGCAGCAAGGTTGAAAAGAGCTTTGAAGTCAGAGAGAACCAGAAGGAAAAGCAGGTCAAGGAGTATGTCCAGGGGCATCCGGAAATTGCCGCTGACCTGATTAAGGCATGGTTGAAAGATTGAGGATGATTGGATATGAAAGCTAAGGATAATGGAACCAAAAAAGCCGCCATACTTCTGATATCCCTGGGGCCGGAAGTTTCGTCACAGGTGCTGAGGATGCTTCCGGACAGGATGATCCAGAAGGTTACATATGAAATTTCAAATATCAAGCAGGTGGAGCCGAAGGAGCGGGAAAAGGTAATACAGGATTTTATGGACATGGCTTCTGCCAGCGAATACATTCTCGACGGCGGCATGGACTATGCGAGGGATCTGCTGACAAAAGCACTGGGAACAGCCAGGGCCAGCGAGGTTCTGGAGGCGCTGAGCCATATTCAGCAGAAGGAGATGCCGTTTGCCGTGCTCAGAAAAGCAGACGCTGGCCAGCTTGCCAGCATGCTCATCAACGAGCATCCTCAGACCATAGCCCTCATCATGTGCTATATCCAGCCGGAAAAAGCCGCCGAGGTCCTGTCCATGTTCCCGAACGTGCTGCAAGCCGAGATAGCCGAAAGGATAGGGGTCATAAACAGGGCTTCTCCGGAGGTCATCAAGAGGATTGAGACGATACTCCAGGATAAGTTCAAGAACATAAGTGAAAGCGACAATGACAGCATAGGAGGGGTAAAAACCCTTGTAGAAATCCTGAATTCCGTTGACAGGGATACCGAGAAGAACATACTGAATGATCTGGAGAAGTCCCAGCCTGAACTGGTCGAGATCATTAAGGCTAACCTCTTCATATTCGAGGATATCGTGTCGCTGGACAAAGGATCAATCCAGAGGGTGCTCAGGGAGGTTCCGAACGAGGACCTGGTGCTGGCTCTCAAGGGTGCTTCCGAGGATGTCACTTCCGTCATCTACGCCAACCTGTCGAAGCGTGCAGCGGAGACCATCAGGGAGGATATGGAGTTCATGGGACCTGTCAGGCTCAAAACTGTGGAAGAGGCGCAGCATAGGATTGTCGGCGTCATAAGGCGCCTTGAGGAGGCCGGAGAGATTATTATAGGCAGGGGTGATTCAGATAGTTTTGTCGTATAAGATAATCAAGAATACCTCGAACCGCGAAGAGAGGGAGAAACACCTCAGTTCCCTTGACCTGGAGCATTTCAGGATCAGGGAAGAAGCTCTTGAGGAAGAAAGCCCCGAAAGCGACCCTGCAAAGAGCATGGAGGCTGAAATCAGGCGGGATCTGATGGAGGAAACGGCCAGGAAGAGGAAGGCGCTGCTGGAAAAGGCTTCTGAGGAGGCTGAAGCTGTCAAGGAGGCAGCCAGGCTGGAAGGCGCCAGGGAAGGCTACAGTGAGGGATTCCGGAAAGGGTTCGAAGAAGGCAGGATGGAGGCTGAGGGCATGAGAGAAAATGCCGTCCGGATGGCAGCGGATGCAGAGAACATCGCAAGGGAATACTTCGAAGAGTGCGAAGAAAGGATACTCAGCCTTTCGGTAAGGATAGCAGAGAAAATCGTCCACCAGGCCATCGATTCCAATCCTGAGAATATAATGCTGCTGGCGAGGCCGATCCTCCAGGAGTACGGAAAAACCGAAAACGTGGTCATAACCTGCAACCCCGAAAACTCCGAGAAGGCGAGAAAGCAGCTAGGAGAGATGGAAAAGCTCTGCCCAAACGCCCGAATTCTTATACTGGAGGACAGGTGCCTGGAGAAGAACGGTCTGATCATAGAGAACGAGAACCAGATAACGGATCTGCAGATAGGCAAACAGCTTGAAAAATTCCTGGAACTGGCAAAAAGCTGAGTGAGGTGCCGTGAATATGATAGAAGTGCAATTCGAAAAATACGGGCAGATTCTTGAAAAGAACACCCTTGAGCTCAAAATGGGAAAAGTAAAAAAGGTCATCGGCCTGATAATACACGCAGTTGGCTTGAAGGTCTTCATCGGCGAGGTATGCGATATCCTGATATGCGAAAACAACAGCATCCGCGCGGAAGTGGTCGGCTTCCAGGATGAAAGCGTGCTGCTCATGCCGCTCGGCGATGTACAGGGCATAGGGCCAGGCTGCCTGGTCCTGCCGACAGGGAAAGCGCTTCAGGTGAAGGTTGGAGACCAGCTCCTGGGAACAACCCTCGACGGGCTTGGGAACCCGATGGATATGGAATCCCGTAAGCTCGAAGGCTACTGCGACATAAACAGGACCCCTCCGAACCCGTTCGAGAGAAAGAAAATCGAAAGCGTCATGAGCACGGGAGTCAAGGCCATAGACGGGATACTCACCTGCGGCGAGGGACAGCGTATCGGAATCTTTGCCGGAAGCGGCGTAGGGAAAAGCACCCTTCTCGGCATGATAAGCCGCTATTCGGAAGCCGATGTCAACGTCATAGGGCTCATAGGAGAAAGAGGCAGGGAGGTCCTTGAATTCATCGAAAGGGACCTCGGAGAAGAGGGGTACAGGAAATCGGTTGTGGTATGCGCCACATCAGACCAGCCCCCCCTGGTGAGGCTGAAGGGAGCATACGTGGCCACTGCCATAGCGGAATACTTCAGGGACCAGGGCAAGAAGGTCATGCTGATGATGGACTCGGTCACACGCTTTGCCATGGCGCAGAGGGAGATCGGGCTCGCCATAGGAGAACCGCCGACAACGAGAGGATATACCCCTTCGGTATTCGCCACGCTGCCCAGGCTGCTGGAAAGAAGCGGGATGTCCCAGGACGGGTCGATAACAGCTTTCTATACGGTCCTTGTCGAGGGCGACGACATGAACGAACCGATCGCCGATGCGGTAAGGGGAATACTTGACGGGCACATAGTGCTGAGCAGGAAGGTGGCAGGCAAGAACCACTTCCCGGCGATAGACGTTCAGCAGAGCATAAGCAGGGTTATGAAGGGGATCGTCGACAGGGACCACTACGAAAATGCGGGCAGGCTTAAAGAAAACATAAGCAGGTACCAGGAGTCGGAGGACCTTATAAACGTGGGCGCCTATGCCAAAGGAAGAAATCCTCAGCTGGACAGGGCTGTTGAGCTTAAGAGCCATATCGACGGCTTCCTAAGGCAAGATACAGAAGACTCGTGGAATTACGAAAAAACCGTTCAGGAGCTGGCGGGTATTTTCAGGAAATAATCAAGCTTACTTGTGAAAGGGGACAATTGTTTTGACGAAGTATTCCTTCAATATGGAAAAGGTACTCGAATACAGAAGCAATGTGGAAAAGACCAAGGTCGAGGATTATGCGAAGATCAACATACTGCTGAGCAGCGAAAAGGAACATCTGGACAACCTGGAGACTGAATACAAAAGCAATACCCAGAAAAAAGCTTCGAGCGTCACTGAAATGAAGATGAACCTTATGTACAGGGATAAGCTTAAAAACCAGCTCAGTTCCCAGCAGAAAAAAATCGATGAGATATCGACAAGGCTCGAGGATGCAAGAGGGGATCTCATAGAGGCAAGAAAAGACAGAAAAATAATGGAAAAGCTGAAGGAAAAGAACAGGGAGAAATATGATGCAGATGTGGCCAGCCGTGAGCAGAAGGAGCTGGATGACATCTCCATCATGAAATACGCGAAATGACCCAGAGATTCTTTGAAAGGAGGTGAGAAAAATAACAGGTGACGTACAACTGAACATTTCGTCAGCCAAAGGCTTCAAAGGAGCCGGCGACAAGAAAGCAAAAAACGAGGAAGAGGACTTCAGCGCCTTGATGGAGTCGAGCACATCCGCCGTTCGAAACGGCGAAGAAGGGGAAAGCGATATCGAATGCTGTCCCGCAGAAAAAGCCGATTCAGGGGAGCGCTCTGGTGAAGCGGCCGAAAAAGAAGGGGAAGACAGCCTGGTACCAGTGATACCTGCAGAGCTTCTGCTTCAAAAAACCCCGGCAAGCGATCCGGCGGCAGAACCTTCCGCTGAACAGAAGGCTTCAATCAGCCAGCCAGCGGCTCAGCCAGCCAGCAACGGGATGCCAGCCAGCAACGGGATGCCAGAGACTTTTGCGGAGGTCGAGCCGAAGCAGGACGGCAAGGATGAGTCTGTCGCCTTCAAAGGCTTAATTGCTGCGGCGGATGTTCAACCGGAAGGCGTAACGGCTACCGGGACATCTGAACCGGCGGAGGACATACCCCGGAAACCCCAGGAAGGCGAAAAAGTCCATAAACAAAACTCCGGAGAAGCGGTCCCCAAACCTGAACCGCTGGTAGGGAATCCGCTGGGTGCCGTTGAAGACTCTGCTCCCAAAATAAAGCCAGGCGATTTCCGCGCGGTGCCGAACCAGCCGGCTGCTGTAGCCGCAAATCCGGTGGACAGGAATATCCAGATAGCATCATCGGAGATTATCCATAAGATGGAGACATTATCTGAGGGGGAAAGCACAGCCGTAAAGGTGAAACTCCATCCCGAGGGTTTAGGGGAGATGGAGATCACAATGAGCATGGAGAAAGGGAAACTGTCCGGAAGCATACTGGTAGAAAACAAAGAAATCCGGCAGATCTTCACCGAACGCATCCATGAGCTAAACCAGACACTTAAGGAAAGCAATATCATCGTTGCAAAGTTCGATGTCGGGATAGGCGCAGGCCAGGACCAGAGCCAGAGCCAGAGCCAGGAGAGGCAGCAGGGACAAAGGCATGCACACTACCAGAACAGGACCATGAGGTTTATTGAAGAGCTGGCACAATATGATGAATGGAAAATGTCAGGGCAAAAAGAATTGAAAGGCATTGATATGCTGGCATGATTCCGGAAAGGAGAAAATATGAGTGTATACAGTATAGGCGGAGCAGCAGCTGCGCAGACGCAGGCCGCATCCGCAAGCAACAGTGCTTTGAACGTCGAGGACTTCCTCACGCTCATGACGGCCCAGCTGCAGAATCTGGATCCGATGGGTGAGAACAGTACGGACAGCAGCGAGTATATATCACAGATGGCGCAGTTCACGATGCTTGAACAGCTGAGCACGCTGGCTGAAGGCCTGAACAATCTTTCGCTTTTATCCCAGCAGCAGATCTCATTTTCACTCGTCGGCAAGACCGTTACGGTGAGCGACGGAAATGGAGATATAACGGGAGTGGTAGAGAAGGTCAGGTACCGCAGCGGATATGCGTACCCTGTAATTGACGGGACGGAATATCCGATGAGCATGGTTTCGGAAGTAGGGGAGGAATAGGAATGTCCTTCAGGATACACAACGGACAGGTAATACCCTCACAGGCTCAGGTCCGCAAGCCCGGCAGTTCAGGGGCTGGTTTTGAAAAAGCGCTAATGGACGCCTTGCGCCAGGGGAAGGAGCCGGTAAAAATTTCGGCCCATGCCCAAAGCAGGATGGCCGAAAGGCAGATAACCTTGAGCGGCGAGGATATGCAAAAAATCAACGAAGCCGTTGATGAGCTGGGTGAGAAGGGTGCAAGGGAAAGCCTTCTACTTTACAAGGATTCAGCATTCATAGCCAGTATAAGAAACCGCACGATAATAACAGCAATGAAGGGAGGGGAGCTTGGGACAGTCACAAACATAGACAGTGCAGTGAGCATTAAATAATGGCCGGACCTTTATAGGAAGCCATCAGGCCGCCGAATGACAGAAGCGGCAGAAGAAAAATAAAACTGTAGGAGGAACATTATGTTAAGATCTTTGTATTCAGGTGTAAGCGGGATGAGGACCAACCAGACTAAAATGGACACCATAGGCAACAACATAGCGAACGTAGGCACAACTGCATTCAAATCTGAAAGGGTAAGATTCCAGGACATGCTTAGCCAGACGGTGGCCAATGCGCAATCCCCAACCGAGGATTCCCTGGGCGGCGTCAACCCGCAGCAGGTCGGCCTCGGGGTGAAAATCGGATCCATCGACACCATAATGACAGAAGGTTCGATGCAGACAACGAACCGCGACCTGGATTTTGCAGTAGAGGGCGCTGGTTTCTTTGTCGTGTCGCAGGACAAAGCCGGAGATATCAAATTCTACACCAGAGACGGAGCTTTCTACAGGGACTACGAAGGCAACCTTGTGAATGCAGGCGGCTACAGGGTTCTGGGTTACGTTCCTGAAGGCCAATGCACATCGCCTGAGGATGCGAATCTGGATTACGGGACGCTGGCGCCCGTGAGCATACCGAACACTATAACCGTGACCGATGCAAGCGGAGCAGCCCAGGATCTGAGCCTGGAGGGGTACTCCATAGACGGGAGCGGACGCATAATAGGGGTTTTCAGCGACGGCAACCCTTACCTGCTGGGACAGCTGGCGGTAAGCAAGTTCAACAACGCCGAGGGCCTGGAAAAAGCGGGCAACAACAATTACACGGCATCCAACAACTCCGGTGCGCCCGAATACGGGGCAGCAACGTCCCCGGGCTTCGGAACAATAAGGCAGGGCGTGCTCGAGATGTCAAATGTTGACCTTGCTACGGAGTTTACGGAGATGATAATAACCAGCAGGTCCTACCAGGCAAACTCCAAAACGATAACCACCTCCGATGAGATGCTTCAGGAGCTGATGAACCTGAAAAGATAACCGGAACAACAGAGTGAACTGAGGAGAGAATAATGATACTTTTACATTCATTGAACGGAAGCGAATTTTACATCAACAATGACCTTATAGTAAAGGTTGAAGCTCTTCCCGATACGGTCATAACCCTGACCGACGGCAGGACGCTGAGAGTCAAGGAGGATCCTCGGGAAATAGTGGAGAGGATCCTCCGGTTTAAACGAAGAATATTCCAGGGCAGCCTGGTAGTCGAAGGCGGGGAAGAGTAGTGGCTAAGGATGGCGAGAAAAAAAACACCAAAAAACTAGCAATCATGCTGATAATTATGTGTGTTCTGGTTGCAGTCGGGGCGGTTGCGGCTGTTATTTTGACCAACGGGGAGAAACTTTCCGCTGTGGCGGCACAGCTGGAACAAGAAGAGGAGCATGTTCTCGAGATGGAGGCCTTTGTTGTGAACCTAACGACTCCTGACGGATCGAACAGCTACGTGAAGACGCAGATTTCGCTGGTGTACGCTGAAAAGAAAAAAGCTGACATGCTCAGCGAAAAGTCGAACATGATAAGAGACGTCATAATAAAGGATTTTATGGAGTGTTCTCCGGATCAGCTCCTTGCTTCAGGCGGTTTGGACAGCGTTAAGGAGAAGCTGAAGGCGGATATCAATGCATCATTGGGAGAAGAGGTTGTAACCGGAATTTATTTCACAGATTTCCTGATTCAATAAAGGAGTAAAGAATGGATTTAGATATATTATTCGCATTGCTGCAAACCTTCATAGCACTAGTAGCAGTCATAGGGCTTGCTTACCTTGTACTCAGGGTGGGGAAGCGCTTAAATACCGGCAACAACAATTATGTCAGGATACTTGAAAAGACTAATATGTCGAATCAATCCTACCTAGCAGTAGCAAAGGTCGGTTCGGAATATCACCTCATAAGCGTGACATCCGGGGAGATAAAGATTTTGAAGGACATCAGAGCAGAGGAGGTTGAGGCCGCCATGGAAGAAAAGAGGAGACAGTTCGAAGAAAATCCCATAAACAACAAGCTGGCTGAAGCGATGAAGCTGCTGGAGGAATCAACAAAACAAAAACTGAAGCAAGCGAGGAAAAACCGTGAATAAAAAGCGTTTTATATTCTGCACAGCGATACTCCTCGGCATGATCCTGCTGCTGCCAGCCAATGCAGCGGCGGCACCGCTCGATCTGAGCGGCATAGGCATAAATTTCAACGGGGACAACAACGAACCTCAGGCCGTGGTCGACACGGTCAAGGTGTTCATACTGATGACGGTGCTTACGCTGGTTCCGGCATTCATGATCCTCACAACCTGTTTCACAAGGGTGGTTGTGGTGCTCTCCTTCCTCAGGAGCGCCATCGGGAGCCAGCAGACTCCGCCGAACCAGATACTCATAGGGCTGGCGCTTTTCATAACGATTTTCGTAATGCAGCCGGTATACACAAAGGTGTACGACGAGGCGGTCACTCCTTACCTGAACGAACAGATAACACAGGAGAAGGCGGTCGCCATAGGCTCCAAGCCGATAAAGAAGTTCATGCTCGAGCAGACGAGGGAGAAGGACCTGGCCCTGTTCGTAAAGGAAGCCAATATACAGAATGTCGAAGATCCATTGAAACTGTCGTTCACTGTGATAATACCGGCATTCATCATCAGCGAACTCAGGCTGGCATTCAGCATCGGATTTGTCCTGTTCCTGCCATTCCTGGTAATCGACATAGTCGTTTCAAGCATACTTATGTCAATGGGAATGTTCATGCTTCCGCCGTCCATGATCTCACTGCCATTCAAGCTGCTGCTTTTCGTCTTGGTGGACGGCTGGTACCTGGTGGTGGAATCGCTCTTGCACAGTTTTAGTTAGGAGGAACAAAAGATGAATCAAGGTATGGCACTGGACCTTATAGGCAGTGCTTTCGTTAATATGATAAAGGTGTCCGCTCCGGTAATGGTCGTGGCCATGGTGGTGGGCTTGATAATAAGCATACTGCAGGCGACTACGCAGGTTCAGGAGCAGACTCTGTCCTTTGTGCCCAAAATGCTGGCTGTCATAGTATCCCTGATACTCTTCGGCACCTTCATGATGAATACCATGCTGGATTTTTTTCGATATGTACTCGAAATAATCCCCAAGCTGTGAGTGGCCCAGCATGTTTGTGTTAGAAATTCAAAGCTTCTTGTTTATCCTTGCCAGGGTTACAGCTTTCATAGCGGTAGTGCCGGGGTTCTCGCACAAGAGCCTCCCCAACACCTCCAAAGTGGCATTGTCCATCATCCTAAGCTGGGCAGTGTACATGAACATTGCTCAGACGCCCGTATACGAAGAGCCCCTGCTATTCATGCTCGCAGCTGTGCGCGAGGTTATCGTTGGCCTTGCTATGGGGTTCACAGCGAAGCTGGTGTTTTCCGCCGTGGAGATGGCCGGGCAGCTGATTGACTTCCAGGTAGGATATTCAATGGGCGCCATATACGATCCCAACACGGGAACAACCGCCTCCTATTACGGAAGGCTGTTTTACTGGATGAGCATAATGGTGTTCTTCATGCTGGATCTTCACCACACGCTGCTCTTGACGCTTATGGAATCATTCGGCGTGGCGGTGGCGGGACAGATCGGATTGGCAGGCCTTAACCTTGAGGCGATCCTGTATATCTTTTCATACACCTTCAAAATCGCGTTCTGCATAGCGGCGCCGATGCTGATCGTTCTGCTGGTGACGGACATAGTAATGGGCCTGCTGTCGAGAACCGTACCCGAGATAAATGTATTCATGCTGGGCATGCCCCTGAAGGCGCTGGTGGGCATGGTCATGTTCCTCATATTGGCTTCGTCCCTTATGGGCACCGCGGGCCGGACACTTGGACTGACGGGCGAGTACATAATGAAGGCCATCGAAATGTTTCGATAAAGGAGAGATAAAGTGCAAGACAAGCATTCCAAAACCGAACAGGCGACCCCCAAGAGGCTGAGCGACAGCAAGAAAAAAGGGCAGGTCGCAAAGAGCGGAGATTTCAACTCTGCCGTTTCATTCCTGGTATTCGCTCTTCTGCTGGGAACTCTCGGGCAGTACCTGTTCTCGAATTCAATGGAGATGATGAAGGGCTCGCTCGAGGCCGGGTTCAGGGACATCGCGAGCGCGGGGGATGCGGGAGGCATACTTATGTACAGCGTTGAAAGCATACTCATGATCTTCCTTCCGTTTGGTCTCCTTGCCATGGTTCTCGGGCTGGCGTCAAACCTGGTACAGGTCGGATTCATCTTCACAGCTGAGCCCCTCAAACCCGATTTCAAGCGCCTGAACCCTGTGGAGGGTTTCAGGAACATATTTTCGGCAAGATCTATGTTCAACCTAGTCAAGAACCTGTTCAAGCTGCTCATAGTCTCTCTGGTGACCTACGACGGTCTTAAAAAGGTAATCAAGCAGATAACCAACTCCGGGCAGATAGGAGTCGAGAACATATATCCCTTCTTCATAAGCATCGTGAGCACCCTGAGCATAAACATAGCCCTCCTTATGATAGCGCTGGGCATAATAGATTTCATCTTCCAGAAGAGGGAGTTCAAGAAGAAGCTCATGATGACAAAGCAGGAAATTAAGGAAGAATACAAGCAGATGGAGGGCGACCCGAAGATCAAAGCGGCAAGGCAGCAGAGGCAGAGACAGCTGTCGATGAGCCGGACCATGCAGAATGTGGAGGAGGCTACCGTGGTGATCACGAATCCCACACATATTGCAATAGCCTTAAGATACAAGCAGGGCGAAGACCAGGCTCCTGTAGTGATGGCTAAAGGCCTGGACTACATGGCGCTTAAGATTAAGGAAAAAGCCGGGGAAAAAGGCATTCCCGTTATAGAAAACAAGCCTTTGGCCAGAGCGATGTACCGCAATGTCGAAGCCGGCTCTTTTGTTCCGGTGGAGCTATACCAGGCGATCGCTGAGGTTCTTGCCATGGTTTACCAGATGGAAAAAAAGAACAAGAGAAAGATATAGTTAGGAGCAACCTATGCCACAGGGGATTAAGTCATTACTAAATAATATAAGCAAATATTTCGAGATAATTGTAGCGTTTGCGGTGGTAGGTGTAATAGGGATCATAATTCTCCCTATGCCGACCTTCGTGCTGGACCTGCTGCTGACAACAAACCTGACAATTTCCATTCTCATTCTGCTGCTGACACTTTTCACAAAGAGCGTCCTTGAGTTTTCGGTATTCCCGACCATGGTCCTCATAATGACCATGTTCAGGCTCGGGCTGAACATCTCCTCCACAAGGCTGATACTCAGCCAGGGTGAAGCCGGCGAAGTCATCAACGCTTTTGCAACCTTCGTTACCGGAAGCAACTATGTTGTTGGAGCTGTCATATTTGTCATAATAACCATCGTTCAGTTGGTTGTCGTTACAAACGGTGCCGGCAGGGTGTCTGAAGTGGGTGCGAGATTCACACTCGATGCAATGCCGGGAAAGCAGATGGCTATAGATGCTGACCTCAATGCAGGGATCATCGACGACCAGACTGCCAAGATGCGAAGGCAGGACCTTCAGAGGGAAGCCGACTTTTACGGTTCCATGGACGGAGCAAGCAAGTTCGTCAAGGGGGATGCAATCGCAGGAATCCTTATCACGCTTATCAATCTCTTTGGTGGAGTAATCATATTCTCGCTTCAGGGAGACCTTACAATCATGGAAGCTTTCGACAAATTCGGCAGGCTTACGATCGGAGACGGTCTGGTCAGCCAGATACCGTCACTCCTCATCTCAGTGGCTTCGGGCATAATCGTAACCAGGTCGGGGAACGACAAGGACTTCGGCTCAACCCTGTCAGACGAGCTGTTCTCCTCTTGGAAAGTAATGCTGATAGGTGCAGCGGTCATATTTGCAATAGGGCTCATACCCGCGTTCCCTTCCGTTCCTTTCTTCGCCTTCGCGCTTGTGCTGGGTGCCTCGGGTTATCTTGTTTTTGAAAACGAGAAGGCAGAGGCTAAAAAGACCCTGAACAAGGAGGTTCGGCACAAGGCGGCCGCGGCAAAGGAATCTGAAGATGCAATAGCATCCTTCCAGGTGGAGCCGATCTCCCTCGAAATCGGGTACGGACTGATAACGCTTGTGGATGAGGGCTCTGACAACAACCTGATAAGCCACATCACCTCCATCCGCAAGCAGCTTGCAGCCGAGATGGGAATCCTGGTGAACCCGATAAGGATCAGGGACAATCTGCAGCTAGATCCCAAGCAGTACGTGATCAAGATCAAGGGCAACCAGATTGCAAAAGGGGAGATTCACACCAACAAATACCTGGTGATAGACCCGGGAACAGCTGACTTTGACATCAAGGGCATACCAGCAATCGAACCTGCCTTCGGCCTTGCAGCCCTCTGGATAGATGGAAAGGACAAGGAAAAGGCAGAGCTTAACGGCTACACAATCGTGGAGCCTGTCACCGTCCTTGTGACTCACCTGAAAGAGCTCATAAAGAAGCACAGCTATGAACTGCTGGGAAGGCAGGAAACCAAGAGCCTCATAGATGAGCTGAAAGGCAGGTACGGGGTAATAGTCGAGGAGCTGATACCCAACATCATGACACTCGGGGAAGTCCAGAAGGTGCTTCAGAACCTGCTAAAGGAGCATGTGCCTGTAACGGACCTGGTCACAATACTGGAGACGCTTGCAGACCATGCGGTCAAAATAAAGGACACCGAGATACTTACGGAGCATGTCAGGCATTCCCTCCAAAGGACAATCGTCAGGGAATACCTGGATCCGCAGGGAACCCTCAATGTTGTTACGCTTGATTCACAGCTTGAGGATCTTTTAGGCTCCAACATACATAAATCAATCGGAGGATCGATTCCCGTTCTGGAGCCGGAAATGATAACAAGGATATTCAGCAGCATCAAGTCCGCCTATGACGAGGCGCTGATGAAGGGGCATCAGGCAATAATCCTGGCGTCTCCTAAGGTCAGGACGGCGCTGAAGAACCTCATAGCAATAACCTTTTCAAACATCGCAGTGCTTTCGCTAAACGAGATACCAAGTGATGTGCAAATTGAAATAGTAGGGATGGTGGAGTTCCGTTGATAATCAGAAGATACGTAGTAAATGACATGAGGGAAGCCATAATCAGGGCGAAGTACGAGCTCGGGAGCGATGCTATAATAATCAGCCAGAAGCACATCAGGCCGGGGAAATGGTACAACCCTCTGAGGAAAAGGAAGCTCGAGGTAACAGTAGCCATTGAAGAAAACATCCACGAAAAAGCACATGCCGGCAGGGAAAAGGCTAGCAGAACTGCGGCGGAAGTTCCAGTCAAAAAAGAGTCGGAAAGGCTGCCGGATAAATGCAGGAGCACCAGGAAGCACAGCGTTTTTGGAAGGAACGACAGCGCGCTTATGAGGTGGCAGGAATACTGCGGGAGGAATGCGATCGCCGAGGACAGCGTAGGCTATGAGCAGATGAATATGTTCATCAAGGAATCCTATCTTGAAAATCCCTTCATGAAGGAAAGGAAGCTTGGCAGGATCAACGTCCTGGTTGGCCCGACAGGAGTAGGAAAAACGACGACAATAGCCAAGATAGCATCGGGGGAATTCCTCAGCAACGACAAAAAAGTCGGGCTCATAACCATAGATACATACAGGATTGCGGCAGTGGAGCAGCTGAAGAAATATGCGGAGATTCTGGGAATCAGGTGCGAATCAGTCAACGAGCCTTCGGAAATGAAGGGTAAGATAAGCAAGCTAAGGAACTGCGACATCATCCTGGTGGATACAGTGGGGGCAAGCCCGAAGAATGAGGACAGGATCGAGGATGTGAGGCAATACCTGGATGAAATTGATGAAGAGAAAAACACGTATCTTACAGTCAGCATGTCCTCGGATGTGGACACAAACAATTCGATTTTTGAGGCCTACAAGACTCTCGGATACAACTCCCTGATCCTCACAAAATTCGACGAAGTGAAAAACTACAATAATTTTTGGAATGTGATGGAGAATAATGAGTTGCCGATACAGTATTTCTGTTTTGGACAAACAGTTCCCGAGGATATTTCGGAATCTTCTTTGGAAAATGTACTGTCATATTTATGGAGGGAACTATAGAATGATCGATCAGGCTGAATCCTTAAGAAAAATGGTAACAGAAAACAAAGAGCCCAAAAATGAAGGGGCAGGCGGGCTTGTAAAGATATTCTCGGTGGTAAGCGGAAAAGGAGGCGTAGGGAAAACCAATGTTTCAGTCAACCTGGCCATTTCGCTTGCGCAGATGGGCAAGAGGGTTCTTCTCATGGATGCGGACATAGGCATGACGAACGCGGATATCATCATGGGAATAAACTACGAGTACGATCTGTTCGATTACCTTGAAGGCCGGGCAAGCCTGGATGAAATAATATACGAGGGTCCGGAGGGTATGAAGATGATTTCCGGAGGGGCTGGTCTTCTTGAGATTGAGAGACTGGATGAGGAAACCCAGAAGGCATTCATAGACGAGCTCATAGAGCTGGGCGGATTTGATGTAATGGTCATAGACAACGGAGCGGGCATAAGCAGCGAAACCCTTAGCTTCATCACGTTTGCCCATGAAGTGATCCTGGTCACAACGCCCGAACCGACAGCGATCACAGACGCTTACCGAGTCCTGAAAATCATAAGCTTCTATGATCTGAAACCCTCGGTGAAACTTATTGTGAACAAGGTTTCAAGCAACGAGGCCGGAAATGAGGCCTTCGGCAAGCTGCACGCCACTTCAAAAGAATTCCTCACCGTAGGCATCGAGAACTGCGGATACATATTCGACGACGCAAGGGTTGGAAAGGCTATAATGCAGCAGAAACCGGTGGTGCTGGCTTATCCGAACTCCTTGTCCAGCGGAAACATAAAGGATATTGCGGCAAAAATAGTTGATGAGAACGTATTTATCAGGAATGTATCAACACTCAAGCAATTGGGGAACAGGTTCATGAAAATATTCGGGACGTAGCGGGTGATAAGGACATGATTGAGTTAAACGGAAAGATCCAGGTAATCGGTGAGGATTGCATACTCACCGAAGGCATGGTAGTGGACAAGGCGGAAAATTTTGTTGACTTCTCGATACCGGCAGACGACAGGCATTTCAAGCTGTTCAGGGAGGGGGAGCAGGTCCAGGCACAGGTGTTCAGCAAAAACAAAGGGCTGCTTTTCAGCGGATACATAAGCAAAAGGCTGTCAAGGGAAATACCCACCTACAGGATTTCAAACCTGTCCGGATTTGAAACTATTCAGAGAAGGGAGAATGTCAGGGTACCGTGCACCGCTGTCCTAGAGTATTCATCAGACAGCGAGCTCCTGGAGCTTGCCTCGAAAATGGAGAACGCCCAGCAGGTTATGGAGAGGATCGAGGGTATCATGAAGCAGGCCTTCATGATAGACATAAGCGCAGGCGGGATCAAGTTTTCCTGCCACGAAAACCTTCAGGAAGGTCAGCAAATCTTATTCCTGATTTCGATCTGCGAAAAAATGTTCGTGATTCCGGGAAACGTGGTTCACAAGCATCTGACGATAGATCCCAGCCACATAAAGTATTTTTACGGAATACAATTCAAGGAATTAAATGAAGCAACAAAAGAGCTTATTGTCAAAGATGTTTTTAGAATTATGAGGATGCAGACAAGAAAGTAGCGTTGGAGGTGATCCCATGGGGTATGCGAATAACTCAGCGGAAAATGATATGGTTATCAAATACATGCCTTTGGTTTCAAGGATTGTAGGAAGGATCGACACGGGCGACAGGGAGATGGACAAAGACGACCTGTTCTCCGTGGGCGTGCTTGGACTTATCGATGCCGTCAGGAAGTTTGATGCCGGAAAATCAGTGCCTTTCGAGGCATATGCAACACTAAGGATAAGGGGCAGCATCATAGACGAGATGAGAAGGTCGGGCAGGGTTTCCAGGGAAAGGATTGTTAAGCTTAACCAGTACTACAGCGCCAAAGAGAAACTTGAACAGCAGCTCATGAGAGATCCTGACGAGCGTGCGATATGCGAGGAGATGGGGATAAGCGAGAAGGACCTTTCCAGAATCCACGAGACGGTCCACTACCTGTCGAAGGTCTCCTTCGAGACGACGCTCTTCCATAAGGATGGAGGAGAGATCCAGCTGGCAGACATGCTCAGTGATGACTCCGTCGACACACCCGAGGAGGGCTACATCAAAAAAGAGAGAAAAAAACTCCTGATGAGCGCGATTGAAAAACTGAGCGACCGGGAAAAAACAATCCTGAGTCTCTATTACGTTGATGAACTTACTCTGAAGGAAATTGCATATGCCATGGATATTTCGATACCGAGAGTTTCCCAGATACACGGAAAGATAATTTTGAAATTGAGGGAGTATATGGTTTGATGTTTAATTTTTTAGTCATATTGGGATCAGGGCTCGTATTGCTTGGCATAGTCAGTAAAAAGAAGCAGCTTTCCGAAGAGCAGCCAGAGGTTCAGGTCAGTCATCCGGCTGCGGAGACCTGCGAATTGGAAGAGCTTATGAAAAGGCTGGAGCAGCTGGAGCAGCTGGTTTTCCAGAGTCTGTTGAGGCAGGAGGAGGCGAAAGCGGATGAACCCGCCGAGCAAGTGCCCGAACAGAAAGCAGCAGCTCCGGAGGAGCCGGCAGCGTCAAGGAAGCCGATGCCCGACAACGTGAGGGCAATATTGGAATACGAGAACCAGGGGCTCAGCATACAGGAGATCGCCAATATCACACGGATGAACAAAGGGGAGGTTTTACTATTAAAAAACTTATCCAAGCATTATTCAAAATAAAATCAGAGGTTCTGATATCACTTGGCGCAGGGATCCTTATAGGAGCAATAACCATGAATATCACCTTCATGGCGGGGATTAATTACAAGGTGGAGGAAAAAGCCAGAGCCCTTGGCATGGTTTATCCTGATGAAATACATGTCCTATCGGATGAGGAGGGGAAGCAATGATAGTTAGAAGCTTATACAATATCAGCAGGCAGATGAATGTCCTTCAGGAGAAGCAGGAAAACAACGCTGCAAACACCGCGAACGTCAATACTCCGGGATTCAAGTATCAGGAGCTGGTGCAGAGTGCCATGCAGGAGCTTGAGATTTGCAACCATGCCGGAGGGGAAGGCGACAACCAGAAGCAGCAGCTTGGCAGCATCAATTTCGGGACTGAAATTGACGAAGCATGCATAAACTTCTCTCAGGGAGCATTAAAGCAGACGGGGCTTTGCACGGATATGGCGATCTCTGGCAGCGGCTTTTTTGCAGTCGAGCTTGAAGACGGTACGATGGGCTTTACGCGCAACGGAAACTTCAGGATCGATGACAGCAATCAGCTCGTTACGCAGGAGGGTTACCGCGTGCTTGGGACGGATGCCCAGGGCAACGTACGCGGGATTACCGTGAAAAACGACAGCCTGACCGTTGATTCAAAGGGCTATATCAATGGTACACAGGAGAAGGTTATGACTGTGGATTTCGCAGACTACGGCGCATTCGAGCTCAAAGGCGGCACCCTCTATGTTACGGGGCAGAGCTTTCAGCAGGCTGAGGCCGGCATATGCCAGGGCTGCCTTGAGGCATCGAACGTCAGCATGCTGGATGAGATGGTCAGGATGATGGAGGTCTCAAGGGAATTCGAATCAAACCAGCGGGCGCTGAAGGTCGTAAACGAGACCTTGCAGAAAACAGTGAACGAAATAGGCAGAAATTAGGAGGTGGCAAGGCATGTTTAACGGACTCAGGATCGGAAGTTCAGGAATGAAGACGGCGCAGAATGTCATGGACAATGTCGCAGACCAGATATCGAATGCATCCACCAGCGGATACAAGGAGAAGCAGGTGGACTTCAGCGAGCTTCTTGTCAACCAGATCAGCAAAAGCCAGGTTGAGCTTTCGGAAAACGCACAGGCTTCGGCAATAAACGCGGGATCCAGAGCTGTTATCTCAAAGACGGACTTCAGCCAGGGGGTTATAACGCCATCGGAAAGCAGCTTCCATATGGCGCTGGAGGGCAGGGGCTTTTTCGGCGTGGTATCGCAGCAGGGGGAGCTTATGCTTACAAGGAACGGCGCTTTCCACCAGAACGCCGACAGTTCGGTCACGGACGATTCGGGCAACCGGCTCAGCATGGACTGCTACGTGCCTCCGGCACAGTGGCCTCAGGGCTCCGAAGTCTGCATTGGCGCTGACGGTGCGGTTACGGCTGTTGACGAGCAAGGTAATGTTCTGCAGCTTGGCAAGGTTATCATCTATGCTCCCGAGAACAGCGACGAGCTAGTTTCGCTCGGGGAAGGCAGATATGCGCAGAAGCAGGGGCTTCCTCTTTATAACTCGGCGGACAATCCGGAGAGGGGCTATGGAGCTTTGAGGCAGAAGGCTCTCGAGAGCTCCAACGTGGATACGATAAAAAGCATGACCGACATGATAATGACGCAGAGGGCATACCAGGTGAATGCAAAATCAATCACGACAGCGGATGACATGCTGGAGGTAATAAATACAATAGTCTAGAAAAACAGCCTATCGGCCATCATCAACGCCCCAGACCTTTCGGTCCGGGGCGTTTTTTTATGCCGTTGGACGTCAGCGGCGCTGTGTTATTCAATTGTCAATGATTCCGGTCTGATTGTTATTATTTAGTCATCATCCGGCGGTTCTTTGAAACACTCGATTTCCGAAGGTAAAGCATTTCATGCCTAAATCCGTGGAAAAATCTGAGAAAAACCATGCATAAAAACTATTAAACATCGCGATACTATCAATTTGTTTTCTATAGGTTCCTGTAATATAATGAGTTTGTAAACAAAAGTTTGATAAATTTTTAATAATAAAACAGAATAATTTATTACCAGGGAGGAATTCTATCATGGAAAAAAGACCACCAATCACAGTCAGTTCTTGGACATTAGGAGATCAGTGCAAATTCGAAGAAAGAGTTAAAGCTGCTAAAGAGGCAGGCTACGACGGAATAGGCCTTCGTGCTGAAACATACGTAGATGCGTTAAATGAAGGTTTGTTCGATTCAGATATTCTTGCTATCCTTAAAAAGTATGATATGAAGGTTACCGAAGTTGAATACATAACACTCTGGGCTGAAAACAACCGTTCATATGAACAGAAATATAAGGAACAGCTTTGTTTCCACATGTGCGGACTCTTCAATGTTAACCACATCAATATTGGTTTGATGGAAGACTACAGCGTAGAGCACACTGCACAGAAGCTTAAGGAATTATGCCAGAGAGCTGGCGAATACGTTATAGGCGTGGAGCCTATGCCTTACAGCGGCATCCCTGACATAAAAAAAGGCTGGGCAGTGGTTGACGGAGCAGGCTGCGACAATGCTAAACTTATCCTGGATACATGGCATTGGGTTAGAGCAAACCAGGAAAACGACGTTGAATTGTTGGAAGGAATTCCAGCTGAGAAGATCGTATCCATCCAGATCAACGATGTTTACGAGAGACCATATGCAAAATCCATCCTGAGAGATGAATCTATGCATGACAGGCTTGCTCCAGGCACTGGAATCAACGCAACTGAAGGCTTCGTTAAGATGATCAAAGAAAAAGGAATCAACCCTGCAGTTATAGGCGTCGAAGTAATAAGCGATGCTATCCTTGCAAAGGGTGTTGCAGAAGCTGCTAAGCACACATTTGACAACACTATGAAAGTCCTTGATAAAGCTTGGCCGGAAGTTATGCCTCAGTCATAATGGGGACGGTTCATAAGCGAAATGAATGAATAGAATCTCCTTGAATGGGCATGATAGTAACAATATCATGCCGTCGAGGAGGTTTTTTTATGCCAAGAACTGCCCGTGACAAGAGGCCGGATGCGATTTACCACATAATGTCCAGAAGCATAAGCGAGCTTGACCTTTTCCGGGATGAAGAGGACAAAGCCAGGTATATGAGCATCGTCAGGCGCTACAAGAAAAAATACAACATAAGAATCTATGCGTACTGCCTGATGGGCAACCACAGCCACCTCATGATAGATGCTAACGGAGCCGACATCTCCAAGGTCATGCAGGGCATCAATCTGAGCTATGTAAGTTACTACAACAAAAAGTACGGCAGGCAC